>Ga0078972_1007880_pt1 | contig 23066 bp, 27 predicted proteins | sample YelNatPaOPGAMG01_FD_67568 | JGI IMG/M metagenome (GOLD analysis project Ga0078972, IMG submission 67568) | Hot spring thermophilic microbial communities from Obsidian Pool, Yellowstone National Park, USA - OP-RAMG-01 (SPADES assembly) (version 2) | ecosystem: Environmental > Aquatic > Thermal...
AAATCTCATCGTCGGGATACGGAATACATCGGCCGGTTCTGGATGTTAAAAAGGAGATGTGCGTGGGTGCCACCAACGAAAAGCTCAAGCCTGCAATAAACTTGGAGGGTGGCCACCCAAAATAAACCCTTTAGCCCCCTTATATTATCTTACTTTTCTTATAGTGTTGTCGGTATATACCTTAACCTTAGCTGATGGAAATCTAATAGTTATATGTGCTATCCCACTATTTTTAAAAGTTATAATTGCTATATTTTCAATTGATGAATTAGGTTCTATTTTTCTTTCTTCAATTATTTGTATACAAATAGTTTCTTTAGAAAATTTAGGTTTAGTGAATTCAATTTCATATTCTAAATCAGAACTTATAAGAACATCTGGGTGACAAGGCGTAGGTGAGGTATAATTGATTATTTTATTTCCTATATTTCTAATTGTGACTTTAATATTTATTGGTTCATTTTTAGCATAATAATAGCTATTCAATTCTGCTTCAATTCTTACATTATTTTCTTCTGCAAAAATTTTATAATTAGTAAAGCTTTTTTTAATCTTATCCATAAATATCATGGAAATGAATGTATGAAAATCCAATATCTCATTGGGTATTTCCTTTTCTGCTGCCCAAACATCTACCCATTCAAAAGTCTTTCCTTCTATATCAATTTTATAAGTAAAGAAATCAGCTGCTCCCATTTTTGCTTTTATGCTAATTGGTGATGTTTTAACAATTTTATCATGAAGATGTTTTAATAATTGTGTTAGTTTCTCATCAAGTTTTATTTCTATTTTTTCTCCAGTTCTTAAATCCTTATAAACAATTTTTCCATCATTATAAAATTCGATTTCTTCTCTAAAGCCAGCTATTCCACCAGTTCGTTCATACTTAAAAAGATAACTAATAGAAAATTTTGTAAAATATGATAATGAGATTAAGAAGATTAAAGAAGAAATTGTTAATATTAAGAAAGGAATGTACCATTTCATAAACTAAAAATAATAATAACAATTTATAAATTTTTCTTTTTTAAAATAATGGACGAAATGTTCATATTTTTGAACAAATGAAAATTTAATAGAATAGTAATAATTAATATCGTGATTTTATCAAAATCCATACTTTTTAATTCTTTCAAAATACCATTTTGCTTCTTCTTCATTTGCTAAATGAAATTCAAATGGGTGAAAAAGGGGGAGTTACATAATTGTTCTATTTTTACTTTTATTTTTACTCTTTCTAAATTATTCTTTAGAATTAAATTCAAATAATTAGTATATATATGTCACTTCCTCCCACAGCTTCTTCTTTAATTATACTTCCAAATATATAAATTTGTGAATCTTGTAGAAGATTTTTTTATTACTTTTGCTATCATTGGCATATATTCCTTCCAATTTTTTATTATTCTTACTCTTTCAATTAAAATATCAATATATTCTTCCATATTTTAAAACCTCTTTTGTGATATCTACTAAAATTTTTGCTTCACCCTCTGTATATTATAAGGAAGAACTTTTAAAAAATAGAAAAATAATAATTTGTATAGTAAATTATATTTAAATGTTCTGGCAATATTTTTTATAAGCTCTTCTAGATAATTCATCTGCCTCTTTATTTAATTCTCTAGGAATCCATACGAACTTTATATTCTTAAAATTTTTTAATATTTCTTTTGCTTCATAATATTTCTTAACATATAATCCTCCATGACATTTCCATTTTCCATTCATTTGATTAACCAAAAGTTTTGAATCAGATTTAATAATTATTTCCTCATTTTGTTTATTTTCTTTTAATAAAAAATTTAAAGCATTTATTAAAGCTGAATATTCAGCTAAATTATTTGATGCCCAAGGTCCTTTACCTATCACTTTGGATTCTTCAAAAATTTTGATTTTATTTTCATATATAATAAATCCATAAGTAGCTACTCCACCTGGATTATAAGGTTGAGTTAATCCATCAATATATACTTCAATCAATCTTTTTTCTCCTATTTCTTAATCAATTAAATGAAAGATACCCAGATATAAAAGTTAATATTATTTATTGTTTTTAATAAAAAATAAACATATTTAAATATCTTAATGATAATAATTAAATGAAATATAGAATGGTTGAAAAAATTCCATCATGGATTAAAAAGCTTCTTTTACCAAAATTAAGTGAAATAACTGGAGAAATAAAAGCAATTAATGCAAGAATAGATTCTTTAGAAAAAAGAGTCGACTCATTAGAAAAAACATTCAATGAAAGGTTTGTAAGTTTAAGAAATGAAATGTTAACAAGATTTGATGCAGTAGATAAAAAGATAGAAAGTTTAAGAAGTGAAATGTTTACTAAATTTGATTCTTTAGAAAAAAGAATTCCAATGATGGAAAAATTAACAGAATTAGAAATTAGAATTGCTAGATTAGAAAAAGAAAAACAAGTAGTTAAATCTTAATATTATATTGGTCCATTCAAAATTCCTTATCTAAATGCAAAATATATAAATCTTATTTTTTATCTAAGCTATTGCTTTTTGCTACTGCAGCTATAGCTTAACTTGATTTTATTATTTCTTTTGGAAAAGAAAATAAGAAAAAGTGAAAAATGGTAAATTTATTTTTATTCTTCCAATAAAAATATATTATTTTAGATGTTTATAAAATTCTTTTGGTTGTAGCTCTTTGAATTTATCTGTTTGTTGTACTATATGTCTTCTTATATCAACACAAAGATGACATTTTGAAATATAACCATTAGGCAATTCTATATAATTAAATTCTTTAACAGCCAATTCATAAAGCATTTTTATATCTGTAACCAAAGCTTTAATTATTAGATATTCATTTAAATCTATCCCTTCTTTACAAAGTAAATCAAGTTTTCTAGCGTCCCCTAAACTAATTCCAGCACAATATCCAGTAATATAATTACAATAATTATCGATATGAATATGCCATGCTCTAGTCAATTCTTCTTTACAATATTCACTAAAGAATTCTTTTGCTGGATATTTTCTAAATAAATGAGATAATTTATATACTGCTCTTCCCATTGGAATTAATTCAATATAATTTAAACTTTCAAAACTTGCTTTCTCTAAATAATCTTCAAATGATAAAACATTTTTTAAATTAAATTTTTTAAATTGATTATAGAAAAATTCTTGATAAATTATTACATTATCTTTAAAAATTTCTCTACTTATTTTAATTGCTCTTTCTGTTCTTTCAAAAGGAACATATTCTAAAATGAATGGATTAACACTTATCAAAATTCCATCCAATCCTGCATCTTTAATTTTCATTAATTTTTCTTTTGTTATTTCATCATTTATGCACCAAAAGCAATTTGTTTCAACAAATTTAGCTGGAATCTTATATTCTTTAGCTATTTCTATAGATTTAAGCAATAAATCAAAATTTAAAAATGGTTCTCCTCCTGTAAAATGTAAGCCATAATTTATTCCAATTTTATTAAAATATGGAGGATATTTTTTATTAATTTTCAAAGATAATTGTTTTAGAATTTCTTTTAAATCATTAATATTTATCCAATCATTTTTCCATTTAGATGAACAAGCATACATACAATGCTTACATTCACTATTGCATTTATATGAAAGTATTATTCCTCCTGATATTGGTTCATTTATATATAATCTATCCATCTTTTAAATTAAATTTATTTCATGAAGAATATTAATATTGCTATAAAATCTTCCTATATGGATCAACCCTTTTGAATCATAATATTCTTATAATAAATATTTTAAAAATTCTCAATTTTTATTAAATTTTTAAAAGAAAAATTAATATTTTGCTTTTTATAATCTATTTCTTCTTGAAAGTAAAATGAGTAAAAGAAAGAAAAAATCAATTTTTGATGAATTATTTGATTTCTCAATTTTCGACGAATTTGAAGAAATGTTTAATGAAGAAAGCTTAGGAGAAAGTGGATATTATATAAATGTTACTCAAACAAATGGAAAAACAAAAGTTTATGTTAAAGCAGGTGAAAATGTAGATATAGCTTCTCTTAAAGAAGATTTAAAAAGAAGATATCCAAGAGCTGAAATAATTATAGAAGGAGAAAAACCATTATTAGAAGAAATAAAAATAGAACCTATTGAAAAGAAAGAAGAAAATAAAATAAAAATTCAAAAGAAAGAAAAGAAGACTTCATTAATAGAAGAAATAAAAAATGAAGAAAAAAAGGAGGAAGTTGAAAAATTCTAGCTTATACTAAGAAACCTTTATTCAAAGGAAACTCTCTTCATATAAAGGTTTATAGCTTCATTTAATATTTCTTCATTTATCAATCCATGAGGAGATAAAGTTTCGAATATTCTTTTTGGAATATGAAATTTATCTATACTAAAACCTTCACGAAACTTAAATTGATATTTTTTCTTAAGTATTTCTTCACTTATTTTATTTAAATCTTCTTCAGAAAAATCATATCCAGAAATTTTTAATGCTTCACTTACTATATTTGGTTTATATATCCCTCTTGCAAAAAAGCATATTACTAAGCTTGATAATATTTGTCTCCAACTTTCTTCATTAAAACAATATTCAGCGATTTCTTTGGCTTCCATTTTTTTACCTATATTTTTTTGATCATATGAATATCCTGCAGAATCTAAATGACTATGTCTAGCACCTGTGATAAATCCCAAATATCCTGCTGGACCAGTATGATAACCAGGCATTTCATTCCCACCGAATGCTAAAGCAAAATCTTTTCCACCATATTTATTTGAAGTATATACTACACCTTTAGCTAAAGCCTCATAAAAATCATTTGTTTGATTTACAATATTTCTAATAGCTTCAATATAATTTTCAACATTTCCCCATTTAAAATCTAAACCTAAAGTATGTTCTTTATTTATTAATCCTTTTTCATATGCTTCGGTTGCCCATGCTAAAACTACTCCAGTAGAAATAGCATCAAGTCCTTGAATTTCTACTTCATCTATTATTTTTAATAAATTAGAAGTATCAGATATTCCAAGCATTGAGCCTAAAGAATATATTAATTCATAATCATAAGAAATCATTGTAGTTTTAAAGAAATATGGTTCATCTTCATATGGTTCTCTTAAAGCAGCTAAATGTATGCATGCTACTGGACAATGACTACAAGCAATTCTTCTTCCTAAAAAGTTTTTAGCTAAATATTCTCCAGAAATATATTCTGCATCTTCAAAGAATGCTTTATTAAGATTTTTAGTTGGCAATCCTCCTATTTTATTTAATGGTAAAACATTTTCAGCTGTTCCAAGTTCATGATATTTTTTCATAATAGGAGATTCAACAGCTTCTTTGAATATTTCATCATATAATTTTTTATAAGCTATAGGATCTTTAACAGGTATAGGTTTCTTACCTGAAACAACTATTGCTTTAAGTTTTTTACTTCCAAAAACAGCACCTAAACCAAGTCTACCAAAATGCCTATAAGTTTCAGTTATAACAGACGCGTATCTTACAAGTTTTTCACCTGCTTTTCCTATACGCATTATTGTTCTTATTCCTTCTCCTTTCTCTCTTTCTCTTAATATTCTTCCTACAGTATAACTACTTCTTACTCCCCATATTCCAGATGCAAGTTTAAAATCAACTTTATTATTATGTATTGATAAATATATTGGTTCATCACTAGACCCTTTAATTACAATTGCTCCATATCCAGCCATTCTTATACTTATAGCACTTCTACCACCTGCATGACTTTCTCCTAAATTTCCAGTTAATGGAGATTTAAACATAGCAACAGTTTTCGAGCAAAGTGGAAACAATCCAGTTAATGGTCCTACTGCAAAAATTATTGGGTTATCTGGATGAAATGGATCTATTCCTTTAGGACATTCTTCATTTAATAAATTTATTGCAACACCACTTCCACCAATATATTTACTGAATAAATCTTCTCTATTTTCAATCCAGAATTTTCTTTTTGTAAGATCTATGTATAATACTTTTAATAAATCTTTATCGAGCAATTTATTTCACCTCCTCCATTTTAATAACATTATATGGACAATAATCTACACAATAACCACAATGAACACATATTGCTGGTTTATTTGTTTCATCATCCCAAAAAACAGCTCCAAAAGGACATTCTTCTACGCAATGTTTACATGCAATACATTTAGAAGCATTGACAAGAACACCATATTTCCTACGAATAATAGCACCAGTTGGACAAACTTTAGCACATGGTGGATCTGGACAAGCTCTACAAACTATTACAGTATATCCTCTTTCTACTCCACCTATAGATTTTGCAAGAATTGTTGATTTACTTAAACCTCCTCTTCCAAATCTTCTAGCACATGCAAACATGCAACTTTGACATCCAACACATCTTTCAGAATCAATAACAGAAATTTTCTTAAATATTTTCTCTGCAATAGCTATACTCATATAAATTCTTATAATAAAAAATAATGGTATAATATAAATGTTATACTATTTTTCCTATAATAAGATTGAACTTATTTTTTTCCAATCATTTTTCATAATTTTCTCTATTTTAGGATTATAAAGTGCTGCAGCTGGATGGTATAATGGAATAACTTTAATTTTATATTCTATTATATCAAAAATTTTTCCATGAATACTACTCATACTTCCAAATTCTAATCCATATTTATTAAAAATATATTGTGTTGAAACATTCCCAAGAGTAATAATTATTTTTGGATTTATAGTTTCAATTTGTTTTTCTAAATAATCTTTACAAGAATTAATTTCATCATCTTTAGGAACTCTATTTTCAGGTGGTCGACATTTTACAACATTTGTAATAAATACTTTTTCCCTATTTAAATTAGCTATTGAAAGCAATTCATCAAGATTTTTTCCAGCTTGTCCAACAAAAGGTCTTCCTTGAATATCTTCAAAATAGCCAGGAGCTTCGCCTATAATCATTATAGAAGAATATATATTACCTTCACCTGGAACTGGATTCTTTCTACTTAAATATAATTTACATTTTTTACATTTTCTTATTTCTTTATTTATTTCTTCAATAATAATATTTTTATTAGACATTTATTTAAATAAAAAATAATTTTTTGAAAATAAAAATTTTTATTAAAAGGAAAATAATTTTATTTATGGATACTATAAGAGTAGGGGATTATCAATTTTTAATAATTTCTTGGAAAGATATAATTAAATTAGTTGATAAATTATCTGAAAAAATAATTTCATCCTATGAACCAAATACTATTATAGGAGTACTTAGAGGGGGAATGATTATAGCTAATTTAATTTCAGATAATATAGATCTAAAAGAAGTTTATGCTATAGGATGCAAATCATATTATGATATAAATAAAAGGAATATTGTTAAAATATATCATCCACTTATTTTAGAAAAATTAATAGATAGAAAAGTTTTATTAGTTGATGATGTATCAGATACTGGAAATACTTTAGAAACAGCTATAAATTATATTCTAAAACCTAAAGAACCTAAAGAAATAAAAACAGCTACTATACATATTAAACCATGGTGTAAAATAAAGCCTGATTTTTATTTAATAGAAACAAAAGCATGGATAGTTTATCCATGGGAAAGATATGAAACAATAAGATTAATTAAATCAAAAATAAATGATAAAAAAACTTTAAAGAAAATTCAAAAAATATTTAAAGAAAAATTGGGAGTAAATAAAGCATTTTTATAAATTAAATTATTTTAGAAAAATATTAATTATTTATTTTCTTAATTCTGAAATAAATTTATCCTTATCTACGATGTATCTTTCATGTATTCCATAACCTATTTTATTATTTTCCCATAATGCTTCAACCCAAAAGATAAGTTTTCTCCCTTCAATAGATAATAATATCGATTTTATTTCAATTTCAGCTCCTATAGGAGCAGCTTTTACATGATAAATATCTACATGTGTACCTACTGTAGTTTTCCCCTCTTCAAGATAATTATTTGCAAGAATTCTACAAGTTTCTTCCATGAATAATATCATTGAAGGTGTTGAAAGTACTTCAACTTCACCAGAACCAAGATGTTTAGCAGAATGCTCAGGCTTAGTTTTTATTTTCCTTTCTAATTTAAGACCAGGTTCAAGATTTGTCATATATTTTCATTATTTTTTATCTATTTTTTAATATTTATATATTAAGTATTTTTGAAATTTCTTTTTGTATTTCTTCTGGTGTTTTTATATTATTAATAATATAGAAATCTGTTTTTTGAAGTAAGTCTTTAAAAAATCTATTTCTTATAGATTGTTTATATTCATTATTTACTAAATAATGTGGATTACAATAATTTTCTTTTTTAAGAAAATTAAGTGTTTCATCAATACTCGGTTTTATAATTATCTTTTCTTCATTAAATTTTCTAATTAAAATCAAGAATTTTTGTAAAGTTGTAAAAGGCACTATTCTATACTTGCCTACTACCCATCTAAGGTCAACTATAGCTCTACCCATGTTATCTAATTGAGCGTTTTTTAATAAAGTATGATATTCAGGCCACATTGCTGCAACATCAGCTCTAATATAGAAATTTTTCTCACTACTAAAAGCTAAAAGTGGCATATCTCCTCTTACAAAAAACCAATCATCTGCTACTACTCTTACTTTCTCTTTTCTCATTAAGCCATATAAATGAGTTGTTTTACCAGCACCTGAAGCACCTATGATTGCTGTACCAATTCCATTAATATCTATACATGCTCCATGTACAGAATTTATACCATGTTCATCTTCTAATACATCACTAGCTAAACTTAATGCTATTGATTTTATCCATCCATAATAATCAAAATTGAAAAGAAAAGCTGTTTTAGTAAATGGATCATAATAAACACTATTTTTAGGATATTTATCACTATTAGTTACATACATTCTTGCATGACTTCTTACTCTTTCAGACATTGAATAAAAATTCCTTCTCCAATTTTCATCTACCCAATTTAAATCTGTTAAAAGTTTTATACAAACACCATATATATCTGCTCTTTCTTCATATAGGATCTGGCTTGGATATTCAGCTAATATGCGATCTCTTTCATTAATACTTATTATATTAATACTGTACATTTCCTTTTACTAAACCTTGTAATATTCTATAACAAAATTTTATATTAAAATTTATAAACTTTTATTCATTAGAATATAAATTCTCATGAATATTTTCCTTTGAGAAATTATATGTTTTTTTCTCCTTTTTTCAATAATTTAAATAATCCTCTACTCGTTACTTTAGATATAGTTTCGTTTTCTTTCATATGATGATCACTAACTGATAGAATTCCATTTGATTTTAATACTCGATGTATTTCTTCCAATACTTCATTTGGTTTATTTAATTCATGAAGAACACATAAAAGCAAAACTACATCTATGCTATTATCTGGCAATCCAGTTTTACAATTAGAATGAATAATTTCTACATTCTTCAATTGCTTTTTTAAAACAATTTTTTGAATTGCAATTGGATGAGCATCTAGAGCATATATTTTCCCTTCATTACCCACTAATTCTATAAGAGGGAAAATATAGCTTCCAGATCCACAACCATAGTCAAGTATATAATCTCCTCTTTTTATTCCTACTTCTTTAAGAATATTCATTCTTGATTGAAAAAAATCACGAAATTTATAGCTAATTGTCATAAGTCTAAAATCAAGATTAGATTTTATTCTTCTATTCATTTTATTTTCCTATATTTTTTAATATATTTTTCATATAAAAAAGAAAGGAGATAGTAATTAAGTTATAATCTATCTAAGTTTATTTACTCATATTCAATAGCTCTTCCTTTAGAAGCTTCTTCTCTATACCATTCTTCATAAGATTTGAATTCTGGAAGCTTAAATTCAATTTCATCAAGATTTTCAATTATCGGATATTTTCCATAAATTTTTGAAGCATTTACAAAAGAGTGCACATTTATTGGAGGGGCATCTGCCGGAATTTGAGCAAGAAAGAAACTAAGATGTCCATCTCTACCAAGATTATCTATTATTCTTTTTACATAATTTGTAATTTCATAAGGAGAAGAATCTCTTATGAAACTGGCACTACAAGATGCTATAACAGGTGGTTTCCAAAACATAGATGTGTTTTCTTTTATGAATTCTTTAATTACATCTATAGGCCATAATTCAGTTTTACCCATTCCCATGAATATTCCTGGCCTTCCAAATAGCGCTTTACCTTCATGATACCAACACCATTTCATAAGTTCTGGATCAAAATTTTTTGGATCTTCTATACAATAATCTGCAGTAGCTGCAACAACTGCTGTAATCCCTTTCTTTTTAGCTTCAATCTTCAATTTTTCATTATAAGGAAAAACGAATTTTTCAAGTATTTCTTTATTAACATTTGGTATTGCTGCCCATGCATCTGCACCTACAGCATAATTGGCACCAGTCTCTTTCTTTAAAAGCTGTAAATAAGGTACAAGTACTTCATCAATAGACCATGTTAGAAGTTTATGGATAAATTCTGGATTCTTTCTTATATTTCTTATCACTCTAACGTATGAATGAATGCCACAAATAAAACTAAATGGTGCACAGAAAACCGCACTTGGTGGATTTCCAGTAAGCTCTTTATATGCATTTATCGAATCTATTACGAATCTTATTCTACCTTGATCTATTTTAATTGGAGTTTTCACTTTATCAATATCTTCTGGATTCTTTATTAATGGATCACTTTGATCTATCGATGGCATATGTTTCTTGGTTTTAAGCAATTTACCTCCAAGAGCTTCAACCTCATAATTGTAAGCCTCAGGAGCCATTCCCATAGGTTGTTCAAATCCATACCATTTTGAAACATAAAGTTGTACTGCAACACAATATTTTCCATCTTTATAAAAGAATCTTTCAGGATCAGCTTTAGCTACTGTTAATGCATGCTCATGAATTTGAGCACCTATCACGGGAACATAATCAGGTTTACCAATTGTTGCTGCTACTGCTCTACTATTAGGATTTAATTTAATGAATCTTAATCCTTTAGCATAAAGGAAGCCTTTTATCATATCTATTTTTGATGGAGGTACAAAACTCATTTTTCAACACCCATAAGCTTCTTTGCTTTTTTAATAGTATCTACTCCATCTTTTCCCCAAGCATCGGCTCCTATGTTATTTGCATATTCTTGACTTGTTCTAACTCCCCCAATCATTACTTTAACTTTATCTCTAAGCCCTTCATTTTTAAGTGCTTGAATGTAATCTTTTAATGTTACAGCAGTTGTGCTCATATAAGCTCCTAATCCAACTATATCAGGTTTTATTTCTTTAACTTTCTCTATAAATTTTTTAATAGGAACATCTACACCTAGATCATAAACAATAAAACCGGCAGCTTTAAGCATTGTTACAACTATAGATTTTCCAAGGTCATGAATATCACCTTCAACAGTACATATTAAATATTTTCCAATACTCTTATTTTCAATAGTAGAAATAGGAATACTCTTTTCTAAGATTGACATTGCAGATTTGAAAGCTTCAGCACTCATTATTACATCTGGAATGAAATAAATATTTTGTTCCCATAATTCTCCAGCTTTAAGAATACCCGGAACTACGCTTTCATAAATTGCTTTTAAAGGGTCCATTTTTGATTCTAGAATCTTTTTAGCTAATTGCTCAGCCAAATCTGGATCACCTTCAACGATTGCTTTTTTAAGTTGCTCTAAATCATTTTCTAAAGATGACATACTTGTGCTTCACCTTTATTTTTATTTATAATATTTTTATACATGTATAAATATATATATAAAATATATAAAACTTTCTAAAAATATGGGTGTGTCCAATTATTATTTATTACTTTATGTTTTTAATCTATTCTTATACATTAATATGTAAAATTTTATAAAAAGAAGAATTCAATATAAATTATTTTTAATATTTTAATGTATTAATAGAATAAGAGATAAAATATATGATGAATCTTTATATGCATATAGAAATGTTGAAGAAGGAATATTTGGAGATAGAATAAAAACAAAAAGAGAAGAATCATTTAAAACAAGAGTAATATTAAGGCTTATAATTTATTGCTTAAAGATCATTATAAGATGGATTTATGAATAATTGGACACGCCCCTAAAAATATTTTTAGAAATAAAATAATTGAAGTTATTTTCATTATTTTTCTATTTAAATTAACTAGTTTTATTTAGTTAGCATACACATTGTTCTTTCTTTTTCTATACTTTAAAAATATGTATGTTTGAAAAATCATAATTATAAGCATTATGATAATGAGAAAAATCAAGATTATTGTTGGAATACCAGCACTAACGAGTATTGGTATTGGTCCTATCATTATCAAAGCTCCTCCGCCAATTGTAACTTCCTTAGTTGTTACGATGGATATTAAAGAAGAAAAAATAATTATAGCTATGCCAAAAAATATTAAAGAAAAACCAATTATGAATAATTTAGAATTCATTTTCTCACCATATTTTAAAGAAAGCCATTAATATAATAAGAGAGAAAACTAGAATTATAGCTAATAAAATTAAGATTTTTGCTGATTTTGGGTCTGTACTTAATATTATTGGTATTGGTCCTATCATAATTACAGCCCCTCCTTTAAAATGTTCTTTTTCTGTTTCTTTCTTCATTTTAAGAAGCTCAAAAATAATTGCAAATATGATAATTAAAAATCCAATCAATATCATTAAAAGTCCAATCAAAATTATATACAACATTCTATAATCTATATTTTGAAAACTGATATAAAAACTTATTTCTACATTTTTTAATTAATTATTTAAAATTTTTTACTTCTTAATTCAAAAGTTAAAATTAATATAGAAAGTAAAAATATCATGAAATGTTAAAACTTATTTGTATGCTTAATTATTTTATTTATAAAAATTAAGTTACTTATTTTAAGGATAGTATTGATTTTATTAAATATTAAGAATATATGGTGATTCTATGGAGAAAAAAGAATCCCAAAAATGGATGTATGCACTAATGCCATACAATGCTACTATATTTTTCATAGGAACATTTATCCCTCTTTTCATATTAAAACGTGGAGGAAATGTAGTAGACATAGGTTTAGCTACAGCATTTTATAATTTGTCATTAACTATATTTTCATTAATATGGGGAATGGTAATCGATAGAATTGAAAGTAGGAAAATATTATTAGTTTCAGGAATTTCATTAATGACTATTCTCATATTAATTATTTTGAAAGCGGGAAATCCTACAAATATAATTATGGTATATGCTCTCCTCGGAATTTCTATAGCAATGATTAATACTCCAATAAATATTCTTATAATAGAAACTTCTTCTAAAAGTAGTTTAAATTCATCTTATAATAATTTTTATTGGTATTCATACATAGGTGGAATAATTGGTCAATTGGGTGGAGCAATATGGATTAATTTTTTAGGTCTTGAAAATTCGATTTATTTTTCTATTTTACTTTCAATATTAACACTTGGTAGTTTCATTCTATTATTAAAAGAACCATTAATAACTTTAGAAAGAGAAAATATATTAATGAATTTAAAAGCTTTTTCATATAAGCTTTTACAAATTCCTTTATTTTTCATTCGTATACCAAGAATAAAAGATTTTGTATCGTTCTTTAGATCAATAAAAATTTTTTTGGAACGTGATTTTTTTATTGTAATGAGTACAATTATTTTATTCTTTGCTTCAGCAAATTTATTTTTCACATCTTATACACCATATTTAAAAAATGTTGGTTTATTTGATTCAGAAATTTTCTTATTAAGCACGTATATAACATTTGTTAATACTTTTTCTTCATTACTTTTAAGAAAAATGAAAGAAGGAGAAGAATTAGATATAGCTAAAAAAGCACTTTATATAAGATTTTTTGGATTCTTTTTAGCATCAACTTTTTCAGTTTTTATTCAAAATAGATTAAATTTTTATACTACACTAATATCTTTTACTTTTATAGGAATAGCATACACTTTAGCAACAATTCCATTAAATGTTATGTTATTTAAAACATTACGACCTGAAAAGAAAGGTGAAGAAATTGGCATATTTAGTTCATTGAATGGAATAACAATTTTTATAGTATCTTTCCTTTCAGGATTAATTTCAAAAACATTAGGATATTATGTAACTTTTTATTTAGCTACAATATTAATTTTTATCCCAATATTACTTTTAGAAACATTAAGGAAATAAAAATAGTAAATTAAATTTTAACTTTACTAACTTCTTCATAAAATTTCATATCAAGAAAACCATGTCCAGAAATATTAAATACTATAACTTCTTCTTTACCTTTTTCTTTAGCTTTTAAAGCTTCATCTATAGCAGCTTTTATTGCATATGAAGATTCAGGTGCAGGTATAAAACCTTCAGATTTAACAAATAATTTTGTAGCTTTAATTACTTCTTCTTGTTTATATGTAACTGCTTCAATAAATCCAAGATATCTTAGTAAACTTATTATTGGTGCAGCAGCATGATATCTTAAACCTTCTGCATAAACAGTTTTTCCTATATATTCATGTCCAAGAGTATACATTTTTAATAAAGGGGTTTTTCTTGCATGATCTGCAAAATCATATTTATATTCCCCTTTAACTAAATTCGGTGCTTCAATAGTTTGAGAAGCTATAAATCTTATTTTTTCTTTATTTTTAATTACTTTCCTTACAAATGGTAAAACAAAGCCACCAAAATTACTACCTCCACCTAAACAACCTATCATTATTGTTGGTTTTAAATCGATTTTCTCAAATTGTTTTTCCGTTTCTAATCCAATTATTGTTTGATGTAATAAAACATGATTTAATACACTTCCTACACAATAAACCGATTTTTCTGAATTTAATACGTCTTCAATAGATTCTGAAATAGCTATTCCTAAAGAGCCAGGATGATTTGGATCTTCTTTTAAAATATTTTTTCCATATTCAGTTTTATTACTTGGAGAAGGTAAAACTTCAGCACCATAACTTAACATTAAAATTTTTCTTTCAGGTTTCATATCATGAGCTGCTCTTACCCAATAAACTCTACAATTTAAATCTAATAAACTTGCTGCATAAGAAAGAGCTGAACCCCATTGTCCTGCTCCAGTTTCTGTTACTACATTTTCTTTTCCTTCTTCTTTAGCATAGAAACATTGTGCTAATGCTGTATTAACTTTATGTGAACCAGTTGGAGAATAGAATTCAGATTTATAGAAAATTTTTATATTTTTTGGAAGTTTTAATGCTTTTTCTAAACCAATTGCTCTAAATAAAGGTCTTGGTCTTCCTGATCTCATTAAAAGTTCTCTTAATTCTTCAGGTATTTTTATCCATCTTTCATTAGAAAATTCTTGTTCTAAACAATTTTTAAGAAAAATTCTTGGCAATAATTCTATTCTTGATGGTTCATTTTTTACATCTTTTGGTTCAGAAAGTTTCTCTGGTAAATCTGGTAAAATATTATACCATTCTTTAGGTAATTCTTCAATATCTAAAATAATTTCAATTTTCATATAGTTCTTAAGAAAAATCGAATTTAAAAACTTTATATTTAATTTTTTATTCCTGCTTTAAATTCTAAATACTGGAAAATAAAAGAGTTTATTAAAAATTAAACATTTAAATTACTAATTTATTTATTTTCCATTTTTTATTAATAATTGCTAATAGCATACGCATTGGTTCTAGTCTCCTTTTAAATGGATTAAAGACTAAACCTAGTATTTCTAAAGTAACAACTCCTAAAAGAGCTTCATCATCAGCCTCTCCTAGTATAACTGGAGTATGCGCTTCTCCATATGGTAATATAATATAGCACTCTGAAACTTTACGAGTAATTGTTCTTCCATCTGCAAGAGTGAAAACATGTTCACGCATTGGTGAAAGTTCTATAGCTTTCCATACTTTTTCTGGAAGAAGCGTATAAGTTGCTCCACTATCAATAAGAAAACGTACTTGTTCTTCTTTACCAGTTGGCCCTCTTACTTTACCTTCAATATATGTAATACCCATTTTTAATCTCCTATAATAAATTGATTTTCCATTATTATATTTTATTTTTTCTTTTTAAAAATATTCTTAGTTTTCTTAAATTTAAGCTTTTCATTATCCAAGCTAAAATTTATTTTATGCATTTATTGATTAATCTTTAGAAGATTAAAAATTTAAAAAATTACTCTTTTAATTTTTTGCCAAGTTCTTCTGCCCATGCTTTAATTTTATCAATATTAAAATTATTTGCAATATTAAAACCTATTATTCTTATTTTTCCTCCAAAAGCTTCAGTAGCAATAGGCTTTATATGAGGATATTTTTCTAAAATATTTTTAATATATTTTTTAATAGCATTTTCATAACTTTTAGGAAATCCAGCTTCAAGAGATAAAATAAATATTGCTACTTTTTTATCTTTAAGATCATTTCTCTTAAGAAAATTTAAAGCTTCTTTATATACTCTTTGTGCTCTAACTCCACTTCCAATTATAATATTTTTATATGATGTAATATCAGGATTTGGATTTTTCTTAAGATTAATTAAATCTACTTTAAATCCATATTTCTCTTGTAAAATATTTGCAATAATGTGAGCAGCTTCTTCTGTTGCTCCTCCTTTTGTTACATAAGTAATAAGAATTTCATTATTAGACATTTTTAATAAAATCTAAACTTTATTTTAATAATTCTTCTAATCTTTTATTTACTTCATTCCAATTTACAATATTCCATAAAGCATTAATGAATTTTGCTCTATCATTTCTATAATCAATATAATATGCATGTTCAAAAACATCAAAAACCATAAGAATCCTAAAAGTAGGATAAACATTAACATTGTGTTTCTCTATTTGCATAATTATTGGTCTACCAGTTTGTTTACAAAAAGCTAATGCTCCCCATCCCGAACCTTCTACACTAAGAGTAGCTTGAGTAAATTCTTTCTTAAATCTTTCAAAACTACCAAATTCTTTATTTAAAATATCATTTAAAGTTCCTTCTGGTTTTTCGCTACTTTCACTAGCTGGTGCTAAATTATTCCAAAAGAGTGAGTGTAATAAATGTCCTCCTATATTAAATGAAAGTTCTTTTAAAGTAGATTTCATATCTATATCAATATTATTTTTTCTTGCATCATCTATTCTTTGAAGAATTGAATTAGCAGTATTAACATAGCTTTGATGATGTTTTTCATAATGTATTTTTAATTGTTCTTCAGAAATATATGGTTCTAAATCTGAATATTTATAAGGCAATTTTGGTAAAACATAAAATTTATTTCTCTCCATATATCATCAATTTTTTTATTGCTTTTTAAGTATATATATTTTTAGAAAAACAAAAATTAAATTTCTATTCCTAATAAAATTCTTACTAGAAAGCCTATCAAGAAAGATAAAGTAGCAATTCCTAAACTAATAGAAATCATTTCCAAAAATCTTTTCTTAAATGAAATATCTTTTGCTATAGAAATATAAAAAGTAAAAATAAAAATAACTATTACAGCATTGAAAATTGTTAAAATAAGAGAAAAATATGGATTTATAAGAATTAAATATGGAAAAATTAAAAATAAAACTGTAAATATATAAGCTATTCCTGTATAAATTGATGCTTTTAAAGGTTTCTTAGATCCTTCTTCTGCTTTTGTAGATAAATATTCAGATGCAGCCATAGAAAAAGAAGCTGCAATTCCAGCAATTAAACCAGCCATAGCAATCAAGCTTGTATTTTGAAGAGCAAAAGTTAATCCAGCAAGTGTGCCAGTAAATTCTACAAGCGCATCATTCAATCCAAGAACCATAGAACCAACATACTTAAGTTTTTCTTCTTCAATTAAATTTAAAATTTGTTTTTCATGCTCATTTTCATCTTTTTCAATATTTTCAGCAATTGGTATATATTTAGAAATTTCTTTATATTTTATTTGAGCTATTTCTTCCCCTTTCTCCATTAATTTTAATCCAAAAGTTATTCCAAAAATTTTTGATATTAAAAAGTATTTCCATATTTTCAATTTATCTGGTTTTACTTCTTCTTTACTATATTCTTTCCATAAATCATAATGCTTCAATTCTTCATTCGATATATTTTCTAATATTTTTTTATTATTAGCATCTTTAATTGAATTTGATAGCTTTTTATAAATAAAATATTCACTAATTTCACTTTTTTGAATATTGATTATTTCTTTCTTTATTTTATCATTCAATATCATTTAAAGCCACTTTTTTAAATATTAATTTTATAATTATTTATATATTTAAATTTATTTTAATCTATGAAAATGCTACATCAAGAGCCATCATTATTATAAAACCAAAAATTGCGCTCATAGTAACAAAATCTGTATTTCCATGCATTTGAGATTCTGGAATTAATTCTTCAACTACAACAAATATCATAGCTCCTGCTGCAAAACTTAATGCATATGGAAGTATAGCTCTAGAAAGTAAAACAATTGAAGCACCAATAATACTTGCAATAGGTTCAACTATTCCAGATAATTGACCATACCAGAAACTCTTCAATTTAGACATACCTTCTCCTCTTAAAGGCATTGATACTGCTATTCCTTCAGGGAAATTTTGAAGACCTATACCAATAGTTAATGCGATAGCCCCTGATAAACTAGCATTTGGAATACCATATTCAATAGCACCAAAAGCAACTCCAATTGCAAGTCCTTCAGGTATATTATGTAATGTGACTGCAAGAATCAAAAGCATAGTTTTTTGCCAAGTAGTTTTAATTCCTTCAGCTTTATCAATTTTATTATATAAATGTAAGTGAGGGATTATTTTATCTAAAAACCATAAGAAAATTGATCCTATTAAAAATCCTATTACTGCTGGAAACCAAGTAAAGTTTGTATAAATTTCTTTTGATAATTCGATTGATGGAGCAAGCAAAGACCAATAACTAGCAGAAATCATAACACCAGCTGCAAATCCAAGCATTCCATCAAGAATTTTTCTATTAATATTTTTTATTGCAAACACAATAGCTGCACCTAAAGCTGTAACAAACCATGTGAATAATGTTGCAAGGAATGCTTGTAAAATTGGATTAAAATTCTCTATCAAAAATTTATCACTTCATATTCATTCTCAATTTCTTAAATTTATTTATTAAAATCATATTAAAAACTATTTTTATTAGATTAGAAATTAAAAAAAGACTTATTAGGAATTTATTATATAACTATAAATCAAGATTGAGCTTAAATAAATATTGGGAAAAGAGAAATTTTGAAAAAACATCGGAACCAAAAGGAGAAATAAAATCTGAAGAGAAAAGAATTTATGTAATTCAAAAACATGCTGCTAGACGTTTACATTATGATTTACGTCTTGAAATGGATGGTGTTTTAAAAAGTTGGGCTATTCCTAAAGAACCTCCTACTTCAATAGGTATTAAAAGATTAGCTATAGAAGTTGAAGATCATCCAATTGAATATGCAAATTTTGAAGGTTGTTTTGAATTTTATACAAAAGTTATAACAGAAGAAGGCAATTTAAACATAGGCAATATAGTTAATGAAAAAAAGAAGGTAAAATGTCTTTCTTATAATTTTAAAACGCATCGATTAGAATGGAAACCTATTATAGGCTGGTTTTGTAATGGCAAAACAATCAATTTCTTAAGAATAAGAGTACCTGGTCAATATGGTGGAAGACGTATAATTACAGTTACACCTAATCATAAAATATTTACTCCTAATGGTATTAAATTCGCTAAAGAATTAAAAGTTGGAGATAGTATTTTTATTCCTGGGATAAAGTGGAGTGATGAACAATTTCAAGTTTTAATAGGGACTTTGCTAGGAGATGCGCATCTTGAACTTTCAAAGGAAACAAAAATCCCTTGCTATCAACTCACCCATAGTAGTAAGCAAAAAAGCTATTTAGAATTTGTAAGGGATATACTTGCTCCTCATGCAAAAATCCATAAAAGAAAAAACTCTAATTCATGGACTTTTCGCTTTACTCATATTGGTCTAGTTGATATTTATCCTAAATTTTATAGAAATAAAGTGAAGATAGTAAGTGAAGAAGTACTTTCGCTCTTAGATGAACGTGGATTAGCAATTTGGTATATGGATAATGGATATCTTTTGAATAAATATGTCGAATTTTCTACACAGGGCTTTACAAAAGAGGAGAATAATCTTATTGTAGAATTCTTAAGAAAGAAATGGCAAATAAATGCTAAAGTTTATTATAAAAAAAGAAAAAAAGGCGATTATATACACTTCATTCATTTAGATAAAATAAGTTCTATGAGATTTCTTACATTAGTAAATCCTTATATTTTGCCAGAACTTCGATATAAAACATATCTTAAACCATGTAAATTAAAATGGAAATTTGAAAAAGGTAAAGAAGATATAATACCAGTAAAAATAGTTTCAATTGAAAAAGCTCCAAGACAAAAAATTCGAAGTCAAAAAATGTACGACATACAAGTGGAAGGAAATAATAACTATTTTGCTGGTTCTATGCTAGTATCCAATTCGATACCAGAAGGAGAATATGGTGCTGGAACTGTAGAAATTTGGGATAAAGGAAATTATAAATTAATAGAAAGAAAAGAAGATAAAATTGTTATAGAAATAAATGGTAAAAAATTAAATGGACTATATGTACTTATTAGAATGAAAAAATCGAAAAATTGGCTTTTCTTTAAAAAGAAATAATTTAAATATTTTTAAAAATTAAAGTTTTCAAAAAATAGTAAAGCTAGGAGAAAATTATACTTTAATATGAATTTCAACTTCTAATTCTTTTGCAACTCCTAATGATTTTTCATCAGCATATGGAGTTATTATAATTAATCTTGAGGGTTTTCTCCCAGCTATTTTTTCATAAAGCATAGCTTTTTTCTTAAAATTTTCCACATCTAAAGCTCCTACATATGGTAAAAATTCCATTAAAAGTATATTTTTATTGTATGAAACAATATTCGCTTCTATTTGACTTGGATAGCCATATACTATACCTTCACTATCATAATAAACCCATTTCTCAATTTTTAAACCAATTTCTTTATCAAGAATTTCCCTTAATTTTTCTTTTAAAGCTTTTTCACTTATTAAATCCCAATACATGTTTAAAATTGATAAATTTCTTCTAAAACTTTCAAATTCTTTATCGTATTTCTCAAAGCTTTTAATAGTATTAATTGTATCTTTTCTAATTCTTTCAAATTCTATATCATATCTTTTAAGACTCTTACTTATTTCTTCCCTAAGTTGTTTTAAATTATTATCATTATTCTCAAAATTCTTAATTATTTCTTCTCTTAATTTCACAAGTATTTCTCCATGTTTATCAAGTCTTCTCATTATTTCTTCTAAACCTATAAGTCCAGTAACAGCATGACGAAATTCGATATCCTCTTTAAGTAATCTTAATAATCTTTCTTTAAATTCAGTATCCCTTAACATGTCTATATTATATCATTAAAAAAGTATTATATAAAGTTATCTTATTTTAAAAAAACAATAAAGTTTTATAATTAATTTTATTAAGAGCTTTTAATATATTAAATTTTTAAAAGCAACCTTAAAATTTTTATTAAAAAGAATATTACTATTTGGTGAATAAAACCATTGAAATACTATATAGAAACTTATGGCTGCACTTCCAATAAATCTGATTCAGAAATAATGGAAGGAATTTTATTGGAAAATGGTTTTCAAAAATCCAATATTGAAGAAGCAGAAATAATAATTATTAATACATGCGGTGTAAAAAAGCCTACTGAAGATAAAATATTGAATAGAATAAAAAAATTATCTTCATTAGAAAAAAAGTTAATTATTGCAGGATGTTTACCAAAAATTGTTTTTGAAAAAGTAGTTAAAGCAGCTCCAAATTTTTCAGCAATGATAGATCCTTTTTCAATAGATAAAATTTCTGAAATTTGCTTAAGAGTCTTAAATGGAGAAAAAGGAATAATTGTTTTTTCAAATAAATCTCCTATAAAACCTTGTTTACCAAAAAAACCTTCAAGTAAAGTAATAGGAATAATTCAAATAGCTGAAGGATGCACGTCTGCTTGTAGTTATTGTTGTGTTAGATTTGCAAGAGGGAGATTGCAAAGCTATCCTTATGAAAAAATATTAGAAGATTTAAAGAATTTTATTAATAATGGATTTAAAGAAATATGGCTTACATCTCAAGATTTATCTGCATATAATTATAATGGATATAAGCTTCCAAATCTTTTAAATGAAATAAATAAAATTCCTGGAGAATTTTTTATAAGAGTTGGAATGATGAATCCAAGAACAGTTTTACCAATTTATAAAGAATTAGCTATTTCTTTTAAAAATGAAAAAATATTCAAATTCTTGCATTTACCAATTCAATCAGGTTCAAATAAAGTTTTAAAAGATATGAATAGAGGATATACAGTTGAAGATTTTAAAAAAATAGTTAATGAATTTAAAAAAGAGAATAATAATTTAACTCTTTCAACAGATATAATAGTTGGATTTCCAACAGAAGATGAAGATGATTTTGAAAAAACAATAGAATTAATTAAAGAAATAAAACCAGATATAATAAATATTTCAAAATTTTTTCCAAGACCAAAAACTCCTTTAGAAGGAAAACCTACTTTACCATTTGAAATAATAAAAAAAAGAGTTAAAGAAATTTTTGAATTATCAAAAAAGATTTCATATGAAAAAAATATGAAATATATTGGATGGATTGGAAAAGTATTGATTGATGAAAAAGGTTGTGGAAATACTTGGATAGGTAGAAATATTTCTTATAAGCCAATAGTAGTAGAATCAAATAAAAATTTATTGGGAAAAATAATAGAAGTTGAAATAGAATCTGCTAAAGCAACATATTTATTAGGGAAAATTTTATAAATGGCGTATTTAAGAATAACTTCCTACCATAGTTTAGCCCCTCTTTCTGGAACCAGTTTGCATCCATGTTGAATGAATGCAAACCAGCACTCCTCCCATTAGGAGGCACCAGCAGAGTAGCAAAATGCTACTCAACCCTTATTGCTAATTTGTTGAAAATTAGCTCATCAAGAGCTTCTCCATC
>Ga0078972_1007881_pt1 | contig 23062 bp, 24 predicted proteins | sample YelNatPaOPGAMG01_FD_67568 | JGI IMG/M metagenome (GOLD analysis project Ga0078972, IMG submission 67568) | Hot spring thermophilic microbial communities from Obsidian Pool, Yellowstone National Park, USA - OP-RAMG-01 (SPADES assembly) (version 2) | ecosystem: Environmental > Aquatic > Thermal...
ATATGCCCAGGGAAAACGGTATCATGTCCCTGGCTCCGGCCCACACCGGCTTGGTTGCGGTCATGCGGGGAGCCCCCTCGTAAAGGATGTTATACATCTGTTTAATATATTATACAAGAACGGGGCATACCTGACAACATGGAAATTACCGAGCTAAACCGGCGCATCGGCGAAAGACTGCGGGTCATGCGTACGGCGCGGGGCCTCACCCTGGACCGCCTGGCCGCCCTCACCGGGGTGAGCAAGCCCATGTTGAGCCAGATCGAGCGGGGCGAGACCAATCCCACCGTGGGCACCCTTTGGAAAATCGCCGGCGGGCTGGACCTGCCCTTCTCGGCCCTTCTGGAAGACCAGCCCGGGGAGGTGACCGTGGTCCGCGCCGGCACCAGGAACGTGCTGGCCGAAGACCACGGCCGTTTCCTGGTGACCCCGCTCTTCCCGGCCGATCCCCGGCACCCCGTGGAGGTGTTCCGGGTCCTCCTGCGGCCCGGCTGCCACCGGGTGGCCCAGGGACACGGCGCGGGGGTGGCCGAATACCTGACTGTCACCCGGGGTTCCCTGGTCCTGGCCCTGCCCGGAGGCGAGCACCGTCTGGACGAGGGCGACGCCCTGCGCTTTTCGGCCGCCGGTGAACACACCTACCTGAATCCTTTCCAGAGCGACTGCCTCCTGTTTCTGCTCATCGGTTACTTCGCCGCCTGCTGATGCCTGAAACCTTTTCGAATCGACAGGAAAGCCCCGTTGACAGGCGTGATCAGGGCAGTGGTAAAATGGAAAAGGCAAAATGTCTCGCCGGAAGGGGAAAAACCATGCCGCAGGGCTATCTGGCCTTGATCCTGCACGCCCACCTGCCTTACGTCCGCCACCCGGACCACTCCGTTCTGGAGGAGAAGTGGCTGTTCGAGGCCATGACCGAGTGCTACATTCCCCTGATCACGGTTTTCAACCGGTTGACGGACCAACGGGTGGATTTCCGGATCACGCTGTCTCTGTCGCCCCCCATCATCACCATGTTGAAGGACCCCTTGTTGCAGGAGCGCTACCAGCGGCACCTGGACGGTCTCCTGGCCCTGACGGAAGCCGAGTTGGAGCGTACCGCCGCCGACCCCGGGCTCTCGCCCGTGGTCCGGCACTATCATGAAAGGTTGTCGGCCACCCGGCAAACCTACCGCGACTGGAACGGCGACCTTTTGACGCCGCTGGCCCGGCTGTCGTCCCAGGGGCGCCTGGAACTCATAACCTGCTGCGCCACTCACGGCTACCTGCCGCTCATGCTGACGCGGGAGGCCCGACGGGCCCAGGTGGAGGCGGCCGTCGACCTTTTCACCCGCGAATTCGGACAGCCTCCCCCGGGCCTCTGGCTGCCGGAGTGCGGCTTTGTGCCCGGTGTCGACGAGATCCTGAAGGACTACGGCCTGCGTTATTTCATGGTCGATGCGCACGGCCTCCAAAACGCCCGGCCGACCCCCGGCGGGGGCGTCTACGCGCCGGTCTACTGCCCGGCGGGAGTGGCCGCCTTCGGCCGCGATCCCGAGAGTTCCCGCCAGGTCTGGGACCGCATGAGCGGCTACCCCGGCGATTACGACTACCGGGAATTTTACCGCGACGTCGGCTGGGACCTGGACCCTTCGTACATCGCCCGGTTCCTCCCCACCGGCGGGCTTCCCGGGGATACCGGCCTCAAGTATTACCGCATCACCGGCCCGGGCAACCACAAGGAGCCCTACCGCCCCGACGCGGCCGCCGTCCGCGCGGCGGTGCACGCCGCCAATTTCGTTTTCAACCGCTCCCGCCAGATCCGGTACCTGGCCGGCCGCACGGAGAACCCGCCGGTGGTGGTCGCTCCGTACGACGCCGAACTCTTCGGCCACTGGTGGTACGAGGGGCCGCAATGGCTGGATTTCGTGCTGCAAAAAATCCGGCAGGAAGATTCCTTCGCCACCGTCACTCCCGGCGACTACCTGGCGGCCCACCCGGAAAACGAGGTGGCCGTAATGGACATGTCCAGTTGGGGCGCGGGCGGTTACAGCGAAATGTGGCTCAACCCGGCCAACGACTGGCTCTACCGCCACCTGCACCGGGCCGAGCGCCTCATGGTGGAACTGGCCGACCTGTACCTGGACGGGGGCGGCGCCAAGGAACGCCGCGCCCTCAACATGGCCGCGCGGGAACTCCTGCTGGCCCAGGCCAGCGACTGGGCCTTCATCATCAAGAGCGGCACGGACGTGGCCTACGCCGAGCGCCGGACCCGCGAACACCTCTTTCGCTTCAACACCCTCTGCGACCGGTTGCGCTCGGGCACGGTGGACGAAGGCACCGTGGCCGGTTGGGAGCAGGAGGACCGGATTTTCCCCGATATCGACTTTTCGGTGTACAGCCGCCACCGCGGCCAACCGCGGGCAGGGCGCCGGGCCCGCCGCTTCAAGATCCTCATGCTCAGCTGGGAGTTTCCGCCCCGCACGGTGGGCGGCCTGGGCGTGGCCGTGCACGACCTCTCGCGCAGCCTGGTGCGGGAAGGGCACGAAGTCTACGTGGTCACCGCCCCGGCCGAGGGTACGCCCGCTTACGCCCTGGTCAACGGGGTCCACGTACACCGGGTGGAAGCCGGGCTCCTCACCGAGACCGACTTCCTGCCCTGGGTGGACCGGCTGAACCAGGAGATGGCCACCATTGGCGAGCAACTGGCCCGTTCCCTCTCGTTGGACGTGGTCCACGCCCACGACTGGCTGGTCGGGCGCGCCGCCATGCAAATCCAGGACGCCTTAGGCACACCGCTGGCGGTTACGATTCACGCCACCGAGCACGGCCGCCACCGGGGCATCCACAACGAACTGCAGCGGCGCATTCACGACCGGGAAAACGAACTCATGCACCGGGCCTCACACCTCATCCTCTGCAGCAAATACATGACCGGCGAGGTGGCCCGCGTCTTCGACGTCGATCCGGCCAAGATGCACATGATCCCCAACGGCGTGGAACCGGCGGCCCTGAGTTTCGTGCCCGGCCTGGGCGAGGCCAGCCGCCTCGGCCCGGACGCCGAAAAGATCATCGCCTTTCTGGGCCGTCTGGTGCCGGAAAAAGGGGTTCAGGTGCTGTTGCCCGCCCTCGCGGCCCTGCTCCCGGCTTGCCCCGGTGCGCGGCTGGTCATAGGCGGCCGCGGACCCTACGAGGGAACCTTGCGGCAACTGGCCCGCGACCTGGGGGTGGCAAGCCGGGTGACCTTCGCCGGCTTCCTCAACGAACGGGGCCGGAACCGGTTGCTCAACCAGGCCCGGGTCGCGGTGTTCCCCAGCCTTTACGAACCCTTCGGCATCGTGGCCCTGGAGGCCATGGCTTCCCGCGTGCCGGTGATCGTCTCCGACACCGGCGGCTTGATGGAAGTGGTCGAACACGGCATCGACGGTTTCAAGGTCCCGCCGGGCCGTCCCGACCTTTTGGCCCGCTACATCGGCCTCATCCTGGCCAACCCCGGCCTGGGGGCCGAGTTGTGCGCGCGGGCCTGGCGCAAGGTGTTGACCGTATACGACTGGAAATACATCGCCCGGGAAACCGCCGCCGTCTACGAAGCGGTGGTGGCGGACGCTTCCCGCCCCGGCGGGCGGGAGAAGGCCGTATGAAAGCCCTGCTCTACGCCGACGGTTCGCCCAGGTCCCGTTCCGCCGCGGCCTGGGTGGCCCTCATGATGAAGACCGACCCGTCCATGCGCCTGACCGTCATCAGCTTCGTGACCTATGTGCCCGGCTACGGGATGCAGTGGGACGACGGCACGGCCATCGAGTACGCCGTGGCCGACGTCGAGGAACGCGTTATGGCCTCGACCCGCAAGGTCTTCGAGGAACACCGGGTCGCGGTGGAAACCGTGGTCGGCTTCTCTTTCGGCACGGCCGGCATCGCCGCTTCCATTGTCGATTACGCCCGCCGCGGCGGCTTCCACGTCATCGTCCTGGGAGCGCGCCAAAAGGCCCTTCCCGACGCCGTCGTGGAAAACGTGCTGCGCCTGTCCACGGTGCCCGTACTTCTGGTGAAGAAACTGCCCGCGGCCATGCTGGCGGCACTGACCGAAGACAAATAGCTCGCCTCAATCCTGCCGGTCGATCCGCTCGAAGAAATCCCGGCCCCGCACCAGGTCGATGCATGCGCGGCCCTTCTTACGCCGGCTCTCGCCCGCGCGCGGCTGTGGGCCGGCGAAAACCAGGACCAGGGCCGCCAGAAAAAGCAGCAGGGACCCCGCCGCCAGAAAAACACTCATCGTCCGCCGGATGGCTACCGCACCCGGGTGCGGCTCCCCGTACCCCCCATGGCATAAGGATCCAATGGAGGTGTATTCTACCATATGGATGAAAATACCTTCCACACATTGCCGGACAGTCAAGGGCCACGGGTGGCCCGGTTCTTTTGCGACTCCTTTTGATGAAACCTTGTCTGCCGTTGAGCCATTATTGTCTATTGATATTCGCAGAGAAAGGACGCGCGCATGGGTTGATGAATTGCTCTAATAGCAGCTTTGTATGGACATGGTGACGAAGTCCCTGCCTCACACCCGTCGCTCATCGGGGACGGCTGCCCCGTCTTTTTCTACCACTGAACGCCCAGCCGTTGGATTATTCCGGTCCCGGTACTAAAATTAACCTCGGACAACCTGACCAAGGGGGTTGAGTGGCATGGCCGGGGAAAAGGCCACCGGCTACCGTCCCTACTGGGACGAGGCTATAGAAACGATGTCCCGGAACCTTCTCCGGGAACAGCAACTGAAACTGCTTCAGGGTACCATCGCCTTGGCTTACGACCGCTCCGCGTTCTACCGGGCGAGTTTTGCCCAGGCCGGGCTTGGACCCAACGACGTGACCTGCTTGGAGGACCTGCAAAAGTTCCCGTTCACCGACAAGAAAATCCTGCGCCAGCGGCAGGAAGCGGTACCGCCTTACGGGGACCTGGTGTGCGTTCCGGTGGAAGAGATGGTGTACCTGTCCGCCTCCAGCGGCTCCACCGGGGTGCCCACGGCCTCCCCCTTCACCTGGGCTGACTTCGAGGCCTGGCAGGACTACGAGGCGCGCCTATTCTGGTCTTCGGGCATGCGGCCGCACGATGTCTACTGCCATGCCCTGCAGTTCACCCTCTTTGTCGGCGGCCCGGACGTGGTGGGAGCCATGAAACTGGGTGCCCTGTCCATCTGGGCTGGTACCGTGCCTTCGGAGCGGCTCCTGGCCATCTTCCAGACCTGGCGTCCCACCGTCACCTGGACGACCCCCTCCTACGCATGGTACCTGGGGGAAACCGCCCGCGGCCAGGGCATCGATCCGGCGCGGGACCTGACCATCCGCAAGATTTTCGTGGCCGGGGAGCCGGGCGGCTCCATCCCCCAGACCAGGCAGAGGATCGAGGAATTGTGGGGAGCCGACCTGTACGACTATTACGGGCTTTCCGACATCTTCGGCGCCTGCGCCGGCATGTGTGAGGCCAAGGAAGGGCTGCACTGGGCGGAAGACCATATTCTGGCGGAGGTCCTGGATCCGGCTACCGGAACCCCGGTGCCCGAAGGGGAACGGGGCGAACTGGTGCTGACATCGCTGCGGAAAAAGGCCCGGCCGCTGATCCGCTTCCGCACCGGGGACATCGTTTCCGTAACCACGGAACCGTGCCGGTGCGGGCGCACCCATCTGCGGCTGAACGGCGTGCACGGCCGCCTCGACGACATGCTGATCATCCGCGGCGTCAACGTCTTTCCCAGCGATATCGAGACCGTGGTACGCAAGAACCCGGACTTGACCGGCGAATACCGCCTGGTCGTCACCGAGGAAAAGCACCTGGCCGTCCTGACGGTGGAAGTGGAGCACGTCGAGGGGCTCAAGGGGGGCCTGGAGAGCCTGGCCGACCAGGTGCGCCGCGAGATTTACGGGGTGCTCGGCATCCGTCCGCGGGTGCGGGTGCTGGCGCCCGCCACCATCGAACGGGCCACCCACAAGGCCAAGCGCGTCTTCGACCAGCGGGGCACCTGACGAATTTATTGCTCCCGAGGAAGGGATTTTTGTGGCCCTGCGCACCACGCAGGCGTTCAAGAGTTTTCTGGCCTTGAAGGTCAAGGCGGCCATGGGGCAGTACCCTCCGGAGAAAGTCCGGATGCCGCGCTATTTGGCGAAGGACGGATATTTCCAGATGGTGCTGTCCACCAACGCCATCAGCATAGGCGACGGCTACCTGCGGCTGCCGCTGTCCCACGCTTTCATGAAGGCCCATCCGAAAGCCAAGGAGATCAAGTTTCCCTTTCCGCCCCGGATCGACGGGAGGTCCGTCCGGGAGGTGCGGATCATCCCGGCCCACAACGCCCGCTTCTTTGCGGTGGAGTTTGTTTCAAACAACATAGGGCCGGTGGATCAACCCTCCCTGGATCAGAACCGGATTCCGGGCATCGACCTGGGAGTCAACAACCTGGCCGCATGCGCTTCCACGACAGGGCAGGTCTTCATCATCGACGGACGGGTGCTCAAGGCGGCCAACCAGTGGTACAACAAGGAGAGGGCCCGGCTTCAGTCGATCAAGGACCGGCCCAACAGCGGGGGAGAACCCCTCAAAATGGCCTGCCTGGCGGTCAACCGGGAGAACTTCACCACGGACTACATGCGCAAGGCCGCGCGGTACATCAGCGACTTCTGCGTATCCCAGGGGATCGGCACGCTGGTCGCCGGTGTCAACACGGGGCAAAAGCAGAACATAGATATCGGCCATGTCAACAACCAGAACTTCGTGGCGATTCCGTTTTTGGAAGTTCCGGCGGCTTCTGAAAAACCTGTGCGAAAGGTACGGTATCCTCTACGTCGAAATTGAGGAGAGCTACACCAGCCGTGCGAGTTTTCTGGATCGGGACGATCTGCCGGTATACGATCCGGAGGGTAGCCGTGACTATGCCTTCAGCGGCCGGCGAGTCAAACGCGGGCTGTACCGTAGCGGGAAGGGTTGCTGTATCAACGCCGATATCGACGGCGCCGCGAATATCATCCGGAAATACCGGATGGACGTGGATTTCTCGCTGTTGGACAAGGCCATTGTTCTGAATCCCCACCGGGTGATGGTACTGAGGACCGTGCGAAAGAAACCCCATGCGTGTCCGATAAAAAGTAAAGCGGCAGCGCAAGCCACCGCATAGAGGGCATTGTAAGCCCATCGAGGTTCGACCTCGGAATCCCCCGGATTTATCCGTGGGGAGGAAATCAACACTACGTCCGCCGCCGACAGGGCGTCGTTGCGGTCCACCGTGTTATCGCGGCCGCATGCCAGCCATCGATAGTTTTCGCGCCGCTTCCTTGCCCGCCGCGGCCAGCCATCGCCGCACCCGTTCCAGTTTCCACCAAAGCTCCTCCATGCCGGTCCCCCTTCCCGAACGCGGATGCAACGGTCCCGGTCACTTTTGCCCGTAGTGCCGGCGGTACCTCTCGTGGGCCCGGGCCACCTCGGCCGGGGGCAGGGTTTCCGGCTCGCCGATACCGAGGGCCAGGTGCACGGTCCGGGCCACGTCCTCGACCATGACGGCGGCCTTGAAGGCGGCCTCCGGGGTCGGACCCACGGTGAAGACCCCGTGGTGCCGGACCAGGACGGCCGGACCGGCACCGATGTGCCCGACCACCACCTTCCCCGTTTCCTCGTCCCCCACGCCGGCGTACGGGCCCACCGGGACCGGGCCCCCGAACTCGTCGGCGATCGCCGTGAGGCACACCGGAATGGGCCGCCCCACGGCGGCGAAGCTGGTGGCGTAAGGGGAGTGGGTGTGGACGATGCCGTTTACGTCTTGCCGGTACCTGTAAATGTAAAGGTGGGTGGCCGTATCCACCGAAGGGGTCCGGTGCCCATCCACCACCTGCCCCGCCGGGTCCACCACCACCAGGTCCGAGGGCTGCATTTCCTCGTAGGGGACGCCGCTCGGCTTGATGACCACGCAGCCGGTCGCGCTGTCCCGGCCGCTGACGTTGCCGCTGGTCATGGTCACCAGGTTGTTTTTGGGGAGGGCCAGGTTGAGCCGCCAGACCCTTTCCTTCAGTTCCTCCAGCACTTTGCCGCCACCTTTCTCACCAGGCCGATGTCCGGTCAGTTGACCGGGGGCCGGATTGGGCCCGGTCCAGATCGGGCATGGTCCGGCGAAGTTCGCCGTAGAGACGTTCCTAAAGGGGAAAATACCGGGCGAAGCCGTCAGTGTTTTCCGGCCGGGCCACCCGTTCGACGCCGGTGCCGTCGCAGACCTCACGCACCCAAGCGCAGGCCCCGCTGCCGACGGCGGCCGGACCCTCGCGGCTTTGGGGAACCCCCTCCAGGAACGCTCCCGTGCCGGTGATGCCCGGCAGGGACTGGTAGAGGGCCAAGACCACTCCTTGCCTGACCGCGCGGGCCAGGTGGCCGGCGCCGTGCTCCGCCCGCAGGTCCCGGGAAAGCCGCTCCTCGATCCGGCGGGCCTCGTCCCCGGTGCGCTGGTCGCACCACATCCCCGCCAGCGGTCAGCAGGACGCATCCGTGCATCTGCCCGGTCAGGTCCCACCGGGCCGGGGAGCGGTCCGGGCGCAACCCTTCACCGCCCCGTCCACGAGCACCGTCTTGACCGAGGTCTTACCCCCACGTCGATACCCACAGGCATGGTCCTACCTCTGGGCCGGCAGCGCTTGGGACGCGACCACGGCCTGCCGGCGGCGCTCCACGATCCTCGACAGCAGGATCGACACCTCGAACAACAGGTACATCGGCAGGGCCAGGAGGCTCTGCGTAAACAGGGACGGATCCGGTATCAGGACGATGGCCAGAACGACGGTCAGGAAAAAGGCATATTTTCTCTGCCTGGCCAGATAGCTGGGCGAAATCAGCCCCAACCTGGTCAGGATGATAGCCAGCACGGGCATCTCGAAAATGAAACCGAAGGGCAGCAGGAACGAAATGGTGAAATCAACGTATTCGCTGATGGAGATATAGGGCATGACCACCCCCCGGCCCAACAGGACGATGAACTTCAACGCCACCTGGTAAACGGTGAAATAGCCGAAGACCACGCCCCCCAGGAACAACACCACGATTACCGGCACCGTGGCGAAAACCAGCCTTCCCTCGCGCGGCTGCAGTGCCGGCTTGATGAAGCCCCACGCCTGCCACAAAAGAACGGGCAGGGCCAGGATCAACCCTCCCACGGTGGATATTTTCAACAGCACGAAAAGATACTCCATGGGACGGATCTGGATCACCGAGATGTGCACCCGGTACAGCGGGACCAGCATGAACCTGAGAATCCGGTCGGCGAAGAACATCAGGCCGCCCGCGGCCGCCACGAAGGCGATGGCGGAAATGACGAGCACGCGCCGCAGTTCCTCCAGATGCTCGATGATGGTCATCAAACCTTGGGGCCCTTTTTTCCTGCCCATTTTCCCACCCGTCCCTTTGCCGGCGCCTGGTCAGTCCTTGCCCGCGTCATCCTCGCCCTGGAGGCTATCGAGGGAGCCCCGCCGGAACTCGTTCACGGCCCGCCGGAGCGCCCGCGCCGTTTCCGGCAGTTTGCCCGGTCCGAAAATGAGCAGGGCCAGCACCAGTACGAGCAGAAGTTCCGGAACACCGAGTCCTGGTAAGCCAAGCATTTTTGCACCTTCTTTCCTTTCAACCCGGGCGGACCTGGTCCACCGGGGGCTGACCGTCCTCTTCCGCCGCGACGGGCACGATTTGGGCGCCGGCAGGTGCCTCCACATACTCCCGCTTGATTTCCCGCGAAGCCTGCCGGAATTCGCCGACGGCCTTCCCGAAGGAGCGGCCGATTTGCGGCAGTTTGCCGGGACCGAAAATGACGAGGGCCAACACCAGCAACAGGATCAGTTCGGGTACGCCGAGACCGGGAATGTCGAACACGAATATCCGCCCCCCTTGGTGTTCAAACCACCTCGCCGCGGTACTCGGAAATCACCAGGTTCATGATTTCCTCCACGGAAGCGTCGGCGGTGCGCCTGTCGATCAGTATCCGCCCCTGGGCCACCCAGTTGATACGGTCGCAGACCTCGAAGACCTGCAGGTAGTTGTGGGCGATCAGGATTATGGACACCTCCCGCGTCCGCTTCATGTCCAGGAGGAGGTCCAGGATCATGCGGGCCTCCTTGGCCCCCATGGCCGCCAACGGCTCGTCCAGGATGAGGATCTTCGGACGGTGGTACAGGGACCGGGCTACCGCCACGGCCTGGCGCTGCCCGCCCGAAAGAAAGTTGACCGGGGCGTCGACGGTGGGAATGTTCACCTTCATCTGGCGCAGGTATTCCTCGGTCGTCCGCCGCATGGCGCCGTCATCCAGCAGCGGGATGACGCCGAAGAGGCGTTTCACCTTTTCCCGCTTCAGGAACATGTTGTGGAAGACGTTCAAGTCGTTGATCAGGGCCAGATCCTGGTAAACCGTCTCGATACCGGCCGCGCGGGCGTCGGCCGGCGAATTGAACTGCACCTCCCTCCCCTCCAGAACGATCCGGCCCCCGTCCGGCCGGTGGAACCCGCAGATGATCTTGATCAACGTGGACTTGCCGGCGCCGTTGTCGCCGATTATCCCCAGAACTTCGCCCGGCCAGAGACGCATGTTGACGTCGGCGAGCGCGACCACCGCGCCGAAGCTCTTGGAGACGTGCTCTACCCGCAACAATTCTTCGCCCGTTTCCATCACCGCTTCACCGCCTCTTCCGCAAGGACACGATCTGGACGTTCAAAACCATGGCCACCAGGATGGCGATTCCCAACACCATGTCGAAAAAGAAGGCATTGAAACCCAAGAGCGTCAGACCGTCGCTCAGGGCCGCGATCACGATGCTCCCGATACCGGCCCCCACGATGGTACCCGATCCGCCGGTGAGAGCCGTCCCGCCGATGACGGCGGCGGCGATACCCTGCAACATGATTTCGGTGCCGCCCGCCAGGGGGTCGATGGAGGTGATGCGGAAGGCCTCGATGATGCCGATCAGGGCGCCGAGCAGACTTACCAGGACAAAGTTGGTGATCTTGACCCGGTCGACGTTGATGCCCACCTCCCGCGAACCCACCGGGTTCGAGCCGATGGAAAGGGTGTGCAGCCCGAAGGTGGTTTTGTTCAGGACCACGACAAAGACGACCACGACGGCCAGGGCCCATAGGAAGGGACTCAGTTTTCCGGCCCCCATGACCAGGTTGAGCAGACCGGCCCGGGGGGTCAAAACCGGGTAGCCGTTGGAAATAATGAGGTTGAGACCGTTGACGGCGTACAGCATGCCCAGGGTCGCGATGAAGGAGGGAAGGGCCAGCCTGACCGTCATCAGGCCGTTGACCAGCCCCACCAGGCCGCCCGCGGCCAGACCCAGGGCGATCCCCCCGGCCAGGGGGATACCGGCCTGGTGGGCGAAATACATGACAAAGGGCGCCAGGGCGAAGACCTGGCCCACCGAAAGGTCGATCTCGGCCATCACCATGAGCATCACTTCGCCCACCGCCACGATGACGATTTCGGCGGCCAGTTCCAGAATGACCAGGATGTTGTCGAGGGACAGGAACTGGTCGTTGAACGTTTGAAACAAGAGCACCAGGATCACGGCCACGGCAATGATGCCGGCCTCGCGGCGGTAAAGAAGGCTCCTGACCGGCGACAGCCTGGCGCTGGTGGTTGTACCCGCATTGGTCAATGGCGATTACCTGCCTTTTCCGCGGCTTTCGACGCCTTGCGCCGGGTGTGGAACACGGGGACGGAGTCCCCCGGCGGCCCCGCCCCGTCTCCCTCACCCCGGCCCGCCTGACCCACCCTGCGGGCGGGTCCGCGGGCCGGGTGTCCCGTTTTAACCTGGTTGCGGCGTAACTTTACGCCGAAGCCAGGTTTTTCTCCTCCTTCGAACTGCCTTCGAACCGGCTTTGCGTGGTCAGATAGGTGCCCACGGTGTCCTTGGTTATGAACTTGAGGCCCGTATCGGTGTCGGACGGGAACATCAGGCTGCCGGACAGCTTGTACAGGAACAACTGCAGGACCGGGTAGAAACCCTGCAGATAGGGCTGCTGGTCGATGGTGAAGTCCAGGAAGCCCTGCTGGATCATCTGGAGGGTGACCGGCAACAGGTCGAAGCCCCCGCCGTGAACGCCTTGCGACGGCAGATTGTATTTCTGCATGGTCTGGGCCACGCCCTGCGTGCTGCCGGCGTCGACGGCGAACAAGCCCTTGACGTCCTTGTGTCCGAGGTAGTAACTGTCGATCCGGGAAAGTTCCTGTTCCACCAGGGCCCCGGTGGCCACCACGTCGTAGGTGACGGGATTGCCGGCTTCCTTGATGGCGGCCACGGCCCCGTCGATCCGCGGCTGGATGTTCAGGGTTCCCGGCGTAGCGATGAAAAGGCCGACGTGGCTTCCCTTGGGGACCATCTGCAGGATCCGCTCGCCCATCATGTGACCCGAAGTGAAGAGGTCCTGTCCGATGTAGGCCATGCGCCGGTTCTTGCTGGCCGCCGGAGCGTCGGCGTTGTAGGCCACCACCGGAATACCGGCCGCCAGGGCGTCGGCGATGGGCTTGTTGAAGGCGGCCGGATCGATGATCGAAGTGGCGATGCCGTCGGCCTTGCCGGCCACCGCCGTTTCGATGGCGTTGACCATGTCCGTCACCTGGCTGTTGGCGGAACCGGTCCACTCGTAGGACAGGCCCAGCAGGTTGCAGGCGTCCTCGATCCCGTACTGGGTGGGAACGAAGAAGGGGTTGGTCGTCACGTGGTTGACGAAGACAAACCGCCACTTGGGATGGGAAGGCAAGGCCCCGCCTCCGCCGCCGGCGCCGCTGGAAGCGGCCGTCGACGCACCGCAGGCAGCCAGGATCTGGCTGGCCGCCAGGCCCAGCCCGCCCAGGGCCACGCCGCGCATGAAGCTCCGCCGGCTGATGACCCGCAGGGTCTTTTCCCCTTCCTGATGCTTATCCTCCATTTTTGCGCCTCCTCACACTCAATCTGATCGACGATCCAACTTCCGACCGCACCGGATACCGTAATCCGCCGCCCGACCGGCCCTATCCACCTCCTTTGTCCCCGAATAGCGGCAGGTATTCCCGCCGGTAGATCCCGTCGTAAGTTTCCACCCACCCGGGCCTCGGCCGGACCAGGGTCCCGCCGTCCCGCGGCCGAACAGCCATCCCCAGCGACCGGCCGGCCAGAAGACAGGCTCCCAGGGCCGCCGCCTCGGTAACGCCGCCCAGCCGGAGGGGCCGGTTCAGCACCGCCGCCTGAACGTCAAGGGCCAGGGGAACGCGGCTGCCGCCCCCGCAAACGACGACCCGGGCGAAGGAACGACCGCAGAAAGCCTCCAACCGTTCGGTCATGAAACGCACGGCAAAGGACCATCCCTCGAAAAAACTGCGCGCCAGGTCGCCCCGCTCCTGACCCTCTCCCAAACCTTCCAGCCGGCCGCACGCGATCCGGTCCGGGGGACGGTAGCGCAGACCGTGGCTGCCCGGCACACCGGTTCCGGCCGCCTCCCCCAGGGCGGCGATATCCGCGGCTCCCACCAGGCGCGCGGCACCGGCCAATCCCGCCCCCGACCACAGGGAGCCCATCACGTAGTACCGGTCCCCTTCCGCCTGCAGACCGCAGACCAGATCGGGGAACCGTCGCATCCGCCCGGGGATGAATTCCTCCCGCGGACACATCAGGGCCTCGGCGGTGCCCTTGGAATCCAGCAGTTCATCGGGACCCAGGGTGGCCAGACCCATGGCCCGCGCCCCCACCACGTGATCGTGTCCGCCCACCGCCACCGTCGGGGCGCGCTCCAGCCCCCAGGCGCGGGCTACGGCCGGCCGCATCGCTCCCAGTACCTCCCCGCCGTTCTTTACCGGAGGGAAGATAGCGGCCGGCAACGCGAACCGGTCCAGAAGACCTTCATCGAGCCGGCGCGAGGCCAGGTTGAACAGCATGGTCCGGCAAGCCTGGGAGACGGAAAGGGCCATCTCGCCGCTCATGTACCAGGCCACGTAATCGGACAGGGGCAGCCACCAGGCGGGCCGGATGCCCTGTTCCCTCAGCCAGAGCAGCTTCCAGAGCGTGTATTCCCAACCCGGTGCCAGCCCCGTCAGCATCCGGATGTTCTCTTCTTCAGCGCCCCATTTCCGGGTCAACTCCCGGGTGCGCCCGTCGTACCAGGCTATGGCCGGATACAGGGGCTCCAGGTTCCCCGCCAGGGGCACTCCTTCCTCGCCCACGGAGGTTACGGCGACGGCCACGACCTCCCAGGGCCCATGTCGCAACAAGCGCCGCACGCACCCCGTTACCGCCTCCACCACGTCCCGCGGTACGTGCACCGGGCCGTGACCGTCCGCAGCAACGGGTGTCCGGGCCCGTTCCACGCCCTGGACGCACCCGGTCGCGTCCAGGGCCATGCTCTTGATATGGCTGGTCCCGATGTCGATGCCCAGGACCACCTCCATGGCCGCCGTCACCTCCCGATGCCTGTTTTGTCGCATTGTTCCGTCTTTTCGGGCCGAAACCACGGCTTCTTGCCGCTCAGATATGGACGTGGCAACGCCAGCCCAGGTAGGTTTCAAACGCTTCCTGCAGGACACGGGCGACCCGGCCGTAGCCCAGGGCCACGTGGTGTTCGAAACCCTCCCGGCACACGTAGCGCATTAAATCGTTCAACCTTCCGACGCGCAGCACCCCGTAGCCGCCGAAGGTGGCCAGGCCCTTGGGAACCACCTCGCCCTCCCCCACGTAGGCCTTGACCGACCCCGTGACGTCGTCCGTGCTCACCCGCGCGTAAGTCACCGGCCCCGGCTTCATGGCCCCGGTCAGGGTACCCCAGGCGTTGTCGCGCCCCACCGTTCCCGCGATGATGGCGTTGTAACCCAGGCGGGGCTCCTCCAAAAAGGCGGGGGGCAGGTTGCTGCAGTGGAAGACCACCGCATGATCCGGCTCCCCGCCGTAATTGTTGTTCCAGTCCACAAGGCCGCTGGGCGCGCCGGTGGCCAGACGCAGGGCCGCCATGGCCACCGCCCCGGCGACGTCGGCCTCGCAGGCCGCAGGCAGCCCGGCGGCGGAAAGAAGGCCCATCAAGGCGCAGGGCACCACCCCGTAGTTCTCCTGCAGCGACGACCAGCACTGGACAGCCGTGGCCTGCAGGTCCTTCCCGGCAATCCACTCGTTCAGGACCACGCCCAGGGCGGCCAGACGCGTGAGCGCCTCGCGCGGTACATCCTTCGACCCGAAAGCCGAAAGGCGCCCGGCCCACTCCCCCACCCGCGGGTCGGCCCCGGACAGACGGGCGGCCCGGCCCAGCACCTCGGAGAGATCGAGCGGTTCGACCGATATACCGCAACGCTCCAGGATCTTTTCACTGTAACGCATGGTGTTGAAGTCGGCCGGCCGGGTCCCCGCCACCCCGATCCGCAGGTTCCTCAGGCCGCGCACCACCCGGCACACCGCCAAAAAATCCTCCATCTCCCGGCGGAAGGCCTCCGTTCCCGGCGCCAGGGTGTGTTCCGCCGTCAGGCTGAAAGGCAGGCCCAGTTGTCGCAAGTTGTTGCACACCGAAATCTTGCCGCAGAAACTGTCCCGCCGGTGCGCCACGTCCATCAGGGCCGGGTCGTCGGGAAAGGCGTGCACCAGGATCGGAACGCGCAGGCCGGACATGCGGATGGCCTGGGCCAGGCTCTTTTCATCGCCGAAATTGGGCAGCGAGACCACCAGGCCCTCGATCTCGGAGGCCCGTGCGACGAGAAGCGCCGCCGCCCGGCGGGCATCATCCGTTGTCTCCACCCCGCCGGAAGCGCTGTCGGCCTCGGACAGGGTAACCACCTCGACGGGAAATTCCCCGAGGGCCGCCAGAAAAGCCGCCTTCCCCCCGGCGCACAAATGGTCCGGGAAAAAGCCGCGGTTGCCGAAGAGCACCCCGATGACCTGTTTTTTCACCAGCGAAACCTCCCTAATTAGTTGCCTATCCAAACAAACCTCGAAGCCCGGAAGAGGCATCAAGGCGATCATTCCATGGTGGGCCGTACGGTAAATACGGCGCCACCAAGGGAGGACGTAACCACCGGCCCCTTACGGAGGCCGTAAGCCAAACCAAGTTGATTTGCAAGCCATAAAAAGTTTTCCGTCTCCTGGCGTACTCCCGCTGCACGGGACAGCAAAACTAACCTCCCACGTCCGCCATCTTCGCCCGGACCATGGCCCTTACGGCGGCGCCCCCCGCAGCGGCCAGCCGGCGCGGATCGGCGACGCCGTCACCGCCCCGGCGCTCGCAAGCCGAGAGCCAGGCGTTCTTCAGGTCCGTGGCGAAGTTGATTTTCGCCATACCCCCCCTGGTCACACAGGAGCGCAGCACCTCCGGGGGCAGCCCGCTGGCGCCGTGCAGGACCAGGGGCACCCCGGCCGCGGCGGCGATGCGTCCGGCCCGGTCCGGATCCACGTCCGGGTCGCGGGCCGGAATACCGTGGACGTTGCCTATGGCCACGGCCAAAAGGTCCACCCCGGTATCCCGGACGAAGGCCGCCGCCTCTTCCGGATCGGTCAGCCGCGCGACGTCGCCGTCATCCGCGCCCACGTGCCCTATCTCCCCCTCCACGGCGATTCCGAGGCCGTGGCCGTACCGTACCAGTTCCGCCGTGTTGGCCGCGTTGTCCCGGTACGGCAGTCGCGATCCGTCGTACATCACCGAGGAGAACCCCATGGCGGCCGCCCGCATCGCCTCGTCCGCCTTTTTGGCGTGATCCAGGTGCAGGGCCACGGGTATGTCGAACAGGCCGGCCGCCGCCCTGACGAAGGCGACCAGGGGATGCCACCGGTAAAGGTCCAGCGTGGCGGGGGTGACCTGCACGATCACCGGCTTTTGCCAGGCCGCCGCCTCTTCCATTATCGCCAACGCCATATCCGGGTTGTAGGCGTTGAAGGCGCAGAGGACGGGACGCGCTCCGGCGGTTTTCTCCAACAACAAAGCGGTATTGGTGATATACATGGTTTCCCTTCTTCTATATCGTGGTCTCCCTGACCATGGTTGCTTTCTCGAACAACCCGATCTTGTCCAGATGATGCCCTATGTCCGGCAGCAGGTCGAGAAGGTTGGCGTAGGCGGCGGCGTTGGCCAGTTTGAGGCACCCCGGCACCGGGTAACCCCGCACCAGGCCCGCCAGGTATCCGCCCAGAAAGGCGTCACCGCAACCCGTGGGGTTCACCGGCTCGAAACCGCCCAAGGGCCCGACCCGGTAGCAGCGGCCCCCGTGGTAGCAAGCGGCCCCCGCACCGCCCGCCGTGATGATCAGCGTACCGACCCGGTCCAGGTACTCCCCCGCGGCGGCGGCGGCGCTCCGTCCCCCGGCCAAAACGCCGAATTCCTCCTCGTTCACCTTGACCAGGTCCGGAGACGCAGTTACCGCCTTTTGCAAGACGGCGCCGGCCGCGTCCAAGAGCACGTACTTGCCGTGTCTTTTGGCCGCCCGCACCAGGTCCCGGTACGTACCGTCGGGCAGGCCCGGGGGCAGGCTTCCCGACAGCACCAGATAGCGGCCGTCCCCGGCAAGGGCGTCGAGTACGGCATCCACGAACCGGGTGCCTTCCGCTTCGCTGATTACGGGACCGGGCCCGTTCACCACCGTGGCCGTCTTCCCCCGGGAATCCACCATGATGGAACAGTGACGCAAAGCCTGGCTTATGGGTGTGATGTGGCACGTGATTCCCAGTTCACCCAACTCTTTCCCGAGAAAGGGCAGACTGCCGCTATCACCGAAAGTGAAGACCCTGGCCGGCACGCCCAGGCGGGCCAGCGTCCGCACCACGTTGACCGGTTTCCCGCCAATCATCGCCGCCTGCCGTACGGCCCGGTTGACCCGGCCCGTCCCAAACCCGTCCAATTCATAGGTGATGTCGATACCGGTGTTGGGAGAAACGACGAGGATCAAACGACCCACCCCAGATATGTACGTACATCCGTACAACTTTGCCTAAAACCAAACGTCCCGGCGAGGTACTTCCACCGTTCGACAATCCTCTTCCACCAACGACACCGCCCTTCCGTCTATACCCGGCGGCAGGAAGACCGTACCACCAACTCGGGGGGGTACCTCAAACGGGGTTTCCCCACCCGCCCGGCCAGCATGCCCAGGAGCAGCCGTGCGGCCTGGCGGCCCATCTCCGCCTTGGGATGCCGGACGGTGGTCAGCTTGACTTCCGAAGCCACCGCCAGCGAGGAATCGTCGTAACCCACCAGCGACACGTCCTCCGGCACCCGCAAGCCTTCGTCGCGTATGCCCTGCAACACCTGCAGGGCGATCTGGTCGTTGTAGCAGACGATGCACGAAGGACGGCCCGGGCGCTGGAGCACCCGGCGGGCAAACTGGTAAGGGTAGAAGTCCCTTTCTTCCGTCTCGTAGTTGCCCAGCGCATCCGGCTGCAGGCCGAACTCGCCCAGGGCCCTTGCGAACCCCGCCTGCCGGCCCACGCCCTGCCGGTCGTCGGCCTTGAAGATCCCCGCCACCACCCGGTGTCCCAATTGCAGAACGTAGTTGGTGATGACGTAGCCCCCCGCCTCGTCGTCCATGATCACGTACGCCGGATCCAGTTCGGGATAGACGGCGTTGAGCATGAGATACGGTATCCCCCGTCTTTCCAACTCCCGGTAGTAAGGTGAATTCACGTTTTCGCGGGCGCTCTTGGTCGGCTCGATCAACACGCCGACGGCGTCGTCCTTCAACAGGACCTCCAGGCACTGGGCCTCCTTGGCCTTGTCGTTGTTGGTATTGGCCAGGATGATGCTGTAGCCGGCCCCGCTGGTCACCTCTTCGATGCCGCCGATCATGGCCGGAAAGATGTAGTCTGAAATGTAGGTGGTCACCACCGCGATCTTGCCGGCCCTGACCTTCTCCGGGTGCGCGCAGAAGGTGCCGCGTCCCTGTTCCCGGTAGACCAGCCCTTCGTTTTCCAGTTCGCCGACGGCCTGGCGCACCGTATGGCGGCTGATGCCGAACTGCTGGACCAAAGAGTTTTCCGAAGGCAACCGCGCCCCGGGAACTATTTCGCCGCGCCGGATGGCGTCCTTCAAATATTCCTTCAGTTGGTAGTATTTTGGCAACGGGCTGTTTGGATCAAGCACTCAACTACCCTCTCCGGCCTGTGCAGTCGTCCGGTCAAGCTTCTCGCCCCTTATTTTCTCCAGCCGTTCGCTTTTTCCTGCCGGGTCCCCAAAAACATTTTCCGCCGTTGGTCGCGCCGCCGGCAGCCCGTGGTCTCCCAATTGACAACCGGCGCCGGCGTCGTATATACTGGCGTCGCCGCCAGCCGTCTGAAGATCGGGGAAATCGGGCGCGCAGGTGAAACCGGATGTTCAATTGGTCAAAGAAGCCAACAGGCTGCCCGTCCTGGACTGCCTGAGGAAGCGGTCTCCTTTATCCAGGGCCCGGATCACCTCCTTGACCGGTTTGAAGATGGCCGTCTCCAACCTGGTGGAGGAAATCATGGTCCTCCGCAGTGGAAAAGACGCTGTGAAACGGCGCCGGGCGGGGCGACCCCGGAGCCGTCGCCTGCTTCGAAACGGTGGGCGGCCGGCTCGGCCTGGGCGTTTCCCACATCGTTAACGCCTTCAACCACGCCATGGTCATCCTGGGCAACACCCTGGCCAAGGCGGACCACCGGATTCTCAATCCGCTCCGCAAAGTGCTCTCCACCCTCTGGTTGCCTCCGGAACTCACCCAGGCACGGATTGTGCCGTCGGAACTGGGGGCGGACGCCCGCGCCGCGGGCAGCGCCTCCCTGGCCATCGAGGACGCCCTGTCCGCCCGGCCCGGTCGGAAGGGGTCCCGGAAGGAAGGAACGATGCCGTGAAACGGAACGACGAGGTAACCGGACTTCTTGACGACCCGGACGCCGTAGCCGCCACCGGCTGGTCGTCCGTCCGCGTCCTGCGGTCGCTCCTGTGCTCGGCCGATGCCGACCTCCGCCGCCAGGCCGCCCGCGCCCTGGGTCACCTGGCCGCCGTCACGGCCGCCGGGGACCCGGAGAAGGTCCGCGACCTGCTGCGCCGCCTGTTCTGGAGCCTCAACGACGAGTCGGGCAACAGCGGTCTGGGCGTACCCGAGGCCATCGCCGAGATCATCGCCCGCCGGCCCGACCTGTGGGCCGGCTACGTGGGCCCCTTGCTGGGCCGCCTGGACGAACCGGGCCTGCGGGAAGCCCTCATGGCCGCCGTCACCCGCCTGGCCGGAGATCCGGCCCTGGTGCGGGCGGCCGCCCCGGCTCTGGCCCACCTCGCCCACGATCCCGAGGCGGATGTCCGGGCCGCGGCGCGGGAGGCGGCAAAACGAATGGGTTTGGACACCCGGGCCTCCGGGGCGATGCCGGAATAGGCCCCAAAGGCCGGCTCACCGTGATGCCGAACCGCCTCCGTGGGTGGCGACGATAGGAAGGATACGACAGGCTCACTCATGGAAAGACGAAACCTTTGGCGAACACCCTGAGACAGGCCTCTACCATCCCGGCATCGTACAGCAGGCCTTTCTTGCCGGCTATCTCGGCCAGGGCCGCGTCCGTTCCCAGCGCCGCCCGGTAGGGACGGTGGGAGGACATGGCCTCCACCACATCGGCCACGGCCAGAGCCCTGGCTTCCGGCAGGATGTCCGGCCCGGTCAGGCCGGCCGGGTAGCCGGAGCCGTCCATTCTTTCGTGGTGCTGAAGCACGATGAGGGCGACCGGCCAGGGGAACACCACGTTTCTAAGAATGTCGTGGGCAATCCGGGGGTGCATTTTGACCAGGTTCATCTCCACTTCCGTCAGACGGCGCGGTTTGTTGAGCAATTCGACGGGAACGTAGAGTTTGCCGATGTCGTGCAGTTGGGCCGCCACGCAGGTGCCCTCGGTCTGTTCGGCGGTAAAACCGGCCTCCCCGGCCATGGCCCGCGCCAGCATGGCGACGCGCCGGGCATGATCGGCCGTGTACGGATCCCGCACCTCCGTGGCCGCCGCCAGCACCATGATCGTTCCGTCCAGGGCCTGCCGCAGTTTTTCCTCCGCGTTTTTCCGGACGGTGATATCCTCCACCAGGTGGATGAAGAGCCTGCGCCCCTCTTCCGTCCGCCAGCCGGTGGGAAAAATCGCCGACAAAACCCACTTCCCGGAGGGCGGGTCGAAAAGTTCCCGCTCGACCCAGCGATCGACTTCACGGCTCTCTTCCAACGGACAACCCGGGAAGGGATGGTCGAGCCCGTGCAGCACCCGGGGGCAGTAACCGCCCCTCAGTTGGTGCGCATCCAGGCCGACGTATTGTCGAAGCGCCCTGTTGGTGGCCACGATGGAGTGGGTTTCGTCCACCAGGATCACCAGAAAAGGGAGAGCGTCGATGAATTCCTGAACCACGGTCCAAAAACCGCTTGCCGATCCGCCGTCCGGAAGGGGAACCAGACGAATCTTCGGTCCGGCCCCGTTCCCGCCGGACGCCCCGGACGCGGCCAGACCGTCGATGAGGGCCATGTATTCCGTCAAAGCCCCGCCCTGGGCGTCACCTGCCGCTGCGGGCCCAGGCCCGGCCCCCTTCTCAGAATTTCCCCGCATGACACGGTCGCCCCCAATACCGCCCTGGCCGGGACCGTAATTTTGGGGCCGGAACCGGGCTCACCCGGCCCGGCACAGAAACCCTGTTATGCATATCGGCACCCTCTCCCGTTTTCTTCACCTCGGAGGTACGGACCGGCCTGCGGCCGGACAAAAAACGAGCCGTCCGGCAGGCGGGAGATGTTGGCCGACGGGCGGCCGGGTTGGCGGGATGGCGGTCCTTTGCACCTTTCCCGTGCCATCGCCGGGCCGCATGAGGATGTGGACGGGGAAACAACGTGCGGAGCACGCAGAAGAAACCGTCCTTCTGACCGTCCCTGTTTGACGACCACCCCGGAGGCCGCGAGCGGGATCCCCGGCCTGGGATTTCCGGTCCCGGGGTCAGCCTGACGGTAAACTCCACGCGCGTGACATCGTCGGGCAAGGGCGGGGTCACGATGAAACCTTACTGCATGCTTCGGTGGCCACCGCCTCCGCCGTCTTGCCAGCGGATATACCCGGGGCCGGGGGAGAGGTCCATCCGGCCGTGCCCGACCCCCGCCGTTTCGTCAGCGGCAAACGGACAAACCTCACCCCTGGTCCTCCGTCCCGTCGGCAAACAAGCCGGTGCTCAGATACTTCTCCCCCCGGTCGGGAAAGATGGTCACGACCACCCCGGCGTCGAGGCCCCGGGCGACTTGCAGCGCCGCCACCATGGCCGCCCCGCTGGACATGCCGGCAAAGATGCCTTCCTCCCTGATGATTCGCCGGGCCATGGCGAAAGCCTCTTCGGTTTCCACCATGATGATCTCGTCCAGGTTTTCCCGTTTGTAAATGGCCGGAATGATGGCCTCCTGCAGGTTCTTCAGCCCCTGGATGTAGTGGCCGCGCACCGGCTCGGCACTCACGATCCGGATACCGGGATGGAATTTCTTCAGCGCGGCGCTCACCCCCATGAGCGTGCCCGACGTTCCGATCCCGGACACGAAATAGTCGATGTTCCCTTCCGTCTGTTCCCATATTTCCCGGGCCGTCGTTTCGTAATGGGCCAGGGTGTTGTACTTGTTGGAAAACTGCTCGGTGCAAAAATACTGGTCCGGATGGGCCTTCACCAGTTCGCGGACCCTGACGATGGCGCCGTCGGTCCCCTGGTCCCCCGGCGTCAGCAAAACCTTGGCCCCGTAGGCCCGGATCATCTTCTGCCGTTCGACGGAGACGGCCTCGCTCATGACGATTTCCACCCGGTAACCTTTGACGGCCCCGATCATGGCCAGGGCGATCCCGGTATTGCCCGACGTCGCCTCTATTATCGTTTTGTCCCTGGTCAGGGTGCCCTCGGCTTCGGCCTGTTCGATCATCTTCAGGGCGATGCGGTCCTTGATGCTGCCGCCCGGATTGACGCCCTCGATTTTGGCGTAGATCCTGACGCCGGGATTCGGGTTGAGACGGTTGATTCTGACCATGGGGGTATGGGAAATGGTCGATAGAATGTGGTCGTGGATCATGGTCCGCTCCCCCTGTCTAAATCCTGCTGTTCATCCGCCGGAAGGTCTCGTCGATCTCGTCCCGGG
>Ga0078972_1007882_pt1 | contig 23062 bp, 23 predicted proteins | sample YelNatPaOPGAMG01_FD_67568 | JGI IMG/M metagenome (GOLD analysis project Ga0078972, IMG submission 67568) | Hot spring thermophilic microbial communities from Obsidian Pool, Yellowstone National Park, USA - OP-RAMG-01 (SPADES assembly) (version 2) | ecosystem: Environmental > Aquatic > Thermal...
GCAAAGGGAGGCGCTCAAAACACGTGAACCTTAAAAATTGAAGATAATTTTGCAAGTTTTTGTGGTTGTCCTGAAGTCTTATCCCGATTTTTGCTTTGAAGGGGTCGGCCTGCAATCTGATGCGGTCGGCGGTCCAACCCCTGCAAAAATCGGGATAAGACAGTGCCAAAAGTCTATTCAGAATCTAAATTCATTTAGATTCAAGTTACTTTTATAGAGGATCGCGGAATTTTCATCAAAAAAATTCCGGTTACTCAAATTATCCCGATCTTTGGATCGCGGATAATTCTTACTGAGAGTTTGATCCTGGCTCAGGATGAACGCTGGCGGCGTGGATAAGGCATGCAAGTCGATCGCCACACCTCTAAGGTTTTATTATAATTTGATTATGTATTATGTTTACATAATCAAAAGCAAGCAAAAAAGAAGACTTTATACTGGCTACTCAAGTAATCTGAAACAAAGAATAGAAGATCATAACAGTGGTAAGTCTGAATACACAAGCAGATTTAGACCATAGGTGCTAGTATACTACGAAGCATATTCTTCAAAAGAAGAAGCGCAAGCGAGGGAAAGAAGTTTAAAGCTTCGTTCTAATGCTTATCTTCAATTAAGAAGAAGAATTATGAAGTCTATAGATGAAGCCTGAGAGGTGTGGCGAGGCAAACGGGTTAGTAATGCATAGGAACGTACCCCGGAGTTGTGCATAACTCATCGAAAGGTGAGATAATTCACAATGGTTATCTTCGGATTAAAGCCGTGTATAGCACGGAATTCCTAATCGATCTAATTCCTAATTGACCTAATGAATGTCCAATACCCAATGACTAATGTCAAAAATTTTTTTTCATTAGAAATTTGGATTTTGGATTTTATTAGAAATTAGAAAGTAGAAATTAGAAATTCCGCGCTGTACGCGGCGCTTCGGGAGCGGCCTGTGTCCTATCAGCTTGTTGGTAGGGTAATGGCCTACCAAGGCGATGACGGGTAGGGGGTGTGAGAGCATGGCCCCCAACATTGGGACTGAGACACTGCCCAAACACCTACGGGTGGCTGCAGTCGAGAATCTTCGGCAATGGGCGAAAGCCTGACCGAGCGACGCCGCGTGGAGGATGAAGGCCTTCGGGTTGTAAACTCCTTTTCTACCAGAAGAAGAGGTGAGAGTTGAGAGGTGGGAAGTGAGATATAATTGTTGTATAATTTGGATATGATTAAAAGCTATAAAGATCTTGATGTTTATCAAAGATCAAAAAAATTGTATCCACGAATTGTGAATTATACAAAAACATTTCCCTTTGAAGCAAAACATCTAAGAGATCAAATGTGCAGGGCTGCGAATTCGATTCATTCGAATATTGCAGAAGGATATGGAAGATCTATTGCTGAATTTAAGTTGTATTTAACTCGATCTCTAGGTTCGCGCAATGAAGTTATGAGTCATATAGAGGATTCAGTTAATGCTGAATTTGGAGAAAAAATATTGCCGATAAATTAATAGAAGAATACAATATTATCGGCAAACAATTGTACAGGTTAAGAGAAAGATGGAAATAAAATCTCACATCTAACTTCTCACATCTCACTTCTGACGGTATGGTAGGAATAAGAGGTTGCTAACTCTGTGGTCCCGCCCTGAAGCGGGATGGCGCAGAGCTTTCGCAGTAATGCGAAATAGGAAAACTTGGCTTATATGCTGGAAGCTTTATATCCGCCGCTGATTTTCCACATCGTGTGGAACCGGATATAATTGTAATCAGCAGGGAAGTCTCCGCCTAAATTTCTTCGAAAATTTGGCGGATGACCCCTCAGAGACTTAAGTCGAAAGACTTTTATGCGGACGGAATTTATTGAAACTAAATCCGCATAATACGCCGAGCTCCGCCGTTTAATGGCGGATGATGATATAGTCCAGTAATAAATCGTGTGAACGAAGAAATCAAATCCATTCTTGTCGGATTGATTCTGAGTGATGGTTATTTGACTCCATTCGTTAGCGGGAGCAGAAAATCGAAGATTGATATCAAAGGCGATAATAAATATCTGCCTTATCTGAAATGGCTGCATAGAAAATTAAAACCAGTTGGAGTTTCAGAATTGAAACCGAAGAAAAACTATCACCAGCATCGCTTCTATACCAAAACGACTGAAGAAATCGGAAAATTGAGAAAAATATTTTATTCAAAAAAAGGGCGAAAAACCGTTCCGAAGAATATCAGAAAATTTCTCAAAAATCCTTTGACTTTGGCGGTTTGGTATCAAGATGACGGCACATTGGATTGTCGCGACAAATACCATTATAACGCTTTGTTCGCGACGCATTGTTTCTCGTTCAGCGAATGCAAGTTGCTTGCTGAAGCATTGAGGATGAATTTCAATCTTGATGTAAGAGTGTGTAGATGTCAGGTGCGCGGAAAAGTGCGCTATCGTCTGTATATTACATCAAAAAGCACGAACAGGTTTATAGATCTTATTAAACCCTTCATAAATCCTTGCTTCAAATATAAAATTCGCAAATTTGCTAGCCAGCAGCAGCGGTAATACAGAGACCTCAAGCGTTATCCGGATTTATTGGGCGTAAAGCGTGTGTAGGCGGCAATGATAGTCAGATGTTAAATTCCAGCGCTCAACGTTGGAGCCGCATCTGAAACGTCATCGCTAGAGACAAGTAGAGGTTCATGGAACATATGGTGTAGCAGTGAAATGCGTTGATATCATATGGAACGCCAAAGGCGAAGGCAGTGAACTGGGCTTTGTCTGACGCTGAGACACGAAAGCGTGGGTAGCGAATGGGATTAGATAGATCCCTGTCCCGCATTACAATAGGACAAAACGGTGTCCCTCCCGATAGCGATGTCGGGAAGTGCATCCAGCTGTATCGGGGGAACTCCGGACAAATTTCACGGTATACTACTGCCGTCGTCCGGACAATCCCGAGGGAAGCCCGCTCAAATTTTTCAAAATTTGGGCGGTCCCCGTAGAGACTATGAAGTTGAGTTAAGATAGAAGGCGCTTATTATTAACAGAATTTATTATGGTTGATTCTTATGTGCCTTTGTCGGATCGAGCGAAAGCAATTATTCTAGGAACGATTCTCGGAGACGGTTCGCTCAAAGTATCAAAGAAATACTGCAACGCAAATCTCCAATTTAGGCACTCCGAAACACAGAAAGAATATTTCTTCTGGAAAGTTTCAGAATTGTCTGAAATACAAGGAGATAATGGGGTAAGCCTGCAAAAAGCCGATGGCTATAGTAAAAATCGAAAATATCGATTTTGCAGCAAACGATTGCCGTCGCTTACAGAAATGTATGAGCTTACCCATAAAAGAAATAAACTGCGTATTCGCAGAAAGTGGCTTAATCAACTGACCCCGTTATCGCTCGCTGTTTGGTGGTGTGATGATGGATCATTGGTTAGCAATACAAGAAAGGGAGTGTTTTGCACTGATGGGTTTGATAAAAAATCCGTCGAAACATTGTCTCAATACATGAGGACTGTGTGGAGAGTGCGAACAATTGTTGCTCCCGTAAAAAGAAAAAGAGATGGAAGACGCGAACAATACTGGCGGCTGTGGATAAGATCTTCCGAAGAATTGAAAAAATTCTTTCGGATAATTATTCCGCACATCCCGGTAAAAAGTATGTTGCGCAAAGTTCTTCTAGTGTATAAAGATTCTCAACTTCAACAACGCTGGATATCTGAAATAGAAAACCTTTCCCAATTTTCTCGCAGTGAAATTGAAAAAGCGCTTGCCGAGAAAAAGAGGAAATGGAAAAATTTCAGATAAAGATATAGTCCGGCCTTTTTGGTAACATAAAGGAGTTTCCAACCCCAGTAGTCCACGCCCTAAACGTTGCCAACTAGGTCTGGGAAGTATCGACCCTTTCCGGACCGTAGCTAACGCGTTAAGTTGGCCGCCTGGGAAGTACGGCCGCAAGGCTAAAACTCAAAGGAATAGACGGGGACCCGCACAAGCGGTGGAGCACGCGGTTCAATTCGTCAATAAGCGAGGAACCTTACCAGGGCTTGAAATCCTACTGCAAATCCCGAGAAATCGGGACTCCTTCGAGGGTGTAGGACAGGTGCTGCATGGTTGTCGTCAGCTCGTGCCGTGAGGTGTTCCGTTAAGTCGGGAAACGAGCGCAACCCCTGTCGTGTGTTACTCGTGTCACACGAGACTGCCCGCCCCTTTGCGCGTGAGCGCAAAGGGAAGTGCACAAATATACAAAAAAACAAAATACCAAGCATTTGGGATTTTGTCGCTTTGTAAAGTTTAGAATTTCCCTTTTGTCTGCTTCGCGAACAGAGGGGCGGGAGGAAGGTGGGGATGACGTCAAATCAGCATGGCCCTCTGATGCCCTGGGCGACACGCATGCTACAATGGCCGGTACAAAGGGTCGCGAACCCGCGAGGGGGAGCCAATCCCAAAAAGCCGGTCCCAGTTCGGATTGGAGTCTGCAACTCGACTCCATGAAGCCGGAATCGCTAGTAATCGGGAATCAGCCATGTCCCGGTGAATACGTTCTCGGGTCTTGTACTCACCGCCCGTCACACCAAGGGAGTCGGTAGTGCCTGAAGCACCTCGCAAGAGGTACCATGGCAAGATCGATAACAAGGGTGAAGTCGTAACAAGGCATCCGTAGCGGAAGCTGTGGATGGATCACCTCCTTTCTAGGGAGATACGGTTGAGACCTCCGATTTATCGGAGTAAGAAACCATATGCCCGCCTGCATCGCTATTGCCAGCCCGCATCGCTTCGCGAAGCGTAGCTGGCGGGCGAAGCATTGCGGGCAGGGTCGTTAATAGATTTTGGCAACAGCCCGCTCGCAACGCTTTCGCGTAGCGAATGCGGGCGAGGACAACCACAAAAGCTTGCAATTAAGATATACAAAAGACGTCTGAAATGGCGTTTTTTATATTTTTGTGATAAAGTTTGGGTGTGGGTATTCGAAAATTTATGGAAAATATAGAAAAGCAAGCTTGGCAGTGGATCAGTGAAAGAGCGGAAAACGTTGATATCTCGAGCGAGAATTATTGCAAAACTAGAGATATTTTTCAGGCAAGGCTGGAAAAAATGACTAGAAATTCGCTTGAGAGCGGAAAGGTGGATGAAAATAAAGTTTATATGGCTTCTGCCATTGCCGGCGAATTGGGAAACAATTCGTTTGATCACAATATCGGAAACTGGAGAGATATTCCAGGAACTTTTTTCGGCTACGATTTTTATTCTAACGATCTATTGATTGTTTTGGCGGACAGAGGACAGGGAGTTTGGGCGACACTCAAGAATGTCAAGCCCAATTTGAAAGATGATCGCGAAGCATTAAACATCGCTTTCACCGAAATTATTTCGGGCCGGTCTCCTGAAGCAAGAGGAAACGGATTGAAATTTGTCCGCCAGAGTGTCAAGGAGCTGAATTTTCATCTGGATTTTTATTCAGGCGAAGCAAAGGCTGAATTGAATAAAAAATTCAGTGTTGTCGATTCAGAAAAAAAAGTGAGCGGTTGCTTGGCGATATTAAGAGTAAAAAGATAATTTTATGCGCATCGAATTGAAAAAATTTGGAGAAATTCTGGTTTCCCGTCCGGCTGGCAAAGAAGCTTTTTTGGCTATGTCGGCTTATTTAACGAAAGGCTTAAGCGAAAAAGAAATTATCGAAATTGATTTTTCGGGAATCAAAGTCCTAACACCTTCTTGGGCTGATGAAGTTATCACGAAAATCAAAAAAAAGTTCAAAAAAGTCGAATTTCTCAATACTGATAACCCAACGGTCAAGGCAACTCTCGAAACTCTGCAAAAATATTCTTTTTGATTGCTAAAGTATTTTCTACGGAGATATTTATCCCGCAGTTTTCGATAACCAGCGTTCCCAAAGTCGAGCTTGACGTTGGGAATTGCTATACAGTTCCATAACTCCGAAGTATCTTTACTGCCTGAAAAGTATTTTCAATGGTGGCGATTCCGATGGTTCTTGCTCTGGAAAAACCGCCGTTTGCTCTCTGGCAAGAAAAAACGAAATCAAGAGCTTCATTTTTGCGAGGCAGATAATTTTCACCCAGCAGGAGCAACCCTTCTGTCACGCAATACAAGTTTTCCAAGTCGTCTGACGAGAGAAACTGGCTTTGGAGAAAAGAGCGTATCTTTTCTCTTTTTGGAAAAGGGTGGTTTAATAGTTTGAGAATCTTGAGCGACCAGAGCGTTGTCGGAGAATCCGAGATTATTTTCTCGCTGAATCCGCCATCCTTCTGCTGTAACTCCGCAATGAAGCGGACGGCTTCGGAGCCGTCAACCGCTATTTCCAACGTGAGACAAAGCGACAACAGATAAAACAAATCTTCCAACCTTTTGCCGATAAGAGCAATGGCAAGCATATTCGCGTCAAATCCCATGGAAATTTTTTCTGTGTCCTCATTTGCCGAAAATTTTTTGAGCGTCAATCTATCTTCAATCAAAGAGATCGCTCTTTGTTTCCAGTGTCTCTCAAAAAGAGACGCTTCAGCGCGCAGAAACTTCAGCGATTCAAGCGCCCAAAATATAATGGAATATTCTTGAAGAGATTTATTTTTCATCTTCCCATCCCAGAAATTCAACACAGCCCGCTTGTCAAAATCTGCTCCCAGTAGAGTGAGAGCAACCGTCGCGAGATAAGTGTCTTTTCCCGATGAAGGTTCGACTCCCGCAAAGAAAAATCCGCCGTCGGAAAGTTGACGATTTTGGAGATAGCTGATTATCCGTCCTTCTATCTTGTCCTTCATTACTATTTTTGAGTAACTATTTGAGCGATGAAATAGAAAGCAATCAGCCAGATAAGGAGCAACATCGCAAAGGCGAAAATAGCGGCGTTGAGAGATTCTTTTCTCAATCGTTTTTTGGGAAATTTGTGCTTCTCATATTCGATATAGGTGATCAAATATGCCATTGCCGAAGCGATGAGGGCAAAGACGATGGAAATGGCCAAGCCAAGAGAATACATAAAATTAAGTTAGAGATAAAAATTGAGTGCTTCGGAACTTCCTCTGGGTTCTTTAGCCCTTTTTGCTTTTCAGAGGATACAAGCCTTAATCTATCTTTAGAAAAAGAGCTCTATTCAGCAAATACATCATTAAGTAGATAAAAATAAAAGACAATACGAAATAACTGAAAAAAATACTAACAGCCGAAGTAAGCGCTTCTTTTTGGATGCCTTTTAGGCGACGTTTTTTTTCGTCGTAGCCAAAATAAGTCATCAAATAAATGGTTAATGAAGCAAAAAAGCTTAAGGATATGGATAAAATAATGCAAAAGAAAATCATCGACTGAAATAACTAACGACAATTTAGATAAAATAAAATAGAGAAAATAATTATTGATTGCCAAATTTATCTTGGTATAATTCGACACTTTTTATTACCGCTTCCAGGGCTTTATCCTTGTTCTCAAATCCAGTTATTTCCACCATTTTATTCTCAATAGATTTATAGGTTTCAAAAAAATGCTGGATTTCTTTGAGAGTGTGTTGGTTTATGTCTTTCAAATCCCGTGTAATATCCCAGCGAGGGTCGCTCACTGGCACGGCAATGATTTTGTCATCACAATCCTCTCCGTCAATCATCCGCATTACGGCTACGGGACGGACATTCACTAGAATGCCCGAAGCAATAGGAAAAGTGCTGAGAACAATGACATCCAGCGGATCACCATCGTCCCAAAGCGTTCGAGGAGCGAATCCGTAGTCAAACGGATAATCCTGGGAAGTTTTCATTGCTCGGTCAAGTTTGATTAGCCCTGTTTTTTTGTCCACCTCGTATTTGTTCTTGGAGCCTTTGGAAATTTCAATGATAGTGTTGAATTCCTGCGGAGCTTTGTCACCAAGCTCAATTTCGTGCCATAGATTCATAGTGTTATCGTCAAAAATTAAAAACAAAAAACTCCTACCAAAAACAGTAGAAGCCATTAGTCCCAAAGACGATTTCGGCGAGCTTCATCGCCATTGTCAGTATACAACTATTTTTCTATTTGGTAAAGTTTTGATTCAATTTCTCTCTTATTTTAACAAGTCTATCCTTAATATCTTCTCGATAGTCGCCGTGGCCGATTGCCTCATCCAGAATTTTTCCGGATTCGGGAAGCAACGAATTCAGGCAATCCTCCAACTCGATCCGTATCCACCAGTTGGCGGAAGTATAAGCGTCAATCGCTTTTCGGGCGGCCAGTACGCGGTCTTTTTTCGGAGCGATTTTTGCGGCTATTTTTGTCGCTCCAGCTACAATACCCGGTGACGGATGTTTGAGCAGGCTTCGGATAAGCGGCCAATCTTTCTTGGAAATTCCCAGATCATTTAAAAGAGAAATCACGATTTCTTTGCGGCGAATATCGGAAGGAGATTCATTCTTGCTTTTTGAGACAAGCGAATTCAGGAGATATCGATAAGCAATGCGGCCGATTTTTCGCAGAGAGCTTTTTGCCGCCTGTCTATAAAAATCGTCTCCCAGAGCGTCGATAAGCAACTTGACGGATTCTTTCCTTTTGAATTCTCCGAGCGCTTCAAGCGTGCCGATTCGTTTTTTTCTTTTGGCATAATCCATGAGGAACTGAAAAGTATCCTCATCCGGCCAGCGGGCGAGTTCTCTGGCGGCGGTGCTTTCCACAGCCTCCTCACCGAAATCAACCACGGGATCGGTGATATCTTTCGGCAGGCTCAAATATTTTTTCAGAACATCCCTGGCTCCCAGTCTGGCCAGAGCCATCACGGCCCATTGTCTTCCCTGAAAAGTTCCCGTCGGCCTGCCGTTGAGAAGATATCGGCTCAGAGGTTCGATAGCTTTGCTTCCGTAAGTGACCAGACGGGGGATGGTTTCGTCGATGTCTTTGAGGCCGAGATTGGCGATCAACAGGAGAATTTCTCGTTCGGTCCTTTTTTCGTCGGAATCTTTTGCCATAAACAATAAGTTAAACAAAAAAACTTCTGCCAAAACACGGTAGAAGCCGTTAGTCATAGAAGACATTTTGAGGCGAGCTTCATCGCCGCTATATATTTCCAATATAGCAAGCAATGGCGAGATCGTCAAAATTTGTTATACTGAAAAAGAAGATCTGTCTAATAAGAGAATTATTTCCCTGCGCAAAATACCTCGCGCGCCCGTTGACAACACTTCTTGTAGCAATGCCAGCAGGTAAGCCCGGGGAGCTTTCTACCAAAAATAACATCGCTAACCGCCAGAGAAATTTTGAATTCACAGGACAATCTGGTTGATTGGCTCGCTGATCAAATCAGTCTCGCTTTCCGGGACGGAAAGAATTTGCGAATAACAATAGGCTAATGCTGATTGAGGACAAATTGAAAAAGTAAAAATGGAAATAAACAAAGAAACAAAACTGGGCATTTCCAAGAATGTCCTCGTGATGGGGCTGGTCAGTTTTTTCAATGACGTGGCTTCCGAAATGATTTATCCGCTAGTGCCGCTTTTTCTGACCGGTGTTTTGGGAGCGCCGGCTTCTGTTGTCGGTCTTATTGAAGGAATGGCAGAGTCTACCGCTAATATCCTGAAAATTTTTTCCGGCTGGTATTCAGATAAATTTCAAAAAAGAAAACCGTTTGCCGCGGCGGGCTATTCTTTGTCAACAATTTCCAAAATCATTTTAGGTTTTGCTTTCAGCTGGCCGTGGGTGCTTTTGGGAAGATTTATTGACCGCTTTGGAAAAGGCGTAAGAACTTCCGCTAGAGACGCTCTCATTGCGGAAAGCTCCACTGGTTTCAATCGGGGAAGATCTTTCGGTTTTCATCGAGCGCTGGACACAGCTGGGGCAGTAGTCGGACCACTTTTAGCTATTTGGCTGCTTCATTCCTATGGCCGCGATTTCAGATCAATTTTTCTGGTGGCTTTCCTTCCGGGTTTTGTTGGAGTTTTGTTGCTTTTATTGTTTGTGAGAGAAAAGAAAAAACAACCACTGGGTAATAAGTTCAAACTAAAAGGAAGCTGGCAAGAATTTGACATTTCTTTCAAAATATTTTTGGCGATCAGCGTTATTTTTGCCATCGGCAACAGCTCGGACGCTTTTTTGATTCTGCGTTCGCAAAATCTTGGTCTTTCGGCTATGGCGGTGATATTGGCTTATGTTGTTTTTAATTTCACTTACGCTATCTTTTCTGCGCCGGCCGGGATAATAAGCGACAGAATCGGACCAAGAAAAATTCTCATCAGCGGATTTTTTCTTTTCGGTTTTGTTTATCTTCTTTTCGGGATCATTCGCCAGAGCTATTTTTTGTGGTTTCTGTTTCCGCTTTATGGAGTTTATATGGCTCTCACCGAAGGCGTCGGCAAGGCTTATATTTCCAATCTGGTTCCATCGGAAAAATCCGGCACCGCTTTCGGGATATATCAAACGGCCATTGGAATCTGCGCCTTTTTTGCTTCTCTTCTCGCTGGCTTTCTTTGGGACAAGGTGAGCGCGAGCGCCCCATTCATTTTGGGAAGCGCTACTGCGATAGTTTCAACCATTCTGTTTATCGTGTTGCAAAATGGAATAGGTAATAAGGGAAAAAAATTATCATAATACCAATATGCGCAGGAACAAGAAGCTTTTTCTTTTGCTGGTAATTTTAATCATAATTGTGTTAGTGATAATTTCTCTGAATTGGAGAAATGTGAAAATACTTTTAGTGAATCTTCCGTGAATCATCTTTTCGAAATTATTCACGATGATTTTTCTCGGGGTGAACGAGTAAACTTTCTAGGGAGGTAGAACTGTTTCCGGAATTAAACTTTAGAAATTAGTCACTTTCATTTCTTAGTATCCAATACCCAGTATCCAAGATCAGGAATCCAAAAAAACTTCGAGCGGCATGGCTGGCTATTGAATGAGTCAGCTTTTTGTATTAAACTAGATGTAGTTTTTCAGGATTGCGAAATTATATCTAGATAAATTTCAGACCAGCTAATGGCAAAAAAAGAGGAACGAAAAAAGCGCCAAAAATCTTTGGTGGCTAAGTTTTTAAAAAAACATCGGAAGATGGTCAAGGAAATCCTGGTGGCAGTGGCTGCTCTTTTTGCTGTGGGGGCGATGGCTTTGGCGGCTAGGCAATATTCAATTTTGAAAAACAACGACAACATTTCTCAGATTATTGAGCCGAATTTAGAAAGTTTTAAAACAAAAACGGCAGAGGAAGAAGAAGCGCTTGATTCTCCCGCTGTGGATACAGAAAATTGGCAAGCCTACAGCAATCAATATTATGGGTTTAAGCTAAAATATCCTTCTGATTGGAAAAAGCCCATTGCCCAAGCTCCTTCCCGCGGCGCAAAATGGCAGGTTCGCTATCTTTTTAGGAAAAATGAAACGGAGACGGAGGAAGAAAATCCATATTTGGGCTTTGATGTAGTGGTTTATGAAGCTGAAAAAACAAAAGGGACAGAAAACACAACTGAATTTCTGGAACTGAAAAAAGAAGAGTCAGAAACAGACAGCTCTTGTCCCTCTTTTGAAAATTATCTTTTTGAAAATCAAAACTTTCTAGCTAAAGAGGTCTATATTCCACCAAAAGATGATTGTTATGAGACTGGCTTTTTCTATACTTTGACAAGAGATGAGTATATTTATAATCTTGTTCCGGTGAGAAAAAAAGACGCCGAAAAGCCAAGTAACTCCAAAGCCGAAGTTATAAAAAAATTTCCTGAATTTTTTGGAGCGGCTGACAGTCTGGATTTTCTAGAAATTGCAAAACCTGTTTCCCAAAAAGATCTTTCTTCCCAAAAAAGCGCTAAGTCTTCGGGCATAGCTTGTGTGAGGATTCCGGCTTCTATCTTAGCCAATTTGAAAAATCCTCCCGTGCCGCCGGACGGAAAAATGAAAGACGGAAAGCTTATTTGTCACGTCTTGGCCGATGGACATAAAGACGATCCCCACAAAAGCCAGAGAAATCCAAAAGGACAATGGGGCGGTTGTTGCTATGACCCAGATGAAGTTCCCAATCCCCGGTGTTGTTATCCGGTCGGTTCGGTCTACGAAAAATATCTTTATCGCTACTTTGCCAATCCTTTCCCGTTGAGAAAGTAATCAATGACAAGAAAACTTCTTCTAATCTTTTTAGATTAGTTTTGTTGATGGCTTTGGCTAGCTGGTGTTTGGCAAAATATTGGAGTGGGAGAAAAATCAAAAGGGGAGAAAAGATCAGTCAAAAGAAAACTGGCTGGAAGGAGAAATATTTTTCAGAAGCCAGCCTGCGAAAAACGGCTGTGAACATTTTCTTTTTTTCCCTTATCCTTGTTCTGGTTTCAAACTTGGATATTCTTTTGGTAAAATATTTTTCTTCGGCAGAAATGACGGGTTATTATGGCGCCTTTAGCTTGATTGGAAAGATTATTCTTTGGCTTAATTTAGCGGTAGTTAGTGTGGCTCTTCCGGAAGCTTGTGTTGATGGCTATAGGGGAAAAAGGTTGGACAAGAAAAGCGTTTTGAGAGTTTATTTTCTGATGACCACTCTTGCCTTAGGCTTTTTGCTGACTTACTACCTGGCGCCTGAGCTTATAATCAATTTATTTTTTGGGAAAAAATATGTTTTTGAGCCTCACCTTCTTTGGTTGTTTGGAGTGATGTCCTTTTTGCTTTCTCTGCTCACTTTGGAAGCCAACTTGTCTTTTGCAAGACACGATTTTCGAGTTGTCTATCTTTTAGTGGCAACGGGAGGAGGGATGATTGGCAGTGTAGCGACTTACCACCAAAATCTGAAGGAAATAGTTTTAGCTCTCTCTCTTTCCTTTTTGGCAGGCTATCTCTCAGTTTCTTTCCTAAATTGGTTTTGTGAAAAGAAAAGATTGGAGACAGAAAGCTCTGAAAAAATATGATAAAATATAGTTTTATTATTCCCACCAAAGAAATTAACGATTATGCCCGGAATAGTATTTCAAAAATTCTCTCATTACGAGGAGATGATTTTGAAATTATAGTCTATCCCGATGAAGCCACATCGGAGGTTTGGGAAAAGACCAGGCAAATCACCACCGGCCGACTGGGCCCCGCTCAGAAAAGAAATTTAGCCATTCGCGACGCAAGAGGAGAAATTTTGATCTTTATTGATGACGACGCTTATCCCCAAGAGAATTTTTTGGAGGTTCTGGAAAAAGATTTTGAAGACAAAAATATTGTGGCGGTGGGCGGTCCAGCTTTGACCCCTCGAGAAAGTCAATTTTGGCAAAGGGTCTCCGGCGCCACTTTTTTGAGTTCGCTTTCCGGCGGTTTTCCGGAAAGATATCGACCAGTGGGCAAGAAAAAGTTTGTGGCAGATTGGCCGACAGTCAATCTTTCCATTCGCAAAGATATTTTCCAGAATCTGGGCGGTTTTCGGGGAGTTTATTGGCCGGGCGAAGACACCAAATTGGGTTTTGATCTTCTCACCGAAAAAAATAAGCGGATTCTTTATGATCCGGAACTTATTGTTTATCACCATCGGCGAGAAGGCCTCGTCAAGCATATTCAGCAGATTAGCGGCTACGGTCTTCATCGGGGATATTTTGTCAAAAAATACCCTAAAACTTCTCTGAATTGGAGATATTTTATGCCCAGCCTTTTTGTATTATTTATAATCTTTGGAGGAATTTTAGCTTTCTTTTCCAAGCTATTTTTTGAGCTTTATCTTCTAGGCTGGATAATTTATTTTGTGGCGCTTCTCAACGCTTTTTATGATATTTATAAACACGAGAAAAACATCCTAGTCACCCTTGCCGCTTCCTATTATATCTTCCTCACCCATATTTTCTATGGCTTGCGATTTTTGCAAGGATTGCTGTTTGTGAGAGAATTGAGGAGCAAATTAAAATAAGTTACGAAATACTAATAGAGCGAACTACGAAAGGCCTTTAAGAAATCCAAGTTAAACAGAATACGAAAAGAAATGAAAACAAAAAAGAATTTAATATACGCAGATGAGTGCTATCAAATAATAGGCCTTGTTTTTAAGGTTTCGAAAGAGCTTGGATTCGAGCATAAAGAAAGCTTCTATCAGAAAGCGTTGGCAAAAGAATTCGAAGACAATGGAATAATATTTAAGGAACAATTGCGTTGCAAATTAAAATACAAGGAAAAAGAACTGGGAATTTATATTTTTGATTTTCTGGTTTTTGATAAAATAGTAGTTGAAATTAAGCAAAAAAGGTCATTTTAAGCAGGGATATTGATCAGCTTTATAAATAATCTTAAAGCCATGAATTGGAAACTGGGGATAATTATCACATTCACTAAAGAAGGCGCAAAATTCAAAAGAGTAGTCAATCTCAAATGAAAATTTCGTAATTTGCTCTATTCGTATTTCGTAACTTATGAAGATATCAATCTCCTACCCACCTCTCGAATCTCCCAAAGGAACGCCGCTGCTTTCCCAAAACCGTCAGTTTCAGTGGTTTTCCGACCCAACCTATATTTACCCGATGATTCCAGCTTCGGCAGCGACGCTTCTCAAGCAAAATGGCTATGAAGTTTTTTGGGACGATGCCATTGCCGAGGGCTTGAGCTATGAAGAATGGAAAGAAAGACTCGTTCGTGAAAAACCGGATATCGTTGCCATTGAAACAAAAACTCCAGTCGTGAAACGCCACTGGCAAATTATTAACGAATTAAAGAACCATAGTTTGCAAGTTACAAATTGGAAATTGAAAATTATTTTGATGGGTGACCACGTTGCGGCGCTTCCGGAAGAATCAATGAAAAATTCAAAAGTGGATTATGTTCTGACTGGAGGGGATTATGATTTTCTTCTTTTAAACATTGCGAACAAACTCTCGGACAAAGGAGAATTGGAGGGTGGGATCTATTATCGAGAAAAGAACCAGATCATAAACTCCGGCGAATATAATCTTGAAAAACATTCTCTTGACGAATTGCCGCCAATTGACCGAAAACTTACGCGGTGGGAACTTTATGCCTACAAAAACGGAAATTACAAATATCTTCCAGGGAGTTATGTTATGAATGCCCGTGACTGCTGGTGGGGGAGATGTTCTTTTTGCTCTTGGGCAGCTTTGTTTCCCGGGGGAAAATTTCGGGTGCGCTCTGCAGGAAAAGCGCTTGATGAGATTGGCGAGTTGATAAAGCTAGGCGTGAGAGAAATTATGGAAGACTCCGGAACTTTGCCCGTTGGAAAATGGCTGGAAGATTTTTGTCAGGGAATGATAGAAGGAGGATACAACAAAAAGGTCAAAATTAGCTGCAATATGCGTCTCAATGCAATCAAAGATATTGAAATTTACAGATTGATGAAAAAAGCCGGTTTTCGAATGATTCTTTTCGGGCTGGAGTCAGCCAATCAAAAAACGCTCGACAAAATTGGCAAGGGGCTAAAAGTTGAAGAAATCGAACCAACTCTTCGCGATTGTAAAAAAGCGGGACTGGAACCGCATATCACCGTGATGGTTGGCTATCCTTGGGAGACGAAAAAAGATCTGGAAAATACCTTGGCTTTGGCAAAAAAATTGTTTCGCCAAGGGTACGTTGATTCTCTTCAGGCGACGCTTATGATTCCTTATCCGGGCACGCCGCTTTATAGATATTGCCAAGAGAATAATTTGTTGCTAACCGATGACTATAATCGCTTTGATCAGCGCGAACCGGTGATGAAAACGGAAGTTTCATCGGAAGAGCTCAAAAAAATGATCGGTCGATTTTACCGCTCATTTATAACTCCAAAATTTCTTTTAAACAAGCTAAAAAATGTCCGAAGTTGGGAAGACGTGAAATTCTATGCAAAAGCGGGAAAAAAAGTTTTAGGCCATCTGATTGATTTTTCCTAGTTTTTTTGATTTTGGAATCTGGGGATGAGTAAAGATTGATTATAAAAAGTTCCCCTTGGTAAAATTAGTCAAAAAGGTTTTTTTAAAAATCCGCTTCAGGGTATTAGAGAAAGATTTCTAATTTTGAGGATTGGGATTAGAAATAGATTTTCCGGTTGAATTATTTGTTTTCTCCTTCAGGAAGAGGCTGGCTTTCTATCAATTTGCCGGTGATAACTTTCAAGCTATTTTGCAAGTTTTCGTCATTAGGATTGATTTCCAGCGCCTTTTTTATGTTTTCAAGAGCCAAGTCGTACTGCCCTTGATTAAAATAAATCGCTCCTAAATTTTGGTAAGACTGCCAAAGTTGAGGATTGATATTCAAAGCTTTTTGGTAATTTTCCACCGCCGCGTCAAGTTGTCCCATCTGCTGATAGGTATTAGCCAAGTTGTGATAGGCATCAGCGTAGTTGGGATTAATTTCAATCGCTTTTTTGAATTCTTCAACCGCTTTTGGCAAATTTCCCTGTCGGGCGTAAACATCTCCCAAATTATTGTGAATTTGTTGGCCGGAAGGAGCTATCTTAGCGGTAGCCAGCCATAAGGTGTCTTCATTTTTCCAGTCTCGATTGCGAAAAATGGTGCGAAGAGATAAAGAAGCAATGATTACCATCAAAAGAAAATAGCCAACCATTTTACTGTTCTCGTTCAGTTTTATGAAACGGTCGAAAAGAATAGCAAAGCAAATAAGAATGCCCAGTGTTCCAAGATAAACATAGCGTTCGGCTACAATCCAAGATATTTTGAAAGGAGTAAGAGTAGGAAGAAGAGTAATAATGAAAAACACTAACCAGAAGAAAATATTTTTATTTTTGAAATAGCCCCAGATGATAATACCTAAAAAGGTCAGCGTTGTTAGGAGAAGTAAAATGTATTGTCCCTGAGAAAATGTCATTTCGGTTTGGTAGAGAGTAAGCTTAGCCGGCCAAAAAATTAGCTTGAGGTATGTTCCGATAGCTACCGGAATTTGAACCAGCGGGTTGTAAAATCCGCCGCCACTGGTTTGATAGGTTTGAGCTTCTACGGCTGAGACTCGGTAGCCAATTTTTGTTACATATAAAATCAAAAGAAAAAGGCTTATTGAGAAATAGGGAAGAACCTTTTTCCAGTTGTATTTCAGGCTGCCGAAGGAAAGTTCATACAGCGCAAAAACCAAAAAAAGCGCCAAGGCTTTTTCGGAAGAAAAGATGGATAAAATGAAGAAAATAAGGGAATAGTATAAATATTTTCGGTTGCTTTCTGAAAATAGATAAAAAAGAAAAGAAAGCAAAAAGAAAAAAGCGTACATTGAATATAATCCGCCTGAAATCCAAGACACCGATTCGGTGAGAATGGGATGAACGGCAAAAAGAGAAGCGACGATAACCGCGATTCTTTCGCTCATTGAAAGATAAAGCAAAATATAAATCACAAAGACGCAGCCCAGGTGAGAAAGAATATTGATTATCCGAAAAGTGAAAGGATGAAGGCCTCCAATATGGTAGGCGATAAATTGAAAAAGATTGGGAAGAGAAAAATGGACGGGTCCCGAGAAAATACTGGAAAATTTTCCTAAATTAGGGTTTTTGGCAAAGCCAGCAATGTCATCAGAAACAAAGCCGTTATTGAAAGAATTGGCATAAGCGGCGAAAACCAAAAGAGCCAAAAAAGCCAAAGTGAGTCGGTTTTTGCTCAGAAACTCTATGAAGCTAAAGGTAGCTCTACTTTGATCGGGAGTGTTTTTCGTTTCATATTGCCGGCGCAAAAACTTTTCGTATTTTTCCGGTGGCCACTTTTTTTTGAGATAGTTCAAAATTTCTTTTTCGGGGATTTTTAGATAGGAAGCCATTTCCGAAAGTGACAACTGCCGCCAATTTTTTTTGATATAGTTTTTTTGGAAATTGTTGAGAGACATTAATTTACGAATTTACGAATTTACGAATTAAACGAAAGTACAAATTAATTCATCAAGAACCAAGAAAGCCTACTTTTCGTATTTTCGCTAAATTCGTAATTCGTAATTTATTGCAAATGATATTATACTTAAATTAAGGGAAAGTTTATGCTGATATCTATAATTATAGCAACAAAAAACGAGGAAAGAAATATAGAGGCTTGCCTTGAATCTGTTTTGGCGCAGACTTATCCGAAGGAAAATATTGAAATTATCGTCGTAGACAATAATTCTACCGACAGAACTAAGGAGATTGTCAATGAATTTGGCCAAAGGTTTTCTTCGTTAAATCTGAAAGTATTCAACCGAGGACCGGAACGTTCCGCTCAAAAAAACTTTGGCGTCCGAGAGTCAAAAGGTGATTATTTTCTTTATCTGGACGCGGATATGCGGCTTTCGAAAAATGTCATTTCTGAGTGCATGGCGAAGGTTTCTCAAGACAAAGAAATTATTGCTCTTTATATTCCAGAAAAAATAAGCGGGAAGGGTTTTTGGGGCAAAGTCAGAAATTTCGAAAGGAGTTTTTATGACGGAACGGTGATTGATGCGGTTCGTTTTATTCAAAAAGAAAAATTTTGGGAAGCAGGCGGCTTTGACGAAAGACTTTATGCTGGCGAGGATTGGGATTTGGATAAAAGGCTCAAAAAATTGGGAAAGTTTGATATTATAGAAAATCCGCTTTATCATAATGAAGAAGATTTTAGTCTTAAAAAATATCTGGCTAAAAAGGCATATTATTTGGGAAACATTGAGATTTACATAAGCAAATGGGGAAAAGATGATCCGGATATCAAAAAGCAATTTGGATTTTATTATCGATATCTGGGAGTATTTTTTGAAAATGGCAAATGGAAAAAACTTCTGCGACATCCGATTTTGGCGGGAGGGGTTTATTTTCTGAGATTTTTAGTCGGCCTTCAATTTCTCCTGAGCTAATTCCGATTTAGCTCAGCAATCATATGGAATATTTTCATGTCTTTAATCGAGGAGTAGCTAAAGGAGATATTTTCTTAGATGAATCTGACTTCAGACGTTTTGTAGTGACTATGATTCTTTCCAATGACGAAAGAACTGGCCTGATGCATATCTGGGATAATTTTCGGAGATATCATCCTGAGGCAAAGCTTTCCGATTGTAAACAACTAGAATTACACAAGAAAAAACCGCTGGTTGATATTGTGGCGTATTGTCTCAATAAAAACCATTTTCATTTCTTGTTAGGCAATCGGGGAGTGAAACAAAACATTGAAAAGTTTATGCAATGTTTGGGAATCAGTTTTGTAAAATACTTCAACAAGAAAAATGAACGGGTGGGGCCGCTTTTTCAGGGAAGATATAAATCCTTTCACATCAAAAATAACGGGCGACTCTTGTATAACTCGGCGTATGTAAATTGCAATAGTGAATTACATAGTTCTCAAAAAGCCGAAGAATATAAATGGTGCAGTTTCCCGGAATATCTTGGGAAAACAGATTTCAAATTATGCAATAAAGAGATAATTTTATCTCAGTTTAAAAATACGGACGAATATAAATATTATGCTCTGGAAAATATAAGAGAAGAAAAAGAGAGCAGAAAATTCCAAAAAGAGCTTTACGACGACTGAGCTAAATCGGATTTAGATCAGTGTTTTTATGTTAACTCTCAAGTTTTCTATTCTTGTTCCCACTTACAACGGAGATCAGTATATCGGTGATACTTTGCGGAGCATCCTCACGCAGAGTTTTCAGAATTTCGAAATCGTTGTGCAAGATGACGCTTCAAAAGATAACACGGTTGAAGTTATCAAGTCTTTCAATGATCCAAGAATAAAAATATATATTAACAGCGAGAATCTAGGATACTCGCGCAATTTGGAAAGTTTAAGCCAAAAGGCAACTGGCGATATAATTTATTTGATGGGGCAGGATGATATTTTGGGCGAAGGAGCCTTGGAAGAAACCCATAAAGCTTTTCAAATTTCTGAAGATATTGGGGCGGTTGCCCGGCCCTATTTCTGGTTTGATGAAGAAATCGCCAAACCGGTGCGAGCCACAGCTCAGCTCAATCCAACTCAGAACGAAATAGTGAAAATTACGGATGATTTTGATCGGATAATCTTGACCATAGATGTGGCCGGTCAACTTTCCGGATTGGCGATGAGAAGAAAATATTTGGATACGCCCTTTCACGAAGATATTTTTCCCTGCCATGTCTATCCTTTTGTCGCTATTTTCAAAAAACACCCCATAGTTTTTCTTAAAGATTATAACTTGGCGGTTCGCATTCGTTCCAGCCAATGCCGGAGCGTTTCCAGCATATATGACAAATCTCCTGTTCAAAGCTGGATAGATTTCGCGAACAGCATGTTTCCTGAAAAAGAATGGGAAGAATTCCGAAAATATTTTATCAAAAACTACGTGGCGAAAAATTATGTTGGGCTTGTCCAGATCCGAAATTATGCGAAATATAAATATCTGCTGCGAGAGATAGGAATGCTTCTCAAATACCGCTGGCAAAATATTTTCAGTCCATCATTTTGGTTTTTCAGTTTGGGTTGTATCATAACCCCGCCACTTGTCCTTGTTCCACTGGTTGATTGGTATAAAAGAAGAATTAATTCGAGAAAGCTTCGGCATATAAAATTCAAATATAGCTTGGATTATGAAAAAGATAGTCGATAAAATATACCACAATCGTTTTTTTGCCTGGCTTTTTCCCACCACGGTTTTTTGCCTTCGGAAAAATCTTGCGGACTGCGAAAGTGTTTTGGATCTAGGTTGCGGACCTTCTTCTCCGCTTCAATATTGTGAAAATATCAAGTATAGTGTGGGAGTGGAAGCCTTTCAGCCCTATCTCGAAGAATCAAAAAAGAGGAAGATTCATACTGAATATATTGAGAAAGAAATTGAAGAAGTTGATTTTTCAAAAAACAGCTTTGACGCGGTGATTTTGATTGAGGTTTTGGAACATCTTTCTGAAGAGGAGGGCTATGCAATTTTAGAAAAAGCTCAAAATTGGGCGAGAAAAAAAATTCTGGTTTCCACTCCGAATGGCTTTGTTTTTCAAGGCGAGCGAGATGGCAATCCGAGGCAGAAGCATTTGTCAGGTTGGGATCTTCGGAAAATGAAGTCACTTGGTTTTCGATGTTGGGGGTTGGCTGGTTTCAAATTTTTACATCAAGCAATGGAGACTGAGGTGTCCGGTTCAGAAAGCGATTTTACCGCCAGTATCAGATTCAGACCGAAAATTTTTTGGTTTGCCGTTGCTGCGGTAAGTCAGCTGATAACCTATTCTTTTCCTAGTCTTGCTTTCGAATTGTTTTGTGTAAAAAATCTAAGAAAGATTTGACCTTAAAAATTCAAAAAGGTCGAATCTTGAGAAGAGAAACAAGAAAATGAATATATTCAGCAAAATCATCGGCTATATAATTTCCATTCCCGCAAGATTCAAAGGGATGAAGTTTGGGGAAAACAGCTTTATTGGTCCCGGGTATGATCTGGATCCGATTCTGAAAGGCGTCGTCTTAGGAGACAATGTGGTCATTGGCCGAAGGGCATGGCTGGACATCTCGAAATATACTCAAGGCGGCCAGATATTTATTGGTGATGGAACACAGATTGGCCGAAACGTAGTCATTTCCGCCTGCAAGAGAATAACCATTGGAAAAAATTGTCTGATTTCTTATAACGTTTCCCTGATGGATCATGATCACAATGTTTTGAATCCAGATATTCCTCCTTTGGAAGGAGGGATAACGGAAGGAAAGGAGATAGTAATCGAAGATGAGTGTTTTATTGGCGCTCATTCTTTTATTTTGAAAGGAGTGCGCTTGGGAAAGCACTGTGTAGTGGGCGCCAATAGTGTTGTGACCAAATCATTTCCGGCTTATTCGGTGATTGCAGGGAATCCAGCTAGGTTAATCCGAACTTTGAAGTAAGAAGCAATGAAAAAGGATTTCAAAATTTCGGTCATAATACCGGTGCGAAATGGAGAATCTACCCTTAAAAAAATGTTGGAGAGCTTATTTTCTCAGTCAAGGAAATTTGATGAACTTATTGTCATTGATGACGCTTCAACTGATGAATCGATTTTAGAACTTCAAAAAAATCTTTCTCGAGAGACAAATTTTCGACTTTTTCAAAATGAGAAACAGGCAGGACTGGCGGCAGTTTATAATCAAGGAATAAAAAAAGCTCAAGGCGATATTATTGTCACTCTTCATCAAGACATTCTTCTTGAAAAGGAAGCCCTTCAGAAATTAATCCAGCCTTTCTCGGATGAAAAAGTTGTCGCCGCTACCCACATTGTGGTTCACCCGCTTGAGATATGGAACAAGTATAACTTTTGGCAAAAATGTTTTTTTGCTCGTCTCGCGGGGAAAAGTTTTTCGGGAATTGATGGAAAATTTGACGCTTTTCGAAAAAGCGCGCTTGAAAAGGTTGGGCTTTTTGACGAAAAGCATTTTCGCACGGCCGGGGAAGACGGAGATATAGTCTCCAAGTTGCAAAAAATCGGGAAAATTTTCCAAACCCAGGCAAAAATAATCCATCTTCACAAAATTGATCCGAATTTTAGCTGGAAAGATATTCTTCGCAAGCAAGCTCAATATTCCGAAGCCCAGGGAGCCTTGCTGGCGCTTGGAAGAATTTGGGGAATCGAAGCTTTAGCAAAAGCTTTTTTCAGGGAAATATTGCTTGTCTGGCTCTTTGTTCCGTATCTTAATATTTTGTCTCTTCTTTTGATTTTGTCTTATTCGTTTTTTTATACAAAACTTGTTTTTGTAAAAGAATATCGGGACAGAAGAATTATTATCCTGCCCTTCTTCAATATGTTTTTGTTGTTGGTTAGTTTTTATTATTCTTTGAGAGGTTTTATTTATGGAAAGCAAAGAATTTAAGGTTGCCTTATTTATGCTTCCTCTTCTCACTCAAGGTGGAGGGGCAGAGAAATATTTTATTGAACTGGCGAGAAATTTGAGAGAAAGAGGTGTTGAAGCTGACATTGTCACAATGGATGAAAATTTTTTCCGAAAGTTTGCGAGACTCCTTCATATTTTTGCGCGGGGAAATTTTTTTGGAAAAATCAATACTCAAGGGCGAGAAAAGGAGGCAGAGATACGCAAGCAATTGGGGGAGGCGCGTTGGTTGAAAACTTCCTATAAAAATCTGGACAAAAAACTTCGGGAATATGATATCATATACACCAAAAACGAGTTGGTTGAATTATTGCTTTTGAAAGGCAAGGGTTGCAAAAATTTGCCGCCGATCATCGTAGGAGTCCATACCCCTCTTTTTTATCCAGTGACCAACTCTTTTATTTCAAGGCTTCATAACTTTCTTTACTTAAGTTTT
>Ga0078972_1007883_pt1 | contig 23061 bp, 17 predicted proteins | sample YelNatPaOPGAMG01_FD_67568 | JGI IMG/M metagenome (GOLD analysis project Ga0078972, IMG submission 67568) | Hot spring thermophilic microbial communities from Obsidian Pool, Yellowstone National Park, USA - OP-RAMG-01 (SPADES assembly) (version 2) | ecosystem: Environmental > Aquatic > Thermal...
CGCCGAGCAGGGGTATGCCGTGGCCCAGAACAACCTGGGCGGCTGCTACTACTGCGGCCACGGCGTTGCGCAGGATTATGGCGAGGCTGTGAAGTGGTTCCGCAAGGCCGCCGAGCAGGGGTATGCCGTGGCCCAGAACAACCTGGGCGGCTGCTACTACTGCGGCCACGGCGTTGCGCAGGATTATGGCGAGGCTGTGAAGTGGTTCCGCAAGGCCGCCGAGCAGGGGCTTGCCTATGCCCAGAACAACCTGGGCTGGTGCTACGAGAACGGCCACGGCGTTGCGCAGGATTATGGCGAGGCTGTGAAGTGGTTCCGCAAGGCCGCCGAGCAGGGGGATGCCGAAGCCCAGTACAACCTGGGCTTGTGCTACGCCAATGGTCAGGGCGTTGCGCAGGATTATGGCGAGGCTGTGAAGTGGTACCGCAAGGCCGCCGAGCAGGGGCTTGCCGAAGCCCAGTACAACCTGGGCTGGTGCTACAAGAACGGCTGGGGCGTTGCGCGGTATCATGCCGAGGCTGTGAAGTGGTTCCGCAAGGCCGCCGAGCAGGGGTTTGCGCCGGCCCAGTTGAACCTGGGCGTGTGCTACGAGAACGGCCACGGCGTCGCGCAGGACCGATCTGAAGCCGTCAACTCGCATCGCAAGGCCGCCGAGCAGGGGCACGCCGGCGCCCGGGAAAAACTCGCCGCAAACAAAGGTTGTGTTACAGCCATAGTCGCAGCCGCAGTCGTGCTCGGCGCAATCGCCACTTGCGCATGGGCGCTGCTGGGCTAGTAGCGGAACACCGCGGCCGCTCATCATGCGGGGCGGCGCTTCCGTCACGCGCCCGCGCCGCCGGCGCGGCGGCGCACAAGCGCTGCGTATCGCGGCGCGATCGTGTGTCGGTACGCGTCATGCGCGGCGGGGTTGCGCTGAACTGATGTGCTTCGGCGCGTGCGCGGTCCGGCGATGACGGCGCCCAAAGCCTTGCGGGGTTTGCGGACAGAAGGCACCTGGCGTTACGTCGGCGCCGCGGCGGGGGGCAGAACCGACGTGCGGTTGCGGCCGGCTTCCTTGGCGCGATACAGGGCGGCGTCGGCCAGCGCCACAAGCTGGTCGGCATGGGCAGGCCGGTGCCCGAACACCGAAGCCACGCCGGCCGACAGCGACACGCCGCGCGGGCGTTTGAGGACGGCCGCCGAGGCCGCGGCGTATTCCTCGCGTATGCGCTGCACCACGCGGGCGGCCTCTTCCGAGCCGGCGTGCGGCAGGAGCAGCACGAACTCGTCGCCGCCGTAACGCGCGGCAACGTCCATCCGGCGCATGTTGGCGCGGATGACCTTGCCGGCGAGCACCAGAAGCTGATCTCCCACCTGATGGCCGAAAGTGTCGTTGAGCTGCTTGTAGCCGTCGAGGTCAACCATCACGCAGGTGAGGTCCTGCTCGTAGCGCTGGGCTTCGGCGAAGATGTGGTCGAGGAGCATGGCGAAGTGTCTGCGGTTGTACAGGCCGGTAAGGGGGTCGGTGGCGGCCATTTCCTCCATGCGCCGCAGGGATTCCTGGAGTTGCTGGTTCCTTTCCTTCAGTTCGTCCAGCGCGTGTTCGAGCCGCTGGCGCAGAAGTTCGTTTTCGCGCTTGATCCGCGCGATGGTAAGGTTCTTCTCGACGACCAGCGGTATGGTGAACACATATTCGCCCACTTTCACCACGTAATCGCTGGCGCCGTGGCGAATGGCCTCGGCGGCTATGGGAGCGTTGTTTTCGCCGGTGACCATTATCACGGGCGTGCTGCACCGCCGGACGATTTCATCGAGCAGTTCCATGCCGGCCGCGTCGGGCAGATTGTAGTCGCACAGTATCATGTCGAACGCACCGGGATCGCTGGCGAGGGCCTCGCGCGCGGTGGCGGCGGCGGAAACGGTTCCCGCACCGAAATGCTCCTCCAGCGTTTCGCGCATCAGTTCGCGCTGATCCGGGTCGTCTTCGATCAGGAGCAGTCTGAGCCTCGCGCTATCTGTCTTCATAAGCCCTCGCAACCGCTTTTTCGCCGATAACCTCCGGCACCATCTGTTTTTCGTCACCTGGCGGGCATGGTCTTAGCCGCAGCGGACATTTTGCCGGCATTCGGCCGGCGACAGATGCCGGCCGGGATACTGATGGATGCGCATCCAGTAATTGGTGCTGTCGAGCACGGTCCGGAGAAACTGTTCGGCGCTGGCGGGTTTGAGCGTGTAACTGTTGGCGCCGTTGCGCGCGGCCAGTTTCATCTGCTCTTCGTCGCAGACGCCGGTCATCATGACGACGGGAATGTCGCAGTGTTCGGGGGAACTCTTGACGGCCTTGAGCACCTCCTGGCCCGATAATCCAGGCATTTCTATGTCGAGGTATATGAGGCCGGGGCGCGGAGCATCGACGTATTGCCCGCGGCGGAATATGAAGTCGAGCGCTTCGTATCCGCTGCCCACCTCGTACACGGCGTTCGATATCTTGCACTGGCCGATGGCCTCGCGTATCAGCAGCCGGCAATCTGGGTCGTCATCAACCAGCAGTATGTTGATCGGATCGCTCGCCTGCATTTTCACCTCCACTGCTCCTGGCACCTGCCACCGGGCGGGTGCAACGGCGTCTAAGCCGCCTCCGGCGGGCGGGTTGCGGCCAGCGACGGGACGAACTGGCGGTGGATCGTGAAACGGAAAGTGCAGCCCTTTCCGTGTTCGCTTTCCACCCAGATGCGTCCGTTGTATGTCTCGATGATGCTCTTGACGCTGGCCAGTCCAACCCCCTTGCCCGCAACGTTCATTTCCGCCGAGTTCCTGCCTCTGCGGAACACATAGAACACCTTTCCCAGATCGTCGGGATGAATGCCCATGCCGGTGTCGCGCACGTAGAACTCGACGCCCTCCGGCGTTTCGGCGCAGCCGATGTGTATTTCGCGCAGCGGCCCGTTGCCCATGTATTTGATGGCGTTGTCGATGAGGTTCTGGAACACCTGCCGCATGCGGTTGCGCTCGCAGTGAAGCACGGGCATGGGCGGATGAATGAAGAGCGTGATATTGCGCTGCCGGAGGTCGTTCTCGAACATGCCGGCGAGGTCGCGCAGCAGCGTTTCGATGTCCACGGGTTCCATCTTCTGGCGGCGGGTTTTGATGCGCGACAGCTCGAGAAGTTCGGCGATGAGGTCGCTTTCGATCTCCACGTTTTTGCGGATGCGCTCCAGACGATGGACGATTTCCTCGTCGAACCGGTCGCGGTACTTCATCAGCAGAAGTGCCGCCATGCCGCTTATGTTGCGCAGCGGGGCGTTCAGGTCGTGCGAGACCGCGCGGAGGAAGTCTTCTTTTTCGGCGATTTCGGCCGAAAGCCGGCGGTTGGCGGCTTCCAGTTCGCTGGTGCGCTGCTGCACTTTCTGTTCGAGGCTGCGGTTGGCCTCGGCGAGGTTCTCGTTGGCGATGCGCAGCTGCTGCTGCTGGGAGTGGATGCGCCGCACCATTTCGTTGAAGGATCTGGCGAGCATGCCGATTTCGTCGCGGCGGTCGGTGGCGACCTGCGCGCTGTAATCGCCGGCGGCGATGCGATTGGTGGCCGTTACCAGCTGCCGGATGGGCAGGAAGATGCGGTGCACGGCGGCCATGGCCAGCGGCACGCTCAGAATGAACACCAGCCCCCCCACCGCCAGGCTTATCAGCGTGGCGCGGTTGAGCTGCTTGAGTTCGTGGGCCTGCGACACGCCGACCGTCAGATAACCCAGCAGACGGGTGTTGGCTTCGCGCGGCGTCTGCCGTCCGGCCGCTTCGGGCAGCACGGACAGAACAGGCGCGGTGACCTGAAGGAACTCTCCCAGCGAGGGCATCTGCCGGCGGTACACCTGCATGAGGCGCTGGGGCGTCTGGTCGTCGTGGAAATACTGTCGCCAGTGGTCAACGGTGAAGGCCGGGTCGCGCGACACGGCCGCCAGCGGCTGGTTCGCCGCGTCGCAGAATACGACCAGCACTATGTTGCGGCTGGCGAGAAGCATTCTCCCCAGACGGTGGAGCTCGGCGACGTCGCGGTTTTCGCAGGGCGCCTGGGCTGCCGCCGCCAGCGTCTGGGATATCTGCCGGGCCTGCTCGCCGAGTATGTCCGAGAGCGTCTCGGAGCTGCGCGCAACGAAAAGCCAGAAGGTTACGGCTTCGGCCAGAAGCATAAGCAGACCGAAGCTCAGCACCAGTTTGCGCTGAAGGCCGGTCCCGCGCATAACGCGGCGCCACAGGGGCAGCCCCGCGTTCACGGCGCCTTCGGCCGGCAGAGATGCTGTTGCACAGGCGCTTTGCATGCGCGCAGGCGAAACGCCATCCGTACATCGTCGCCGTCGGGGGGAGGCTTAACTTCGCGGTGGCAATCGATATATGGCGGGAATGCCGCGCGCCGCGCGGGCGCATGCCGGCAGTTGCCGCGCGTCAGAGATCGCGTTCGACGCGCACGACCACCGTTGTCGGGCTGCGCAGACGTCCGGTAAGTTCCAGCAGCACAGCGCCGTTGTCCAGGCGCACCGCGCGTTCCGCCATGCGCCCTTCCATGGTGGCGATAATGCGGCCGGGCGGCAGGTTATCGATCTGGAGAACCGCGTTCAGCAGCTCCTCCGTGCGCGGGATGACCACCAGATGCAGGCGCGGTGCGGCGGCGGCGATCCGATAAACGCCCGTGGTTTCAACATAACCGTCGTTGTCGCCGTCGCCGGGCTCGTTGCGCAGGAGCCGACCCGATTCGTTCTCGATGTGCACTTCCGCCGGCCGGCTGTGCTGGCGCTGAAGCAGCTGGCGCGTCGGGCCGATTGCTTCGAACCGGCCGTCTATGAACTGCCGTCCGTCGCTGTAGATGATGCGGTTCTTCTCGGGCCCTGTTGACGCGAACACGGCGCGGATGGGGTTGGCTTCAACGAGCGTCCAGCCGTTCGGCGCGGCCTGGCGGCTTTTCAGAACGATCCTGAACATCCCCGGGCGCTCGAGAAAGTAGCGGAAGCCCGCCAGTCTGACGCTCCACGGGCTGCCGGGACCGATATCCACCGCGACCGCCAGGTTGTCGATTTCGACCACATCGTCGCACCGCGCCGGCGCGCTCAGCCCGCCTTCGAAAACGAAGCGGATAACGCCCGGGTCGCTGAGCTGCCGGCCCGCAACTTCGGCCAGGTCGAGCATCACCGGGCACCAGCGCCCTGCGGGAACGTCCACCGTGGCGGAAGCGAGGGTCTGTCCGTCGGCCTCGCAGAGCGCCGTCAGCCGCTGCGCCCGGTCGCACCGGAACCACGCTCCGAGCAGCGTCCAGCGGTCGGGAAAAGGCCGGCCGCTGTGCAGCGCCGCGAGATTGACGGTCATGGAGCGCGTCCCCGGGGGCAGCAGCAGACTCGCCCTGCCGCTGCGCGCCTCGACGGCATCGCGCCGGGCAACGGCCCCCTCGCAACGGACGAAAAGCAGATCGTGCTCGTGCTCGAAGGAAAGCAGGCCGAAAAACGGACAATCGCCCAGCTGAAGCTCCTCACCGGCCGGGCGCGGCGGCGCATACGCGGTATCGCCAGGCGCATCGGCGGCATGCCGCTGCGCACAGGAGGCCGCCAGCAGTACGACGGCCGCGGCAGAGATTCTCAGGATGTCGGACACCACGAAGACGGTGATGGTAGAAAGGGGATCCTGTGCGATCAACCCGTCGCGGCGGCGGTGCGGCTTGTGCGCGGCCGGCGGTACCGTTATGTTCTGGGCTTTGCGGAGGTTACACGGTTCAAGATGAGCGAATACTCCGTCGATCCGTCGGGCAACAGGTTCCCGCTGCCGCGCCCCGAGGAATATCCCGCGGAGCTGGCGCGGCTGGAGTCGCTTGCCGCGGCCGCCCGTCAGCAGGGAATGGAAGTGGTGGTGGTGATGGGCGTCGGCTTTGTGGGCGCGGTGATGGCGGCGATAGTGGCCGACAGCGTTGACAAGGCCACGGGCAAGCCCAGCAAGTTCGTTATCGGCTGTCAGCGTCCGAGCACGCGCAGTTACTGGAAGATACCGCTGCTGAACCGCGGGCAATCGCCTGTGAAGGCCGAGGACCCTGAAGTCGAGCCGCTGATCGCCCGCTGCGTGCTGGAGAAGAAGACGCTTACGGCGACGTACAACCCGGATTGTCTGAAACTCGCCGACTGCGTGATCGTCGATGTGCAGTGCGACTACCACAAGCCGCGGCTGGGCGATATGCGTCAGGGCGAGACGGAGATGAGCGCTCTGGAAGCGACGATGCGGACGATCGGCGAGAAGGTTTCGCCGCAGTGTCTGGTGCTCATCGAGACGACGGTTGCGCCGGGGACGACCGAGTTCGTGGCCTATCCGATCATGAAGAAGGCGTTTGCGGCGCGCGGGATACAGTCGCCGCCGCTGCTGGCACACAGTTTCGAGAGGGTCATGCCCGGGCGGCATTACGTATCGAGCATCCGCGATTTCTGGCGCGTGTGTTCGGCGTGCAACGACGAGGCGCGCCGGCGGGTGGTGAAGTTCCTGAGCGAGGTCATCAACACCGACAGATATCCGCTGACGGTGATGGACCGCCCCATAGAGTCGGAGACGACGAAGATCATCGAGAACTCCTATCGCGCCACGATACTGGCTTTTCTGCACGAGTGGAGCATCTTCGCCGAGCGCAACGGCGTGGACCTGATAAAGGTGATACAGGCCATAAAGGTCAGGCCCACTCACAGCAACATCATCTTCCCCGGTCCGGGAATAGGCGGCTACTGTCTGCCGAAAGACGGCGGTCTGGGCTACTGGGCATACAAGCACATACTGGGCTTCGAGGACCAGGACAATGTTTTCCGGATCACGCCCGCAGCCATCGACATAAACGACACCCGCGGGCTGCACGCCGCGGAGCTGGTGCGCGACGCGCTGCGGAACATGGGCCGCTACATCGCCGGCAGCCGCGTGCTGATATGCGGCGCCAGCTACCGCGAGGACGTCGGCGACACGCGCTACAGCGGATCGGAACTGGTCGTGCGCAAACTGGCGGAAATGAACGCCGAAGTGTCGGTGCACGATCCGTACGTGGACCACTGGTACGAGCTGGAAAACCAGGATACATATCCGGCCCCGGGCCGGTCTCTGGCGCGGTTCTTCCGCAATCAGGCGGAACTGAAGAACATCCGCGTGCAGAAGGACCTGCCGGCCGCGATGAAAGGCGTCGATGCCGTCGTGCTGGCCGTGCGTCACGCGCCGTATCTGGACCTGAACCCCGACGACGTGGTGAAATGGGCCGGCAACACTATCGCCGTGGTGGATTGTTTCGGCATACTGCCCGACGACAAGATACGCCGGTATTTCGAGCTGGGTTGCGAGGTGAAGGCGCTGGGCCGCGGCCACATTCAGCGGATAAAGGAGGAAGTGCGCTCGCGGCGCAAGTAGAGGCGCCGGCAGGCTGGCGCAGCGTCGTGGCACGGATGCGCAGGGGAGATAAACGGGCTCTGCTAATTTGTTCGCAGGTTAATCTTCACGGAGTCAAGGCATGAGCACATATCGCGTTGGTTTCATCGGAACGGGGCTGAAGCCCGAGAAGCCCGGCCCCATGGGATTCGGCATGGCGCATCATCACGCGGTGGCTTACAAGTCGCTGCCGCCCGGCGAGGTGGAGCTGGTCGCATGCTGCGACCTGTATCGCGAGCGCGCCGAGATCTTCGCGCGGATGTACGGCATACCCGCCGGCGGCGTGTACACCGACTATCACCAGATGCTTGCCAGGGAAAATCTGGATATCGTGAGCGTCGCCACCTGGCCCGACGTGCACGCGCAGATCGTGATCGACACGGCGAAGTACCGACCGAAGGGCATTTTCTGCGAGAAGCCCATGGCCAACACGTGGGGCGAGTGCAAGCGCATGGTGGCCGCCTGCGAGCAGAACGGCGTGAAGCTGGCGTTCGATCACCAGCGGCGCTACGGCAAGCCGTTCCGGCTGGCAAAGGAACTCATCGAAAAGGGCGCTATCGGCCAGCTGGTGCGCGTGGAATTCGGCGCGGGCAATCTCTTCGAATACGGCTCGCACAATTTCGATCTGTCGGGCTATCTGGCCGGCTGCACGCGGGCGAAGTGGGTGCTGGGACAGATCGATTACGCCCAGTGGCAGGTGGTGTTCGACACGCACAACGAAAACACGGCGCTGGCGTTCTGGGAATACGAAAACGGGGTGCAGGGTCTTGCGGCCACGGGGCGGTGCGCCGCGATGGTCGGTGCTCACAACCGCGTCATAGGCACCGACGGAGTAATAGAGATAGGTCCGCGCGATCCCGCCGCCCAGGGAAAACACCTGCGTTACCGCGTTTTCGGCAAGGCCGACTGGCAGTACATCGACACCCAGGGCGAACACGTGCACGGGCCGGGCTATATCGAGCGCGCGGTGGCGGACTTCATCGCCTCCACAAAAGCCGGGCGCGACAGCGAGATAAACGCCCGCAGCGCTCTGGAAGGCACCGAGATCATCTTCGCCATCTGGCACTCGTCGCGCATACATGGCGCAGTGGAGTTGCCGCTGCGTGCCGATGACAACGCCCTTATAAGCATGCTTCAGGCCGGACAGGTCCGGCCGAGGTGAATGCCGGCCGGCACGGGCCGGAGGAAAAGAGTACTCGCCCTGCGGCCGATAACGCAGCGCACCGGACCTGCGTGCGCACGGTTTCTGCGCGTGCTGCGGATTACAACTGGTCGGCTATGAGGCTGGCCAGTTCCGAGCGTTCGCTGCGCGCCAGCGTGACATGCCCGACGATGGCCTGGCCTTTGAGCCTTTCCACGAGATAAGATAGCCCGTTGCTGCTGGAATCGAGATAGGGGTTGTCGATCTGGGTGGCGTCGCCGGTGAGGACGAGCTTGGTGCCTTCGCCCACGCGGCTGGCGATGGTCTTGACCTCGTGGGGCGTGAGGTTCTGCGCCTCGTCAACGATCATGAACTGATGGGGGATGCTGCGGCCGCGTATGTAGGTCAGGGGCTCGAGCACCACCTGTCCGCTGGAAATCAGCTGCTGTATGCGCTGTTCGACGGTGGACATGGCGGCGTGGGTCAGCTGGCCTTCGCCGGCAAGGCGGTTGGACAGCAGATAGGTCATGTTGTCGAAAATCGGCTGCATCCAGGCGGTCAGTTTCTGATCCTTGTCTCCGGGCAGATAGCCGATGTCGCGTCCGAGCGGCATGATGGGCCGGGCGCACAGCAGTTTGTGATACACCTGCTCGTTGAGCACCTTCGCCAGTCCCGCCGCCAGCGCCAGGAGGGTTTTGCCGGTGCCCGCGGACCCGATGAGCGTGACGAGTTTGACCGAGTCGTCCAGAAGCAGGTCCAGAGCCATGGTCTGCTGAAGGTTGCGCGGCATGATGCCGAACACCGGCGAACGGCGCGGGCGCACCGGCGTGATCATGCCCGAATCGGGCCGGAACCGCGCCAGCGCGGTGTGCGACGGCTCGAGTTCGTCCTTCAGCAGCACGAACTCGTTGGCATGGAGCGGTTCGGGAAGCTCCAGCTTGTATTGCTTTTGCGCATACAGCCTGTCGATGACTTCCGCCGGCACGCTCACTTCGCGCCAGCCCGTGTACAGACGCTCGAAATCGACCTTCTGCGCTTCGAAGTCCTCGGTCTGAATGCCCAGCGTGTCGCTCTTGAGACGCGCGTTGATATCCTTGGAGATGAACACCACGCGCTTGCCCTGCTGCTTGAGGCTCCATGCCAGAGAGATGATGCGGTTATCGGGGGTGTCGGCCGTCAGCCCCGGCGCCAGTTTCTGATCCTCCTCGAGGATCACGCGCACGCGCCCGCCGGTCTCGGCCACCTGCACTCCTTCCGAAAGGTCGCCCATGTCGCGCAGCCTGTCGAGATGGCGTATGACCGTTCGCGCGTTTCGCCCCAGGTCATCGTTATTGGTCTTGAACTTATCAAGCTCCTCTACGACGTCGAAGGGAATTACGACCTCGTTGTCCTTGAAGACGAACAGGGCGTTGGGGTTGTGCAGAAGGACGTTGGTGTCGAGAACGAAGCACTTGGTATGGCCGTCCGTGTCGCTCATGATCGGTCTTCCCTGGATCGCACCTTGGCGTTCATCTAATCCTATCGTATCGTACCGCCGATTTCAGTAGCGGTATCGCGGTCGTCAGCGCGTCCTGACGGTGCCGGCCGCCGCAGTCCACAGGTTGTATCGCATGTTGCACGCTGTGAAGTTCAAACACTGTTTGTGGCCCAAGGTCTGGGGCGGCCGCCGCCTCCAGCATGTTCTGGGCATTCCGCTGCCCGACGACCAGAGAATCGGCGAAGGCTGGGGGCTGTATGACTTCCCGCCGGGCCTCATAAACGGCAACGGGCAGAGGTTCTCCGCGCAAGTCGCCTGCGGGCCGCTCGGCGGCCTGACGCTGGGCGATCTTATCGGGCGTTACGGGCAGGCGGTGCACGGACCGGTGCGGCTTCTGCCCGACGATCAGTTCCCGCTGGTGGTGAAGTTTCTCGACGCCTCGGACACGCTCTCGGTGCAGGTCCATCCGCATAAGAATGAAGCGTGGTACATAGTGCACGCCGACCCCGGCGCCGTCATCTATCTGGGCTTCCGTCGCGGCGTCGAAAGAAAGGACGTGGAGAAGGCGCTGGCTGATCAGACGCTTACCGAACTGCTCAACACGCTGCCTGTGCGTGCCGGGCAATGCTTCTACATCCCGCGGGGGACGGTGCACGCGCTGGGCGCGGGAATCCTTGCCGCCGAGGTCCAGACCCCCTCGCCGGTGGTGTACAGGCTTTACGACTGGGGACGGCACGAGAACGGTCGCCCGCGCGAGCTGCATATCGACGAGGCGCTGGCGTGCATCGACTACAGCGCCGGAGGCGGTCCGGTAAGACCGGCCGGCCACATGGGCACGCCCGTGGCCACCGTCAGCGAACTGCTGCAATGTCCGTTCTTTTCGCTGCGGCGCATACAATGCAGCGAGGGCTATCGCCGGACGGTGTGCGCCGACGGCATGCCCGTCGTGTGGATATGGTTGAAGGGCCAGGCGACGGTCGCGGCGGCAGGCGCTGCCGAGCCGCTGTGTCTTGTCCCGGGCGACGTGGTGCTGCTGCCGGCTGGTGCTCGGGAGCACACATTCGAGGCCCGCACCGACTGCACGTGGCTGGAATCGACCATGCCTGCCGCTGACGCGCCGTCGTCGGCGCGATAGACTCCTGTGCGGGGCCTTCGCGGCGCCCTGCGGCGACATGAAACAGCGCATACAGAAGCTTCTGGCCAATGCCGGCGTGGCCTCGCGACGGCACATCGAGGAGATGGTTCGCGAAGGCAGAATCGCCGTCAACGGGCGCGTCGTCAGAAGTCTGCCGGTGCTGATCGATCCCGATGTTGACCGGGTCGAAGTTGACGGCGAGGCGGTGCGGCTCAGAAAGGCGCTGGCCGGCCGACGCTATTATTTCCTGCTCAACAAGCCCAAGGGCGTTTACTGCACCAACGTCGCCCAGGGCGAACAGGTGCGGGCGGTGGACCTTCTGCCGCGCAATGTGCGGGCGCGGCTCTATCCCGTGGGCCGGCTCGATGCCGACTCGTCGGGGCTGCTGCTGCTGACCAACGACGGAGAACTGACCAATCGCCTCACGCATCCGCGCTACGGCATTCCGCGAACCTACCGGGTCGTGGTGGACGGCTGCGTGCAACCCGAGACGGTGGACAGGCTTCAGGAGGGCGTGTGGCTGGCCGACAAATCGGGCAAGGGTTTCAAGACCGGCCGATGCCGTGTGCATGTCGTGCGCCGCGACCGACAGCGGAGCGTTCTGGAGATAACGCTGTGCGAGGGGCGCAACCGCGAGGTGCGGCGCATGCTGGCCAAACTCGGGCACAAGGTTCGGCAACTGATGCGCACGCGCATGGGTCCGCTGACCATCGAGGGACTCAGCTCGGGCGCCTGCCGGGAACTGACGGCCAGAGAATTGCGCGAATTGCGGCGGGCGGCGGGCATGGATGAGAGCGCCGGCGAGGCGACGGATGCGCACGGCTGAGAGGAGCGCCGGCGCGCCTCGCGCGGCGGCGCTGCGCGACACCGCGCGGGCTTGAAATCGAAGGTTGTGCGCCGCACCATCATTTCATGCGCATTCTGTTCATAGACATCGACACGCTCCGGCCGGACCACCTCGGCTGCTACGGCTATCACCGCAACACCAGCCCGAACATAGACCGCATAGCCCGGCAGGGCTTGCGTTTCGACAACTGCTACGCCAGCGACGCGCCGTGCCTGCCGAGCCGTATGGCCATGTGGACGGGCAGGTTCGGCATACACAACGGAGCCATCGGCCATGGCGGAACGGCGGCCGACCCGTTCATACAGGGACGCGACCGTGGCTTCACCGAGCGTATCGGCCAGACGGGCTGGATGCGCTGCCTGCGCAATCTGGGATTCCGCACGGTAACCGTCAGCCCGTACGGCGAGCGCCACGGCGCCTGGGCGTGGTACGCGGCGTGGAACGAGATCTACAACCCGGGCAAATGCGGCATGGAATCGGCCGAGGAAGTTTCGCCGCTGGCCATCGACTGGATAAAACGCAATGCCCGCAGCGACAACTGGTTTCTCCATGTGCACTTCTGGGATCCGCATACGCCCTACCGTGCGCCGGCCGATTTCGGCGAGCCTTTCGCCGACGCCCCGCTGCCGCAATGGCTCACCGAGGACATCCGCCGCCAGCACTGGGAAGGCTGCGGCCCGCACAGCGCCCGGGAGATACCCGGTTTCAGCGACACCGACGGTCCCCCGCCCCAGCGCTATCCGCGCCAGCCGAAAGTGGCCGACTCCATGCACAAGGTGCGCATGATGTTCGACGGCTACGACACGGGCGTGCTGTATGCTGACCATCATTGCGGCCTGATATTCAATGCCCTGGCCGATCAGAACGTTCTGGACGACACCGTGATCATCATTTCCTCCGACCACGGCGAACTTCTGGGCGAACTGAACTGCTACGGCGACCATCAGACCGCCGACAACATTACCTGCCGGATACCGATGATCATCCGCTGGCCGGGTCTGACGGACCGTCGGGCCGGGGGCAACTGCACGGGGCTGCTCTACCACATCGACATCGCGGCAACGATGGTGGAACTGCTGGGCGGGCAGGTGCCGGCCAACTGGGACGGGCGCAGTTTCGCTAAGGAGCTCCGCAGCGGCGGCGACGGCTCGCGCGAATTTCTGGTGGTTTCGCAGGCCGCCTGGAGCTGCCAGCGCGCTGTGCGGTTCGGGAATTACATCTGCATCCACAGCTATCACGACGGCTATCACGGCTTCCCCGACGTGATGCTGTTCGACGTGAACAGCGACCCGCACGAGCAGACCGACCTGGCAGCGGCGCGGCCCGATATCGTGGCCCGGGCCGGCGACATGCTCAGCCGGTGGCACATGGAGATGATGCGCACCGCCACGTGCAACATCGACCCCATGTGGACGGTCCTGCGCGAGGGCGGACCGTTCCACACCCGTGGACACCTTCCGGCGTATCTGAAACGGCTGCGCGACACCGGCAGAGGCCGCTGGGCCGACCTGCTGGCCGCGAAACATCCGACAGAATGCTGAAAGCCCCCGACACCAGCCCCCCCCAGCGGGGCGATCGGGGCGATTGCCGTCGGGCGCCGCGTCGGCCATGGTCGCCGTCCGGTGCGCGTTCATGGGCACGCTTGCCGGCACGGGAGGTCCATATGCGCGTTATGTGCGTTTCGATGTTGGTCGCAGTGCTTCTGCCCCTGCGGTTCGTCGCGACGACAGCGTCGTCGCATGCTGCCTATCGACGTGCCGCCGTGCCCGACGACGGGCGGATCGTTCTGAGGGACTATGGCCTGCGCTCGTGGGGATCGGAACTGGTGCATTACACCGTGGATGCCCGCCGCTATCCGGCCGGGAAGGTCATGCTTGTCGGGCCGGACGGCGAGCACGAACTGACAGTGAAAGACTTTGTTTTCCCTCCGGTCTGGTCGCGCCCCTTCGTGCCGCTTATCGAGGGAGCGTTACGACAATGACCGGGGAACGGCCGGCGGAAAAGCAACGGCCGGCAGCATGCGGGCTGCGTCCGGGCACCCCGCGGACCGCCGCGCCGGGCTCAGGGCGAAACCGGCGAATAGCCGTGCCTGGCGAATACGTCCCTCACACGCTGCGTGCGGCATTCCTCCAGAAACAGGTCGCGCATCTGCGGATTGGGGCTGTTGGTCAGTCCCACAACCGTCACGCGCACATCGTCGTAGCGGTCATCGGTGTGCACCACCTGCACCTTGTCCTTATACAGCACGCTTATGAAGTTCCACACCACCGCCACATCCAGCGGCCCGACGATCAATCCGTTGGCTATCTCCTGATGCGTGCGCGCCTGAAGCACCACCTGCTTCATGACCTGCTCGTACAGCCCGCGCCGCTGAAGCATTTCAACGAACATCCTGCCGGCGGTGGAATACTCCGGATTGCCGATGCCTATCTTCAGCCCCTCGCGCGCGAGGTCCTCGACCTTCGTGATGTTGTGGGGATTGCCGGGCTTTACCAGGATCACCGGCCGCATGGTCGCCACCGTCGCCGAACCGGCCCAGCGCCCGGCCTCCCTGACCTTCTGCTCGAAAGGGTCGTGACACACGAACACGTCGGCGGCGGCACCGGCCAGAACCCTCGGCAGCAGCGTCTCCGACCCGCCGGTATCGGTAGTGACGTTCACCCGCCGCTCTTCGGCAAACGTCCTGGATATTTCGTTCATCGGTTCGATCATCGAGCTGCCGCAGAAGATCACCAGCTGGCGCTTCGGCGCGCCGCCCGGCGAACGCCCGCAACCGGCGGCGCAGACCAGCATGAACATCACGAAGACAATCGTCGCTCTCATGTCATCGCCTCCTCGCCCGCAGCACAGGCGCCAGCCGCGACTCATTCCGCCACGGCGTACACCGCTTTGTAATCGCCCGCCGAGAGCCTGTTGAACATCTTCAGGAACATCTGCCCCAGACCATACCCCGCCGCCGTCAATGTTGCCGGAAGCGGGAAATACGCCAGAAGCAGGCGCATCGGCCAGAAATGCAGTTCGGCGGTGCGTCGGATGTCGAAGCGCTCGCGGCGGAGAACCTCCAGACATTCGTCGAGGCTCATGTTCAGAACGCGGTGCAGAAAGCCCCTGTGAAAAGGCTCGATCAGCAGCAGGACGCCCCCCGTTTTCAGGCTGTTGCGCAGGCGCCGTGCCGCGCAGACGAACTGTCCGGGGGTGCGGCAGGCCACCGACAGACAGCCCAGACACACGACAGCGTCGAAGGCGCCGCCGCCCTCCAGTTCGAACACCGATTGCCGCCGGTACGACGGATTGCCGGCGCCGCTGAGACGGCGCGCAACCTCCAGCGACTTTTCAGAAAAATCCACGCCGACGACGGTGGCGCCCAGGGCGGCCAGAAAACGCGAGATTCTGCCCGTGCCGCATCCCACATCGAGCACCAGCCGCCCGCGCAGGTCGCCCAGCCAGGCAGAAATCAGGTCCGTCTGCTCGCGGTGGTACAGGCGGTTCAGAGCGTTGTTGGGCCACATCGAGATGGCATCGCCGTTGTACTCGGCCGCCTTGGCATCCCAGTACTCGCTGCGCGAGTAGATGCCCTCGCGTCTGAGGCGGTTGCGCACCATCGCCGCCAGCGAAGAAACATTCATCAACGCACCACCTGCGGCAAAAACGCCGCACCGCGCCCCGCCGTCGCGATTGCCAGCCGCTTTATTCGGCGCGCACGTCCAGGCGTCTGCGCACCTCGGCCACGCGCTCGTCGAGCAGATCGCGATTATCCGCCGTCACTATCGCCTCGCCCACGCGGTTGCGGCCGTGAATGAACGGCGCCACGCGCGCCTGCGGCGGCAGGTCCATGCGCAGCGACGCCACCCACGGCTGCCGCCGGAGCCATTCGACCCCGGCCGCGTTGTAGTGCAGCCGTCCCGCCTGAAGCGACCCCAGCAGCACTACCGCCGCGGCACATCTCAGGTCGTCCGACGGCACGGGCGGCGATTCTCCCAGCGCCATGAGGATCGTGTGCCGCATGAGGTCGAAGCCCGCGGCATGTTTAAGCAGCGCGGCGATGGAGTTGCCGCCCACCCGCGGGGTCAGTTCCAGAATGCGCACGCCATCGTCCCCGACAACAAAATCGCAGTCGAAAACCGCATCGGCGATATGCAGCAGCGAGCACAGCCGCCCCACCAGCTCCAGCAGTTCCCCGCGGACGTCCGCGGCCATGCGCGAGGGCACGTGCTGTCCCCATGTGGCTGTGTAGGGCAGTGCGGCGGTGGCGCGATCCATGATCCACGCCGCCGCCACCGTACCGTCTCTGATGATGCCCTCGCAGGTGCCCTGCCGCCCTTCGATGAAGCGTTCGAGAATGCCCCGCCCGTTGCGCGCGAAAGAGAGCGTCTCAGCAAGGCGCTGGCGGAACTGCTCTTCCGACTCGACGACGAAAACGCCCTTGCTGCCGGAAGACCGGTCCGGCTTCATGACGAAGCGCGCGCCGTTGAAAACATCGCCATCGCGCAGGCCGCCGGCGTCGAACACGTGCCATTCCGGCGCGCTGATGCCCCGCAACCGCATGAAATCGCGGAACAGCACCTTGTCGCAGAGCACCTCGGCCGCACCCGGAGGAATGCCCGGCAACCGCAGGTTGTATGCCACCCACGCCGCGGTGGGAACAGCCACGTCGGTGCACGGCGCCACAACGCCGTCTATGCGCTCGCGGCGGGCTACCTCCAGCACGGCGTCGCGGTCGGTCGTGTCCACGTGATAGCTGCGGTCGGCCAGCGCATGGCCGGGGTTCTCCGGCACGTTGTCGGTAACGACAACGCGACAGCCCAGTTCCCTGGCCGTCTCTATCGCAGGGACCTGATACAGCGATGCCCCCAGCACAAGCAACGTCCTACTCATGCAGTTCCCCTATCGTGTACCGAAGCCGCGTTCGCGTAATCTGCTGATTGATGCGCGAAATATAGAGCGCCAGTATTGCCATGCACAACAGCACAACTCCGTTGAAAAATGAGATCAGCACCACCATGCTCGCCCAGCCGGAAACAGTGCCCTGCGTCAGGGCCTTGATGATGACATAAATGCCGTAACCCACGGCAAAGCACAGCGCTGCAATGCAGAAGCTTGCGATGAGATACAACGGCCAGGAGGAGTAGTTGAGGATCAGGTTGGCTGCCAGGCGCAGGCTCCGCCGCAGGTTGTAGTTGGAGCTGCCGAAACGGCGCGGTTCGTGACGCACGGGAACATTGACGTACTTCGAGGCGTGCGAGAACAGCATGGCCGTGATATACGGAAACGCCCCGCCCATATCGCATACGCGGTCCACCACCGCACGGCGCACGGCACGGAAACTGGTCAGCTGAAAGCCGGCCGGCAGCGAGAACATCCTGCGCAGCAGCGCATCTATCATGCGTCCGCCGGCGTTGCGCACGGCGGCATGCTGTTTGGTTTCATACGCCCCGATCGCCAGGTCGTAACCCTGGTCTATTGCGGCGACGAGTTTCGGAACTTCCTCCGGCGGATTCTGAAGATCGTCATCCATCGTCACGATTATCTGCCCGCCCGCCAGAGAAAATCCGCACAGTATCGCATTGTGCTGGCCGCTGTTGCGCAGCAGGCGCGCTATCTTCAGCGTGGACGGGTGCGTCGCCTTCAGCTTCTTGAGTATCTCCCAGCTCCCGTCGGGACTGCAATCATCGACGAGCACTATCTCGAACGTCTTTCCAAGAGCCGAAAGCACCTCATGCAGCCGTCCGACAAGCAGCTCCAGCGACTGCTCCGACCGATACACCGGGATCACCACGCTGATCTGCGGGCTGATTTGCGTCATGATTCGGCCCCTCCGACGGCCGGCCTGGTTGCGGCGCCGCCCCGCCGCAACAACAGCATGATGCTCCACACCGCCAGCACGCACGCCCCTGCGACAGCGGCCGCAAGACTCGCCGCCAGCACGCCCGGTTTGTATTCCATAACCACCGTGTGCTCGCCGGCGCTGAGGGCAATGCCGCGCAGCGCGTAGTTCACGCGCAAAACCTCCGCTGGCCGGCCGTCAACCCGTGCCCGCCAGCCCGGATGCCACTGGTCTGCCAGCACCATCAACCCGGGACTCTCCATTTTCGCGGCTATGGTTATCCGGCACGGCGTTTCCGCCTCGATCCGCGCCTGTCCGCGCACCACAGGCGCGGCGTCAACGGCGCGGTGAACATACGCCGCCTCGGCCGGATCGAAATCCCACCGGCTCGTGCGTTCCAGCGCCTGTTGCTCGTCAGCAACGGTCCGCACGGTACGCGGCACGTAAACGCGCGGCAGCGCACGCTCGTTTTCCAGCACGACATAATCGCCGTCGTCGTAGAACGCCTCGACGCCCGCCGGCGGCGGCCTGCGCAACACGATATATCGCACGCCCAGCATGCTCAACACAGGATGCACCACCGCCTTTCCGCCTTCAAAGTGCATGCGGGGTACGAATATCAGGGTTCGCGCAAACGGATAGCACATGCTGCCGGGCAGGCGCGCGGGCTCCATGACCTCAACGATTAACCGGGGATCGGTACCGTCGTAACCTCTCGCGTCGGCCAGCCCCCACATGAGATTGAGGTTCGGGGGCAGACATTCCACGCCCAGTATGCGTCCGGGCCGGCCGGAACGTCTGATGGCCTCCAGTGCTGGCAGCGGCGGGTAGTACAGGCTCCTGTCGCACTGCGGGTTGAAATCGTGCCCGTAAACTACCAGTTCGGCGCACATCAGCAGCCCGATAACGATTGCTGTTCCGGCGCCTGCGCGACCGGAAATGAACAAGGCCCATCCCGCAACCGCCACAGCACATAAGGCCGCTCCGTAAAAGTAATAACGGCGATATGTCGCATGGATCAGCCGTTCGGCTTCGTCAGGTTGCATGCGCCATCGCGCGCTGCGCTCGGGCACGTCGGACGCAATGCGCTGCGTCAATGATTCGGGCAGGCGCAGCGCACGGCTGGCGCACCACGTGCCCATCAGCACCACGACCGCCGCAAATACCAGCCCCCAGCTGCGGCCGGCTGGAGGGCGCCGGTCTGCCGACAGGAGAAGATCCAGGCCGGTGACAGCAAGTGCAAGTATGGAAAACGCCCCAAGGAACACTAAGCGATTCCATGAGAACCAGTTAAGCCCTTTGAGCCGCAGCACATCGACCACGCCCGGCACCGCTGCCACCCACGAGAACGACAGCATCGCCAGCACGAGCCAGCACAAATTCATCGACAGTCGCTGGCGGCTCCACCATGCCAGCGGTGCTGCCAGCAGCGCTGCCACCAGTCCGGCGTAACCCGCCGCGGCGCTTTCGAGAATGTTGGTACTGCCGATGCGCGTCGATCCGCGCTGCGATGAACCGTACACGTAGGGCAGGACTATCTGCGGCCATGCCGACAGACCTTCGGGGGGTCTGTCTTCAGCGCCGGCGCCCCGGCTGATGAACCGCGCGCCGAAACGACAGTAGTCAACCAGCGGCACGATGGCCGGTGCCGACATGAGCAGCCCGACGCTCCAGGCCGCCAGCAGTATGCCGCCGGCCCGCGCCGCCCTGCCGAACCCAACGCCAGTCAGCCAGATGTGGCCCAGGCGCCATGCGGCATAAAGCCCGCTGGCGATAAGCACCAGTCCGGCCACGTCCAGCTGTCCGCCGTTGCACGCCAGAAAAGTTATCGCCGCCAGAGCGGGCGCACCCCAGCCCCGCACGTGCGGACGGCGCACGACAGTCTCAACAGCCGCAAGCAGCCACGGGAACCACGCCGCCACCTGCGTAAGACCATATCCCTGCCAGAACACGAAGAACGCCGTCCACGGATAGCACCACGCACCGATCGCCGCCGCCCAGAAACCCACGCTCATGGCCCGGCGGAAAAACAGATATGCTCCCAGCCCTGTCACCATGACCCTGGCAAGGTGCATCCATACGAAAGCCTGCGGAACGGGCCAGAGGTAGTAGATCAGCGAGAATACGCAGAACTTGCCAGACGACGCGAACGGAGCGCCGCAGTAGATGTCGGGAATCCATGCGGGAATGCGTCCGGAGGCAAACTCGCGGCGCATGAACTCCAGAAACGGCGGGCCGATCTGATATACCGGGTCGGCCAGCACGGGATTATGCGGGATAACCGGCGTGCCGCGCGGCAGATAAACGCCTTCTTCGGCAAGCACATCGAGAGGCAGCAGCACGCGCTCGCCGATAAGCGAGGGCCAGTACACCAGCACCTGCGGCAACAGCAGTCCCGCAAGCAGCAGCAATACCCGGCCGGCCCGACGGCGCGGCCGGTGCTGCGTCGCCACGATGGGTTCGCCCGGGGGCATCAGCGCATGCGGGGTCAGCGGTCCACGGAATCAGCACATCGGCCGACGACGGGAATCGCCCGGCCGGGCCCGCATGACAGTATCGTCGTTTCGACTGAGGAACGCCAGCGGGTTTGCGGGGCGCAGAACGCGCCGCCTCGCTGGGGACGCCCGCAGTAAACGCTTTGCGACATGCGCGGCGATCGCATCGCCGTAGCGGCGGCGGAAACGAACGCGGCCGGGACTGACATCCCGGCCGCAGGCTGGAACCTTCGCGGGTTCCGGCGGGAACCCGCCAATTGCGGGGGCCGGCTTCGCTCCGGCGACCTCCAGGTTATGAGCCTGGCGAGCTACTGGGCTGCTCCACCCCGCGATTTCGCTGGTAGTATATACGATGCGGAAAGGGTTATCAAGTCCACGCGACCGACGCGACCAGCCGTCTTTTGCAGGCCGGCTGGAAAGCCTGTTTTTGACGGGACTTGGAGAACCGGTTGGCCGGTTGACCGCTGCATGCACCGTCGCTGGCCGTGCGGCGGCGGCGTTCCCGGGCGAGGCTCTATAGTCTTGCGCGCCGGTACCCATTGGGTCATTCCCGCGAAAGCGCTGTACCGTCATACCCGCGAAAGCGCTACACCGTCATTCCCGCGCAAGCGCGAATCCATTCCTTCGATCAGTCGTCTGCGCCGGAACAGGCCGGAAGTATCGTACCCCTCCTGATCGCCGGCGTGCGAGCACTGCGCCGGCCGCCGGGGCGCGGACAGTTTCAGCCGCCCTTGCATGTCCCCGCACGCGGGCCGGAAGTACCGGGGAACGCGGCCATCCTCGCCCTGGATTCTTGCTTGCGCGGGAATGACGTGGAGGCGGCGATGGGTAATCAGGCGGCTGCCTCTGGATTCGCGATTGCGCGGGAATGACGAGGGTGCGGATGCGCCGCCAGGGAGCGATGGGTCTTATGGCCATCGCGGGATGCGGCCCAATCCGGCCAACGCGCGCTGGAGGGGGAGCGGCGGCGACGACGCTCGGAAGGACAATTACCGCTTCCCGGCCGATGCTCGCTCGAGGGAGCGGCGGCGTCTTTCTAAGACCAGTAGTCAGGCCCGGATTTTGCGCTTGCCTTCGGAGGAACAATGCTCTACTTTTATATCGAGAAGTCAGTTGTCGGCCGGGCGGGCCCGGCCATTTGGTCTGTTCGATTTCGCCAGGCACGTCGGACGATACATAACGTGTGGGTTGTCTTAGAGGAAGGAGTCTTCATCTATGAGTCGCGCTTCGTGTATGACGGGCGTGTGTATGGTTCTGCTGCTGGCAGGCACAGCGGTGTTGCCGACGGCGAGGGCGAATGAGTATCTGGCGCCGTTCGACGACGCTAACGCCTATGCGGCCAGTTTCGAGGCGGTGACGGCCGCCATGGAGGCGGAGCCGGCGGACGTGAACGCGTCCGAGCCGCTCGCCCTGGCGACCACCGGCATCATCGAACCCACCTACTGCCCGACCGTTCTTACCCGCTGCCCGCCGACGCAGACCCGCTGCCCGATTGAGAAGACGGTCTGCCCGGCCGGTCCGACGAACTGCCCGGCCGTGGCGACGCGCTGTCCGGCGCAGAACACGTCGTGCCCCACGGCCGCGACGCGGTGCCCGACCGTTTCGACGCAGTGCCCGTCGCAGAAGACGGCGTGTCCGCCGGCCAGCACGGTGTGCCCTGCGGTTGCGACGTCATGTCCGCCGGCCACGACGCGCTGCCCGGCACAGGAGACGCGCTGTCCGGTTGTGGAAACGACCTGTCCAACGATGCAGACGCGCTGCCCGGTCGTCAGCACGCAATGCCCACCGGTCCTGACGGAGTGCCGCCAGCTTGCCACGGCATGCCCGACGGTTAATACGCAATGCCCGGCGGCAAGTACCAGATGCCCGGCAGTGCAGACCAAGTGCCCGCCTGAGGCGACGGCATGTCCGCCGGCCGTGACGAAGTGCCCGCCGGCCCAGACGCGTTGCCCGACTGTGGAGACGTCCTGCCCGCCTGCGAACACGCGTTGCCCGGCACAACAGACCGCCTGCCCCGTGTGGCGCACACACTGCCCGATCACCGCGACGCAGTGCCCGACGGGCGAAACCTATTGCCCAGCGGTACAGACACGGTGTCCGCCAGTGGATACGCGCTGCCCGCCGATTGATACGGCCTGCCCGCCATCGCAGACGCATTGTCCGGCCCAGGCGACGGCGTGCCCGCCTGAAACGACGGCCTGCCCGGTGACACAGACCCAATGCCCGGTGCAGGCAACCGCCTGCCCGCCGGTGCAGACGCAATGCCCGGCAGTAGCCACCGAGTGCCCGCCTGAAGCGACGGTGTGTCCGGCGTCGGAAACGCAGTGCCCGGCGGTTCAAACGCAGTGTCCGCCTGCTGTGACTGAATGCCGGGTTGTTGAAACAACATGCCCGCCGGTGCAGACGCAATGCCCGCCGGTACAGACGCAGTGTCCGGTCGTTCAGACGGAGTGCCCGGCCGAGGCAACTACCTGCCCGCCGGTGCAGACGCAGTGTCCGGTCGTTCAGACGGAGTGTCCGGCCGAGGCGACTACCTGCCCGCCGGTGCAGACGCAGTGTCCGGTCGTTCAGACGGAGTGTCCGGCCGAGGCGACTGCCTGCCCGCCGGTACAGACGCAGTGCCCCGCTGTCCAGACGCAATGCCCGGCTGAGGCGACGGTGTGTCCTGTGACCCAGACCGAGTGCCCGGCCGAGGCGACTACCTGCCCGCCGGTACAGACGCAGTGTCCGCCTGCTGTGAC
>Ga0078972_1007886_pt1 | contig 23054 bp, 11 predicted proteins | sample YelNatPaOPGAMG01_FD_67568 | JGI IMG/M metagenome (GOLD analysis project Ga0078972, IMG submission 67568) | Hot spring thermophilic microbial communities from Obsidian Pool, Yellowstone National Park, USA - OP-RAMG-01 (SPADES assembly) (version 2) | ecosystem: Environmental > Aquatic > Thermal...
GAATGTGGGCTCTCTTTCGTATCTGCATCTCTTACGTTTCTTCTGCTTATTCGGATTTGGTATCGTCTTTCCAGTTTCTACCATGTATTTGTATACCTTGTGATAGGGAATCCGTTTACCTCTTTTTTCAACTCTTTATACATTAGCCTAGATCCAAAACGTTTCTCTCCCCAAATCTCATCGATTATTCTCTTCTCCTCTTCTGTTAATGGCGCCGCTTTTTGCCTTCTATTCTTTTTTAACTTAGGATATTCCCAGTATCCCTGTATATCTTCACCAAATGTTCTACCCTCCTTACACTCACCCCATAATGTCTCGATACCCACAATTTATCATACTCCCCTACTTCTACCACAACCTTGCATATCCATCTTATCTCCTTGTCTGTTAACTTTGCCCTCTCTCCCTTATGTTCTACTTTACGAAATATTTTCTGTGCTCTACGTAAACTCGTTCTTTAATAAACGTTCTTTGATAGATTAAATAGAGACGTTATATGTTTTATATTGTGTAAGTATATCGTAATTTTGCGTATGTTTGCGTATGGATAATTCGTAGGGATAAAATTATAGAAGGGAAAAAGAATGTTCTGAAAAGAAAATGAAGGTACTATTTATAACTATGTAAGATATACATGTGTGCGATATCATGAGCAAAAATGGAATAATCAGATTTCTAGGTGGAGCCTCAGAAGTAGGAAGACTTGCAATGCTTTACGAAGTTGAAGATAAAAAACTTCTTTGCGATTATGGATTTGCGCCGGCCAAGCCACCAAAATATCCCGAAGAAGCACCAAAGATAGACTATACTTTGCTTACACATGCGCATATAGACCATTCGGGGATGATACCCTGGGTGGCTGGAAAAAGAGGCTCTAAAATTATATCTACTTCGCTAACTGCGACTATTTCAGATTTGCTTGCAATGGATTCATCTAAGATTGCAAAGATGGAAGGATGGCCTGTGCCATTTGACGACGACGATATAAAATCAGCAAGAAGGAATATTGATGAAATAACTCCAAATGAGCATAGAGACCTAGACGGAATTGAAATACGCACGCATTCAGCAGGTCATATTCCAGGCGCGATAATGTATGAAATAAGAAGCCACAAGAAGAACCTGCTATTTACAGGGGATTTGAATACCATTGATACACATCTTGTAAATGGAGCCAAGCCGGTAAAGTGTGATATTCTTGTAATGGAAGCCACTTATGCAGGAAGAGAGCATCCTGACAGAGAAGAACTTGAGAAACAATTTCTTGAACGCGTTAGGAGCGTAGTGAACAAAGGAGGTCTTGCGATAATACCCTCATTTGCAGTAGGAAGAACGCAAGAGATTCTAATTACGCTTGCGAAAGATAATTTTGAAGTTTGGCTTGATGGTATGGGGAAGACTGTAAATGGAATAATGCTTGACCAGCCGAGTTATCTTGCGAACCCGAAACTTCTTGAAGAAGCAGATGGTAGAGTAAAAATAGTCCATTCTCAACACGGAAGGAACCTTGCGGCAAAAGGTGAGGTAATAGTAACTACGAGTGGAATGCTTGATGGAGGACCTGTATTAGATTATTTAAGACGCATTAAAGACGATACTAAATCGGCAGTATTGCTTACCGGCTATCAGGTTCAAGGCACGAATGGTAGAATGCTTCTTGATTTTGGGCTTATCGATTTTGCAGGGGTTACAGAGAAGGTGAATTGCAAAGTAGAATTCTTTGATTTTTCTGCCCATGCAGGGCATTCACAATTAAAGGAGTTTATCAAAAAATGCGAACCTGAGAAAGTAATACTTTGCCATTCAGATAATAGGCAGGCTCTCGTAGATGATTTGAAAGATAGATTTGAGTTTTTAACACCGAACACAGGTGATGTTGTAAATATATAACATTGTTATATAATTAGTTTAAAACAACAATGATATATAATGTAGAGAATGATGGGAAAAAGGTTTGAAACTGAAAATGGTTGGAAAGTGAATGATATATGAGGTAATAATCTGCGGTGGGGGTCCTGCAGGTGCCTATGCAGGATATGCCCTTGCCCATAAAGGAAGAAAAGTTGCGATAGTCGAGAAAGAGAGATATCCTCGGACCAAGCCGTGCGGAGGCATACTTAGACCTGCGATAATCGATTTTAGGGATGTGGTAAGAAAAATAGGTAGATTTGACGAGGGCATAACCTACGCTGCCTCTGTGCATTCGCCAAGTGGAAAATATACGATGAGATATCGTTCGTCAATGCCGTTGGCTTACAACGTTCGCAGAGAAAAATTTGATGCTAGTTTAGCAGAGATGGCAAAAGATGCAGGGGTGGATTTTTTCGAAGGTGAAAGTGTAAAAAAAGTTGGATATATAGGTGAAAAAGGAGAGGGCGATGTTAAAGTGGAATTTGTGCTTACAGGTGGAAAGAGTATTTTTGGTAAATTTGCAATAGGAGCAGGAGGAGTTCGTTGTCCAGTTGGTAAATTCTTACGTGAAAGAGAGAAGATAGAGAACTCGAGCAATGATTCGCTTGGTTTTGCAGTGGTATCAGAATGTGAAGTTGGAGAGGAGTTTATAGCGCAAACATACGGGAAAGATTTCGAAACGCACATATTTTTCAAAGAATACAAAGGATATGGCTGGGTTTTTCCAAAGAGGAATGTAGTAAATTTTGGTATAGGGGCATATTGGCGTGATGCAAGAAGACATAATATGATGAGAGAAGCAAGAGGATTTGCAAAGAATTTGGTAAAAATGGGTTTAATTCCAAGGATGGCAGAATCGAAAATAAGGTTCAAAGGTGGACTTTTACCATTAGGGCAGAATAGAGGAAGGATTTCGACCGAGAGAATCTTACTTGTAGGAGATGCGGCGGGTTTTGCCTCGCCCTTAACAGGGGAAGGGATATATTATGCAATCCAATCTGGAAAAATTGCAAGTGAAGTTCTAAATAACGCACTTGATAGAGAAAAAAGAGGGGAGATTTCAAGGGATTATCTTTATTGTTACGAACGTGAGTGCAATGAAAAGTTTGGAAGGGAATTAGAGGATGCAAGAAGTATTGCAAATATGGTATTCTCCAAGCCTGAGATGATTGTGAAATATTCTGTAAATGATGTTGTTTTGCAGAACTGTTTTGCAGAATGTTTTTCAGTAACCTCTGACCTTAAGAAAGTAAGAAGAAGGGCACTTGTATCAATTTTAAAACATATTTTCTTTGGATAATAAAATAAAAAAGATGTAAAATAGACTAATTCGTTAAAATCTGTTTTTCTATGGATGTGGAATTGGTATTGTTCCTGGGAATAGCACGAGGACAGCAGTAAATGCTGCGATTGAAAGAGCAACAATTGCTATTATTACACCGTTATATCTTCCTCTTTTTATCTTTGCTTCGATTAGTTTCTCCATTACTTCGAACTTCTTATTTTGTGTTTCCTGCACCTTTTCCATGTACTTTTCCATGTACTCAAGTTTTCTTTGGAAATCAGAAAGTTTTTTTTCCTGTTGGTAGAGTTTACTTTTCAACTCGTTCACATCGGCTTGGTAGGGCATCTCTAAAGATGGCTGAGGAGTAACAACTTGTTCGGGTGTTGCGGTTAGGTTTGCATAAGGGTTGTCAACTCTGAAAGTTTCAATTTTACTTTCTGTATATTCTTGAACTGTTGGAGGAACTGTTTCAGTGGAATAACTCTGAAGGTTCTTTTCATCTTTAGATTCTCCATTGTATGAGGGAAAAGGTTGTGGGGGTCCACTCGCAAAAGATTGTTGTTTTTCTAATAGATTTTCAAGTTGTCTAATTATTTGTGCTTGTGCTTCTGCTTCAGGGTCGATTGCAGGTTTCTGCATGGGTTGTGTGCTATCTTGACCAGTTACTGGTTGCGCCACTTGTGCAGGCTCTTGAACTACAGATTGCTCTACTTTGGCTGTTAATTTTGTTTCAGTCGTTGTTTGTTGTGCCGTTTGTTGTTGATGTGTTTTTTCTTCTATGATAGGTGGTATTTTGGGAGTTACAGTTTTTTCGGTAGATGGAGGGATACTGACGGCTTGGGGTAATGCCTTTTCAGTAAATGTGGTTTTTTCCTCTCTTTTTTCTTCTATGACAGGTGCTATTTGAGGAGTTACTGTTTTTTCGGTAGATGGAGGGATACTGACGGCTTGGGGTAATGCCTTTTCAGTAAAGGTTGTTTTTTCCTCTCTTTTTTCTTCTATGAGAGGTGCTATTTGAGGAGTTACTGTTTTTTCGGTAGATGAGGGGATACTGACGGCTTGGGATGATGTCTTTTCAGTAAAGGTTGTTTTTTCCTCTCTTTTTTCTTCTATGAGAGGTGCTATTTGAGGAGTTACTGTTTTTTCGGTAGATGGAGGGATACTGACGGCTTGGGGTAATGTCTTTTCAGTAAATGTGGTTTTTTCCTCTGTTTCTTCTTCTATCTCTTCGAAGAAAACATTTTCTTCGCTAGGCTGGACGTCTGCAAGATTTATTTCTATTACTTTCATTTCGTCTTCTTTCTGGTAATATGTTTTTAATTCGATATGCCATTGTTCTGCTCTGTAATACAAATCTTTCTTTTCGATTTGCGTAATCCCCTTAGATAAATTTTCTAATGGTTGTATAGATTTGGCAAGCAAATCGAGTATTACTTTGAATTGTTTGTCAAGCCAGGGATTTGTTTTCATAATCTCGTTTGTCTTTTTTTGCACACCAAGGACGAGCAATTTTGCATCTTCAACAGCCGAGCGAGCATCAAACTTAGCAAGTTCATATTCAACCTGTGCTTTTGCATCTTTGTCTGGCGTGGATATATTTTTACCTGGCATGAAGACAAGGAAATAGTCATAATCCCTTTTCATGAGTTTCGATTCAAATTCTTGGAAAGAAAGCTGAGAAGTTTCTATAGAGAGGGCATTTGCACGGTATTTAAAGAGGAACCAAACAGTACCATTTTCAAGATTTAGAATTCTTATAGAATATGGATAACCTGCATAGAATGGGGTGAGTTTCTTTACTTTAGTTTTGGAAGTTTTTTCTGAATGGATATCTCTATAGTGCTTTATAAAATTCTTAATGTATTTTTCAAGTTCTGAGCCTTTATAGTCGAGTTTAGAAGTTAGTTGAATTGACTCCGTGAGAGCAAGTAAGGTATCATATTCGCCATATTTCTCATCTGTATCAAATTTAGTCAAAGAATCTTCGGTAGAGACAATTAGACTTTTAACTTTAGCCATGGCATCCTGGATGAGTTTAAACTGTTTTTCCAGCCAAGGATTTGCTTTTGCAATCTCTGCATATTTTGCTTGGACTTCTGTAATAGTCCCTTTGATGATGTTGCATTCTGATGCAAGTTTATGTCTTTCTAAGTCACATTCTGCGAGATGCTTTGCGTCAGATAAAGACGATTCTTTTGTATATATCTTAAATGGAGGAAAAATCATGAAATTGTTTTGTGGCTCATGTTCGAGTATTTGACGGACTTTAGAATAATCGGCTTGGGCTACTTCTACCTTATTTTCTTTGGCATTATCTTTGGTATTATATTTGAATAAAGCGCATACTGCTCTATTCGGAAGATGATATGCCTTTACTTCGCAGGGTATGCCTTTAAACAATGGAGGGGATGCTAATTTTTCTTTTGAGGATTTTAGTTCGGGTACAAGTTTTTCTACTTCTTCTTTGTAGAAGGTAAGAAAATTAGTTATGTAATCTACAACTTGAGTTTCAATCGACCTTTTTGCAGATACGTCCAAGCCTGAAGAACCATCCTGTGCCATTGACCACGCCATTTGTAATATCGGCATACTGGTATTTTTTAGTTTTGCTTTTTGCTCTAAACTTTTGCTTAACACTTTTGCGATATATTTTTGTTTTATACTTTCTAAATTTCTAAAAAAAAGGGACAAAAAAGAAGAATAAAATGAAAAAAGCGAAAAAGAAAGAAAAAATTTACAGTCCTACGCCGAGCGCAGCGCCCAAGCCGTCAACTGCAGATGCTATCATTGATGAAACGCCATATAGTATACCTGCAAGGACAAGACCTAGCGCTAGGTTCCCTTTGAGAAGTTCATCAGTTTCGTCGATATCTTTTGTGATTCTGTCAAGGACCTTAAAAGCGAGCGTAATTGCTAGCGAAGATAGAGCAATACCGATGAGTACTGAGACAAAACCAGCAGCGAAACCGAGTAGAGATGGGTTTACAGATACTGCTTTTGACATTCCCATAATACCTCTTGTTATAACATTTGTGTATGCGATTACCACACCTGCGGTAAGAGCGCCAACACCAAGATTTTTGTTCTTAATTTCATCCCAAATCTTAATCTTAGGAAGGAGTTGTGCTAGCACTCTTGTGCCTGCAAATATTGCAAACATTGCAAGCGCTATACCAAGTATTAACTGAACAAACGCGCCTATTATGCCGAGTATATTAATTCCACCGACTTGGAACCCAAGATTACTTACTTCTATCGGGAGCACGATTTGGTCTTCGCCTGCTTTTACCGTTACCTCATACTTTCCTTCCTTAGCGAGCGGGTCTGCTTCGATTTTAACTTCGATGTCCTGAGTAGTTCCTGCGGCTATGCTCGATTGACTTACCGAGACTTTGAGGAATTCAGGATACCCGAAGCAATATACTTCAACCGATGAATTTCTTGTATTCACAACTGTCAGTTTGTATGTAACAGACTGACCTTGCGATACAGATTTCATAGGCTCTTTCGACACGACCTCAACGCCTTCAGCATATGCCCCAACTGCTGCATAGACTAAGATTAGCAGTCCAATCAATCCCATTGTTATTATTTTCTTACCATACATTTTATATCACCTCATGGGCACTTTTTTGCCCGATGGGTAAATCGAAAAATGAATATTTAAGTTTGCTTATTTTTTAAGTTTATTTTTTAAGTTGAATAATTTTCGTAAAAATGCTTACGTCAACGAAAATGATTTCTAAAGAGAGATCTTTATCCTTTCAGATGGATAAGTTGATTGCGTTTACCGTGGATGTCGATCCTGATTTGAACTTGCCTTCTGAAAATAGAGTAGGTTGTGTATCTAAATTTTCAGATTCTGCTCTTTTTGATTGTTGTGCAAGGGGTCTTTCGATACTTACCGAACTTTTTGAAGATGCAGGAATCCAGGCGACACTTTTTTTCGAAGGTAGGACAGCGAGCAAATTAAACGAAATTCTTGAATTAAAAAAGATATGTAAAAGACATGAGATTGGCTGCCACGGCTTGGAACATGAAGATTTCACATGCGAAGATTTAGGCAGGGCACTTTCTTATGAAGAGAAAGTGGGGAGGATAAGGAATTCGAAATCGATTTTGAAAAAGATATTTGGAAAGAGTCCAGAAGGTTTTCGCGCACCATATTTACATGCAGATGTTCAACTTTTGTCAATTCTCGAAAAAGAGAATTTTATCTACGATTCCTCGATTCCGCAATGGGATTTTTCAAAATGGAAAGAGGAATGGAAAGATGAATGTAAAAGGATAGAAAAATTGATTGAGTTTCCTTTACCTTTTTGGCGTACCACAAATGGGAAAAAGATATATTCATATCTATGGCCTATGCATGAAGGCGAGAAAGAAGCAGAGCAATATCTAGATGCTATAACTGCTCATTTTCGAGATATAGAACTCGGAAGCGAGAAAAAGGAAAGAGTGGGATATGGAATAACATGCTATTCATATAATAACTCGCCGTTGCCAATCAGGTATTTATCATATAGAGGTTTGCCAATTCCGATGTTAGCTACTCATCCGTGGCATATTGTTACAACCTACTCAAAGGGACAAAAAGAGAAAATAGCGATCGAGAATGAAGTGAAAAAAGTGCGTAAAATCATCGAAAATATTCAAGGCTTGGGATGCAAGTTTCTGCCACTTAAAGAGGTCGTTAAAGTTGTATCGAAAGAAATCGAAGAAGTAGATACTATCTTGTAAATATGAATGTTATATATGAATGCAATAATAAATCAATAATAAATGGAATATCGGATTTCGATATTCTGATATTGCGAAATAAGAATTAAAAATCAGATGTGTAAAAATCTGAGGGAAATGGATAATTTGGATAGACTTATGAGGAATTAGCACAGCAATATTTATATTGCAAAGAAACTTGTGGGCGTGCGTGGTCTTATGTATGAAAATGCGAAGTTTAGGCTTGGTTTTTCGCTTGGATTTTTGCTATTCCTAATTGCGTTTTTGTTTGTTGTTATTCAATCATCTGAAGAAACGGATGCAGAAGGTGTAAAGTCATATTATTTTGATGCGCTTGGAGATGTGGTAAATGTAACAGGGGGTATTCCTGCCGAACCTGGGATAGAATCAAACGAAATGGATATTGCAGTTATAACAATTAACGAAACGTCTAAAGGGATAAATGTTACAATAACATGTAATACGACAGTTCCTTCTACTGTAGGGCTTGGAGTCCTACTTGATAGAGATTGTGATAACTCGAATGACTTAATGTTTGCAGGTTCTATCACAGGTGCGGTTCTTTACGAATTTTATCTTAATTGTTCATACTTTAAGGCTGTGTATCATAACGACTGCAATGTTTCTTTCTTTATACCGATTGAAAACATCTCGAACATTAGAAAATTGTATATTTCTGCGATTACCATGAGGAATGTAAATGGTAATCAGTGGATGGATTTTGCAGATTTAATCGAGTATGAGTTAAGATATCCGCGTATGTTAAATCTTGGAATATACCTTGTGCAGAGAGGAGACCTTGATGCCGAGCATGATTACGACGATATAGTAGTAAGAGTAGGGAACGAGGCAGAGCCGTTCATGCAAGGATATTTTGTTACTTTGAACTATTATAATGACCCTTCGCAACCTTGGCATGCAGGGGGGATGATTTCAAACATTACCACGACGTTAGCGCCCACTGTGTTTTATGACCTTCCAGCGATTTATCCGAATGTTTACAAGGTCGTTGCATATACAAAAACTGGAGAATACATAGGCTCAGTTCCTGTTTTTGTTCCTTTAGATATGACAGTTGAAGGGATAGTTGTAGATGATGGATTTGAGCCCATAGAAGGAGTTAAGGTAGAGTTTTCTAATAGTTATATAGATAGGCACTATGGTGGAACACAAATAATATATACAAATAGCACAGGCAGATTTTCCATTTCTCTTGTGAATAACACATATTCTGTAAAATTCTCCAAGATAGGATACACGGGGACTTCTTTGTACGTTTCAGGAAACGATACTTTGTATATTGTTCTGAAAAAGAGACCTTGGATGCTAATGGGATTTGTGAAAGATGAATTTGGTACGCCAGTTGAGAACGGAACGATTTACCTATCAGTTCGAGGTGGACTTGAGAATATCTACGGAGGTGAATTATACGAAATAGGCGCGGGAGGTTTTTACAGGATTCCCATAGATAATGAAAGTTATTTTGGTATAGACGTTGTAATAATATCGGAAGGATACTATCCAAAAGGAAAGGAGATAACATTTTCAGAGATGGGGAACGTAACCTGGTCGAATGTAACTTTGAAACATTTGCCTTTGGGCAATTGGGTAGTTAAAGGATATATCAAAACAAATGATACGCACGAAGGTGTGCAAGCATATGTTGCATTTGTGGACCTTGCGCATTCGTATAGCACATTTGTAATATCCAACTCTTTAGGTTATTATGAAATCGAACTTTATCCTGGCAGTTTCATTATGATGATATTTTCTTTTGGCTATTACAGAACGACAACTTCGCTGAATATTTTACCTTCAGACGAAATAGTTTGGTATAATATCACGGTTCATCGTGTAGTTACAGATGTTTCGTTGATGCGTACAATCGAAGGATGTGTGTTAGATGATTGTGGTTTGCCTGTAAGTGGAGCATCTGTAACGGCTTGGAATGAAGAGCATTCTTATTTTGCAGAAAGCAATTCGATGCAATCATATATAAATAAGACTGGAGACGACGGAAAGTTTAATATTTCAGTTCCTGAAGGGAGATATTTGCTTATAGTTACCTATCCTATGCTTGCAAGTAATATCTCGTATGTGATAGACCTTTCAGGAGGAAATGTTTCAGGTTTGGTTGTTGTAATGCATGCTCTTCCTCGAAGTAACTTTTCAATTGATGTAAAAATGATTACTTGGTCATACGGCGAGACAGAAAAGACAGAGTATGCATATATGTTAGGTAATATAGATAGCAACTATCTGAGATGGCTTTTTGATATGAGTTATGGAAACAACGACCATTATGTGAACGAAACAGAATCTGCGTTTTTCTCTTCTATAATGGAGGAGAATTTTGGTAGCGAGATAATAGATGAGAGCGCGGATAAAATAATTGGAAATGTAGATGGTATTCAAATGAAAATAGAAGATAGTACAGTTAAGTTCGAGATGGACTTTACTGGGTATATCTCATCATGTCTTCCAATTAAGTTTAAAATCAGAGCAAATTTCACGTCCGATGGATTTGTCCCTCCAAATAAGAGTTTTTACAATTTAACTTTATACATTGAGAATACGGCTGGGGCAGAGATAAACATTACGTTCGTCCCACCGGAAGGATACTTGCTTAATTCTTATTCGTGCATGTATTACGGGCATTCAGGCGTATGTCCTGTTGTAATCTCTGGTTCTGGTGTTTATGTTGATGTAGATGTAAGAATGCGTTTTGCAGATTCTATTTCACCTACAATTATAGTTCAGACGAATGTAGAATTGGACGAGGATGTGCTCTATTATTTTGATGCTTCGCAATCTACAGAGAACACTGCGGATGGGATTGTGATTTACAATTGGACTGTATATAATTCCACACAAATCCTATTCTATTCCGAATCTTCGAATGTATCCTATCTTGCGTACCGTTTCTCAAGTCCAGGGGCATTCAAGGTTGATTTAGTAATATACGACCTTGCAGGAAATTCCAATTCCTCCACGATAAACGTCTATGTTAGAGATAAAGAACTTCCAATTGTAGTTATAGATACGCTTTCTCTGTATGTAAATGAAGATGAGTATGTTGTTTTCAATTCGCTTTCTACAGATAATTACCAGATAGTCTCACAGAATTGGAACTTTGGAGATGGCATGCAATCGGTAGGCTCTTCGGTGTCTCATATTTTTTCAAATCCTGGAAATTATACAGTTACCCTTACTGTTTACGATGGTGTTAACTACAATTCAACTACCATAACAATCACAGTTCTTGATATAACACCACCTTCTGTATCTATCTCTGCACCTCTTTTAGTTGATGAAGATACCGTGGTGATTTTTGACGGCTTGGGAACTTCTGATAACGATGTTTCATTTGGAATAAATGGCATTTTTGTATGGACGATTTACGATTATAATTCAATTGAAGTAAGGCTTGGCAGGCAAGTAACCTATCTTTTTGAGCAGCCGGGCACTTACCTGATTGTACTGAATGTTTCGGATAACGCAGGTAATTGGAATGAAAGCAGCGCATACATCACGGTAAGAGACAAGACCAAGCCGAAGGCAAACATATCTCTTACATCTTTTATTTTCGATGAAGATGTGCCTATTTTATTCTCTGCACTTAACTCATCGGACAACGTAGGAATATTATCTTATGAATGGAACTTTGGAGATAATACGGGGATTTTTTTGGGTGGAGAGCAATATCATGTCTATACCACTCCGGGAAAATATCTCGTATCTTTAACAGTGAGAGATGCTTTTTGGAATGATACCCTCCAAATGGAAATCATAGTGCGTGATGTAACCCCACCTGTATGCATATATAATGTGGAATTAAACGTATTTGAAGATGAACTTATTAACTTTGATGCCTACTGCTCATACGACAATTCGCTTGATTTTTCTACTACAGGGAGTGCAACTTGGAATTTCTTTGATAACGGCACGATGATGGAGGTATCTATTACGGCTTGGTATTTTGCTTATATTTTCATACAGCCAGGCGCATACCAAATCGAATTAAACGTATCTGATGGTAGTAATAATTTTAACAAAACTATCTTTGTTCTAAATGTGAAAGATAAGACGCCGCCCATTGCAAATATCACAATTGATAATTTTGTCTTTGATGAGGATACGCCAATTCTATTCTCATCTTGGAATTCTTCGGATAATGTAGGTATTTCTACATACACCTGGAGTTTTGGCGATGATACGGGGACATATTCAGGAGAATATGTTTTGCATGAATATTCCAAGCCTGGGGTTTATCAGGTAACGCTTATAGTAAAAGATGAGGCAGGACTTGAGAGCAGAGCATCTGTTCTTGTTAAGGTTCGTGATGTTACTCCTCCCATTGCAAGTATCGATGTGTATTCAAGTGCATATGAAGATTTACCTGTTGTCATATCATCTTTGGGGAGTTCGGATAATGTTGGGATAGTAAGTTACGATTGGGATTTTGGAGATGATAACTATGCAAACGGCTCGCAAGTTATACATGTATATGAGATGCCAGGCGTTTATCTAATTAACCTTACGGTTATTGACAAAGAAGGGAATTCGAACTATACTACACGCACAATTACTATTTACGATGTTACAAGTCCGAGTTGTGATTTTTACTTGCCTGCAGAATGGGACGAAGATGAGTTCATAATTATTTCGGCGAGAAATTCTACGGATAACGTGGGAATTGTAAACTGCACTTGGGACCTTGATGCATCTAATGGGATTGATAATAGAGATGGCTTCGGCTTGGAGTTTAATACAACATTCGCACGACCTGGCAATTACTTGGTAACATTGCATGTTTTCGATGCTGCAGGGAACGAAAACTATACTCAACGCAAGATAAGTATCATAGATAAGACGCCACCTACTGCTTATGCAGGGAGTGCTCAAAGTGCAACAACAGGTAAGAGAGTATATTTCAATGCCTCAGGCTCGACAGATAATGTGGGTATAGTATCATACGAATGGGATTTTGGAGATGGAAAGAGTGCGTCGGGCGCGGATGTTTCTCATGTATATACCAAGATGGGAAAGTATAAAGTTACTTTAACTGTGAGAGATGCGCAAGGGCTAGAAGGAAAAACAATTGTAGAAGTTGAGGTTGTGAATCCTGCTCAGGACATGAGGTTGTACTATGTTTTAGCAACCTTGTTGGCGATTGGTGCTTTGTTCGGCGGGATAATAGGCGTAAGAGCATACAGAAAATGGAAACTTGGCGGATTTGAGGTGGAAGATGTTTTTCTTATCTACCAAGATGGAAGGATGATAGGGCACAAGTCTGCAAGAAAAGAAGAACTTGATTCTGATGTGGTAGCAGGGATGCTTGTTGCAGTAGAGAGTTTCATAAACGATACCTTTGCCACGCAATATGGGAAGTCAAGCAAAGTTGGAAAATTAGAATGGTCGGGAAAGAAGATACTCGTTAAAAAAGGTGAGAAGTTTACTCTTGCAGTCGTAATAGAAGGATACGATTGGGAATCTCTGCACAAAAAAATAGAGAATACAGCCGAGGAAATTAGAAGAAAATTTGGTGATAAACTAGATTCGTGGGATGGAGACACTGCAGAATTTCAAGATGCAGAGAAGGTTCTTGGAGAGATTCTAATCAAAGAGGGAGTGGTAAAGAAATCCGAAAAAAACAAAGATGAAAAATGAAAAGATTCAAAAAAAGTAAAAACGAAATGCTTATCTCTCTTCCCTCACGATAGTGATGGGAATAATCCCTTTTTCAAATTCGAGTAGTGCGATTTTAAGGGGGTCAATCAAATTCTTTGGTACGTGCACGAGTATAGGCGCACCAAGAGAGATCTGGAGTGCTCTTGCGCCGATAATCCTTGCACGTTCAAATCTGGTAAGTTTTTCAGGCTTGGTCATTGGGCAAAAATATAGTTACTGATATTTTAGTTTATCGGTTTGCTTGCTTTTAGGTAACCACTTTTGCAAGGGCATCTGCATCAATTGCACGTTTTATCTCAAAAGATATTCGAGTGCCTGTACTCATTCTTCTTCTCCAGAGTGCATTCCCGTATGGATGTCCCAATGCCATGTGAACATTCGTTCCCCCGCCTATTCTCGGCGCCACATCGTATATATAAAAATTCAAATCTTTATCAACTGCGGTTTGAAGACAGAACGGGCCAATTATTCCAGGGGGGTAGTATTCTTGAGTTGCCTTAACGTATTTCTCTCCAAGAGCGAACGCCTTTTCAAGCAAACTCTCTCGGATAGTTGCTGAATTATGCCCGCAGACTGTGTATTCTGGGATTCTTTGTTTTTCAGCAAGAGAGAGCTGCTGTTCGGCAGGTAACCTGACATGCCCATCAAGCGAGGTCTCGAATCTCCAATCGATACCAAGGAGTTCCAAAGGCGAGTATTCTTTTTCAAGAGGGGAGTAAAAAAAATCAAGATTGAATACGGGTCCAATGATGTATCTTTCAATCCTTGCCTTTGAGAGCGCACTTTTTGTTATCACTCCATCTTTGATAAGTTTTTGAGATTTTTTCTTGTATTCTTCATAGGAAGATGCAGTAAAAAAACCGCGTTCAAGTTTCTTTTTTGCATGATGGAGTTTTACTATCGAAAGTTCGGTAATATCTTTAGGGCTTGGAATCTCTTCCGGATATGGAAGGTTGGCTTTTTTCAGAATCCAATAATAATCGTGCTTTTCACCTCTTTCCTCTGTGCGAAGCAAGTTCCGCGAGCCAAAGATTGGAACACTAAGTTTATTCTCGACGTCATCTATTGACAGATAAGAGGTAAGTGCTCTATTAGGTATTAGAATCACATTTTCTTCTATCATTTTTTCCATGTTGTTCTTCATGAGCATGTCTGAAAAATTATCGAGCAAAAGAAAATCATCTACTATACCTCTCACTACTTTTCCTGATTCACGTTTGCATCTGTAATATTTAGTATATGTTTCCTCTCTCCCTTTTTTACATATTGCAAAAGTACGGAAGTTTTCTTCGATTGCCCCATCAAAGATATCAAGTGCACTATGAGATGCGACTGTACCTATCTTGAGCGTTTCTTTGTCATATCTCGAAACAATTTCTTGGATATACTTTCTTTCTATCATACAAGTCAATAAGGGAATGCTTGTTTGCTATAATAATCTTTTAACTGAAAAATGATAACTTCAACCTTTCAAAGATGTGCGGGAATATTTTTATCAGGATAATGTATTTCCAAAAATGGAGAGGGATTGAAGTGGCGATTGTTGAGCAACTTGGCAGTCTTTTTGATAAAGAAAAAAGAGTTTACAGCGGCGTTGAGAAGTATATCAACAAAGCATTAGAGTTAGAAGAAAACGGAAAGACCGACAAGGCGCTCGCTCAGTTCCTCAAGGCGTTTAATTACCTAGAAGAATCTCGCGAGGTTTTTGAGCAAAACAAAGTAGGATTTGCAGAGCAGTATAACACAATAGGGCTTGGATTACTTCGTCTAGGAGATGAGGTAAATGCAGACAGTTCTTTCAATAGAGCAATCGAATTGAATCCCAATCACCATGAAGCCTGGACAAATAAAGGTCAGACATACGTCCGATTGAGAAGATTCGAGGAAGCCTTACAATGTTTTGAGAATGCGCTCTCGCTCGAACCGAAAAGCAAATCGGCTTGGTCTAAAAAAGCAGCAACCTACGCAGCAATAGGAAAAGTTTCAGATGCGATAGAATCTTATCAAAAGGTTCTTGACATAGACCCGAATGCGATAGAATATTACGATAGCATACTTGCTTTATCGCCTAATGACAAATCAGTCTGGTTAAGGAGAGGAAAGACGCTTTTGAGTATTGGCAAATTCGAGGAGGCAAGAGATAATTTTGAAAAATTGTTGAAAATAGATGAGAAAAATTTCGACGCTTGGAATCTTCACGGATACTCACTTGAAAAGTTGAAAAGATACGAAGACGCCCTAATATCTTATGATAAAGCGATTGCGATAAATCCACACAATACTGAAGTGTGGAACAACAAAGGATTTGCGCTAGATAGATTAATGAGATATAAGGAATCGATAGAATGCTACAACAGAGTATTAGATTTGAACTCAAAAGACAAATTTGCATGGAACAACAAAGGATATGCTCTTGATAAACTTGGAAAGTTCGAAGAGGCGATTAAATGTTATGATAGGGCAATAGAGATAGACCCGAAGGACAAATTTGCATGGAACAACAAGGGGTATGCTCTGACAATGCTAAAAAGATACGAAGAAGCCATCCTATGTTACGATAAGGCGCTTGCAGAAGACCCGAAGGATAAATCGGCTTGGAAGAATAAAGGGATTGCACAAAACAAACTTGGCAGATACGATGATGCATTAGTTTCGTTCGAGCGCGCACTTGAACTTGATCCAAATGATAAGACGGTCTGGGTTGGAAAGTGTGCTGCTCTTAAGGCAAAGAAGAATTTTCCAGAGATTGTATTATGCGCCGAGAAGATAATAGAACTTGACCCAAAAGACAAATTTGCACATAACGACAGAGGGGTTGCCCTTGTTGGTTTGCAGAAAATAAAAGAAGCAATTGATAGTTTTGACCGTGCACTCGAGCTCGACCCTACAGATTTTGATATATGGTTAAACAAACGCAATGCGTTAAAAGCATTATCGAGATACGAGGAAGTTGTGCAAGTATGCGACCGAATGCTTGAACTCAAACCTAAGGATAAACAAACCTACCACGAGAAGGCTCTTGCACTCTCACATCTTAAGAGATTCAACGATGCCCTTGAGGCGATCGATAAGGGCTTGGAGTTGGATTCTAACGATGTGGAACTTTGGAAAACTAAAGGGACCATTCTAGACATTCTTGGAAAATACGATGAGGCTGTAAAATGTTACGATGCCGTTCTTTCTTCATATCCGGATGATAAATCTGCGTTAAAGAACAAGGGCTTGGCTCTCGACATGCTTGGGAGGTTCGATGAGGCTGTAAAGTGTTATGACAGATATCTTGGTCTTGAACCTTACGACAAGCAAATCTGGAACTATAAAGGGATTGCGCTTGATAAGTTGGAAAACTACGAGGCAGCAATACGGGCTTATGACAAGTCGCTTGAACTTGATGCTCTCGACAAATTCGTTTGGAACAATAAAGGCATGGCTATGTATCATTTAGGAAGATACGAAGAAAGCATAGTATGTTTTCAGAAGGCATGTGATATAGACCCGAAATATGCAATTGGGTATAAGAACATAGGAAAAGCCCAACTTGCACTCGAAAGGTATGAATCAGCATTGTCTAGTTTAGATAAGGCACTCGAATTAGAACCAAAAGATATAGATATACTTAATAAAAAAAGAGATGCTTTGAAAGGTCTGGGAAATCATGCACTCCTAATCTCTACATGTGATAGAATTATCGAACTTGACCCTAAGGATAAGACAGTATGGAATGACAAAGGAAAAGCCCTTTTTTCTCTCGGTAGAATGGAAGAAGCAGCAAGATGTTTCGAAAGAGCAATCGAACTTGACCCAAAAGATAAGGAACTTTGGGTAAATAGAAAGAACGCTTTGAAACAATTGAGACGATACGAAGAGATGGTTTATGCTTGCGATAGACTTATCGAATTAGACCCCAAAGATATTGAGATTTGGAACGACAAGGGAATAGGTCTTGATATGCTTGGAAAATACGAAGATGCGATAAGGGCTTACGATAGAGCAATCCAGTTAAATCCAAAAGATTGGGACGTATGGTATTTTAAAGGCTTGGCTCTTTCTCGGTTATCCAGGCATGACGAAGCCTTGATTGCATTCGATAGGGCAATCGAGTTGAATCCAAAAGAATCTTCGATATGGAACGATAAGGGCTTGGAACTTGCAAAATTGGAACAGTATAAAGATGCAATAAGATGCTACGATGAAGCCTTGAAATATGCTCGAGACCCTATGATTTTGAATAACAAGGGCTTGGCTCTTGATAAACTTGGCAACTACGAAGAAGCAATAAAATGTTACGATGCTGCAATTGCTCTTGACCCAAAGGATCCATTTAGTTATAGTCATAAAGGGCTTGCTTTAGACAAACTTGGGAGGTATCTAGAGGCAATAGAATGCTACAATAGGGCAATTGAACTTGACCCTAACGATAAATCTGTGTGGAAGAACAAGGGCTTGGCTCTCGACATGCTTGAAAAGTATGATGAGGCAGTGAGATGTTACGATAGGGCAATTGAACTTAATCCAAAGGACAAATCGATATGGAATAACAAAGGTGTGGCATTATACAAATTAAAAAGGAACGAGGAAGCGCTTGCTTGCTATGACAGAGCGATTGAACTTGACCAAAGGGATAAATCAGTATGGAAGAACAAGGGCTTGGCTCTTGACATGCTTGGTAGGTTCGAGGAAGCCTTAAGATGTTACGATAAGGCGCTAGAGATAGACCCGAAAGATAAGACTGTATGGAATAACAAAGGCGTGGTCCTAGATAGATTAGAAAGGTTCGAGGAAGCAATAGAATGTTTCGAATATGCGCTTGCATTGGACCCGGATTACAAACCTGCACTTGTTGGAAAACAATCCTCTAAAGAAAAAATGGAAAGGATGTCAATCGAAAAATATGCAAGAATTGCCCTTAGATTTGAAAGTCAACATAAGCGTCCACCGTCTAAAGAAGAGGCTTTTAAAGTATGCAAAATACCTTTTGAATATCTTGAGCCCGTAATGGATTATTTAGCAAAACATGAAGAAGTTTCTCTTGCAACTATGAAACCAGAAGAACAAAGAAGGTACGAAGAAGCCTCAAATGCCATAAAAAAATATTGCATGAAAGCTAGGGTAGGAGGCGAAGTATTCAACTTAACGCTTGCTGATGTGGTGCAGAACTTCCCAAATTTCGATATACCAGAAGCAAAAAGAGTGCTCGACTACATGCAGAAAGTAGACGAGATGGAAATCAAACCTTCACGCACTTTAGAACCTGCGCTTGAACGCCAAGTCCACCAAGCCTTAGAGATGCCAAGAGAAGAACGCAGTCTTGCAAATATTGTTATAAGGCTAAATGTGGGCATATACAGAGCAAAGGAGATTCTCGCAGTCTTGAAGACTTTCGGCGCAGAACAGACTTTTCCAACTAAAGATATAAGCCTAAAATCGTTCAAAGGTGGATATGAGTTCAGAGATGTATCCTCGCCAAAAATAGAAAAAACAGAACGCCTAGGCGCATATGCTCAGAAATTTGCAGACCAGAAGAAAGGAGAATTCGAATTCAAGGAAGTAAAAGGGGATAAATACGCAGAAAAGAAAAGAACAGATAAATTCGAAGCAAGTTACACACCAAAATTAGGCGAAGTTTACGAACCAAAAAAACAGGATTCTGAAAAATGCATGATATGCAAAACACGTCCAGTAGAAGTAAGACATAGTTGCGGTAACAATATTTGCACAAAATGCGCAGAGGATTTCTCTAGAGGATATGCACCAGGCGAAGGAACAAAATATTGCCCAAAGTGCAGAAAACCAATCAAAGGAGATACTGAAGATGAGGATTGGAGATTAAGATTATAAACACTTTCGCAATCCTAATCCTAAAAATATGATTATCACTCTATTCAATTATTCTAACCCACCTTCGAAATCACCCAAGCCGCTCAGGACACCTATCTTTCCTTGAACAATAGATACATTTTCCTTTTCTGTTATGGTTTCTATGTACGCTTTTACCTTTTATTATCTCCTGCATCTCTTGGACTTTTTCTAAAACCGTATTGTTCAATTCCTCGGTATATTCTATTTTATAATCTACATAATCTCCATGTTCGAGTTGTTCAAGGTCTTCACAATATCTTAGAATACCGTATGGCGGCACAGTCCCAAATTTCTCTTCAACAAGAATACAATATCCTGCAAGTTGTAAGATATGCGAAAACAAAGGTCCACGAGGTATTCTTCCTGTTTTGAGTTCTATGGGAATTTTCTTTCCTTCTATATCTAAGATTAAATCAGGTCTTCCACGCAATTTGTATTTCTTCGAGACTATCTCCTCTTCTTTCCCTTCGAGAGCATCGACAAATTCTATCGAACCTTCTTTAAGTTTCGCAATCTCTCTTTTCAATTTCGCTTCTCTTGCATCACGCAAAGTAAGGTAAAAGAATACAGATGCTGCAATAAGCCATACAAGTGCGGATATTTCAAGCGCCCAAGTAACTTTTGCGTCAGAGGATATCTGAAAAAGGACTGAGAAGACTGCAAGTATAGTTGCAACCATCGAGAATAGCATAATTAACCGTTCATATCCAAGCCGAACCGTTACATTTTCTACCGATTCGTATCTTACAAGAAAGAAAGTTGCTACAATTAACCAAATAAGAGATATGATATTGAACGCCTTCGAGAATGCAATATCAAAAGGTTCTTGAAAAATAACGAGCCCTGCTAACGAGAGAAGAGTTGCCCCAATTGCCATGCTGATTACTGTAGTCTCCGAAGATTTAGATTCTTCCTCTTTTTTCTTAATCTCTTCAAACTTAGAAGCAATCTTTTTATGATGTTTAGAACCTGCCTTGATATTCTTGCCACTTCCATCGATTCCTTCTCTACTTAACCACCATGATAAAGGGCAATATCCAAATTTGTCAAGGTCGCTTACTGATATGTATTCCTCTTCTGACACAGAATAGCATAACTCATTATAGATATAAAATAATGTCTAAACTCGAAAGATATCTGCGGATTTTGCAAATAAAGGATTTACATTTATAAAATATCTTTTTGTGGATGTTCGACCTAATATGTATAGGACATCTTGTATTCGATATAAGGGCATATGTAAAAGAATTTCCGGTACCTGACAAGACAACATTTACATTAGGCAATATGCAAGCAGGGGGCGGGGGGTCTGCAAACAACGTGGCAGTCCAAGCCCGTAAATTAGGGATGGACGTGGGAATAGTTGGGCGTGTTGGTTTTGATGACAACGGTAGATATCTTTTTGATAATTTGTTTAAAAACAATGTGGATGCCTCAGGATTAAAAATCGACCCCTTCAAACCAACTGGAATGTCTATCGTGATTGTAAAAGAGACAGGCGAAGTTGAAATAGTCGAGATGGTAGGTGCAAATGAACCTCTCTATCCTGAGGAAGTTAATGAGTATTACATTAGTAATACTAAATGGTTGCATATGACAGGGACAAGCATAGATGCGCTTGAAAAGGCATCTGAAATTGCAAAAAAAAGTGGAGCAAAAGTATCATTTGACCCAGGTCGTGCAAAATCGCATCTAGGTTATAGAATAATGGAAAATGTGTTTAAAAATGTGGATTATGTAATAGTAAACAGGAAGGAAGCAAAAGACCTTCTAGGTTTGCCTAAAGATAAAGATATAAACGATGTGTGCGCTATGTTACCTGAATACATAGGGAGAAAAAAGACATATATTCTCAAAGGGGGCAAAGAGGAGATTTTTGTGATTTCAGAAAAAGGACGTTTTTCTATACCTACCTACAAAGTCGATGTTGTAGATACAGTAGGTGGCGGAGATTCGTTTGCAGGTGGATTGATTTATGCACTCTCTAAAGGCTTGGAACTTAGGTCTGCAGTTGAGTTTGCAAATAGAACTGCAGCGATAAAAGTAACAAGGCTTGGCGCACAGTCAGGTCCTACTATTGAAGAGATTAATAGGATATGCTGAGAGAATTTCAATAATATGAAACGGGAGAGAAGCAAATTTGAATTATTGGATACTACCTGCTAACTCAATATAGAAAGTCTTTTTAAGTAATATGTAAATAACCGAGTAAGCAACTATACTTTTAAATGGTGGTAATATGAAAAGAGAAAAACAAAATAAGAAATATGCCGGCATGGGGATTGTGTTTATGATAGTCTTTATACTTGTATTTTCGTCTTGTTATTTTATTCCTTTAAAGGGAGTTCATGACGAAAATTTTGGAAAAGAAGATAAGGGTGGATCTATAGGTATAACTACTTCGGAATCTACTCAAAATTGTATTAAGAGCACGAGATTACCAACTGCGCTTGTGCGTGGATTTATCAATGATAGCACTACAATGATTGGGATTAGTGATGCAAACATCAAATTTTCACCTGTAGGAGTTGGAGTTCCAGTTTATAACGATACAGATTCGAGCGGCTATTATGAAGTTGAACTTTTAACTTCTGGCGATTATAGCATAAATGTAGTAAAAAGTGGTTATTCATTGCATAATGACCAAATTACCGTCTCAGTCGGTAATCAGTATTGGTATAATGTAACCCTTACTCCATTGTCAGCGTCATTTTCACATATTAACGGCACTGTAACAGATAAAAAGACAGGATTGCCAATACAAAGTGCCAAAGTTATATTTTCTGGAGATTTCGGAGAGTATTACGAAGCAACTACTAACGAATCTGGTTTCTATCAACAACAGGTAATACCTGATTATTACAAAATAACCGCGACGAAAGAAGGTTATTATTCAGAATCTGAAGAAGTTTATATAGTAACAGGGTTAAACATAACGATAGATTTTAAACTTACACCCAAGCCGGAGGAAAACGCAACTGTAAAAGGATATGTGTATGATAATTTGGGTAATCCACTTCTAGGTGCACTTGTCTGGGTTACCCTGGCTGACTTAAGCGCATTATCTTCGGGTGAAAAATATACTAATATGACTTTTACAAATCTTCTAGGATATTATGAAATGAATGTCCCAGCGGGGATTTTTGGAGTAAATGCATCTCGGGCTGATATGTTAAATGTATATACAGGATTGATAACAAAAGCGCATTCTGTAAAATGGATGAACTTTACACTTGAGCCCAAGCCGGAAAAGAACGTTAATTTGATTTGCCATGTAAAGGCAGAGAATGGCACACCTATATCTAATGCAGAGATATCTATGTCATGTACTACGCCTTTAGGGGATACCATTGATGAATATACGGATTCCTCTGGAGAGGCGTCGATCAACCTTTATGCTTCTGTATATAATATTAATGTATATGACGAATATGGGGAGTATTACACATGGAATAACGAAATCTATTTTGAAAGAGATGGAAATTACGAACTTACTGTAACTATGACAAAGAAACCCCAGGCAACCGTAAAAATATCTGGAAAAGTGCTAACTTCGTATGGTCAGCCT
>Ga0078972_1007887_pt1 | contig 23051 bp, 17 predicted proteins | sample YelNatPaOPGAMG01_FD_67568 | JGI IMG/M metagenome (GOLD analysis project Ga0078972, IMG submission 67568) | Hot spring thermophilic microbial communities from Obsidian Pool, Yellowstone National Park, USA - OP-RAMG-01 (SPADES assembly) (version 2) | ecosystem: Environmental > Aquatic > Thermal...
ATGGCGGTGCGGGCGGGGCCGGTGGGGCTGGTGGTTTGGGTGGGGCGTTCGGCGGCGGCGGTGACGGCGGGGCCGGGGGGGCTGGGGGCAACGCTGGGCTGGTCGGGGATGGTGGTCCCGGCGGGGCTGGGGGTGCTGGGGCGCCCGGCAGCAACGGCGCTGCCGGTGTCAACGGCGCCGCCAGCGGCGCCCCCAGTGCCGGCGGGGACGGTGCTGGGGGCACCGACGGCGGCGCGGGCGGGGTCGGCGGCGCCGGCGGCGCGGGTGGGGCGGTGTCGGGTAACGGTGGGGTCGGCGGTGTGGGCGGCGCGGGTGGTCACGGCGGCGCGGGTGGGGCCGGCGGGGCCGGCAGCAACGGCAGCACCGCGACCGTGCTGGGCAACGGTCAAAACGGTGGTGACGGCGGTAACGGCGGGGCCGGTGGTGTTGGTGGCGCGGGCGGGGCCGGTGGGGATGCCACGGCCGGGGTCAACGGTGACGGTGGGGCCGGCGGGGCTGGTGGGGATGCCGGCGACGCCGGTAACGGGGGCGCCGGGGGTGACTCGGTGGTCGGCACCAACGGGGCTCCCGGGCAGGGCGGCTACGGCGGTAACGGCGGTGATGTCGGTGAGCCCGGCGCCGGTGGTGTCGGGGGGGCTGCCGGCACCGGGGGCAGCGGGGGAACCGCCGGTGCACACGGCGCGGCCGGGCAGGCCGGCAGCGGGGGTAACGGCGGTAACGGCGGTAACGGGGCCAACGCCACCAACCCGCCGGGCTACACCGGCCCAGGCTTCCCCGGCGGCGACGGTGGCAAGGGTGGCAACGGTGGTGATGTCGGCAACGGCGGGGATGGCGGGTCCGGCGGTAACGGCTCACCCGGTGGCCTGGGCGTCAGCGGCGCCACCGGCGGGCAAGGCCAGTCCGGCCTGACCGGCGGCACCGGTGAGACGGGCGGCTACGGCGGTGACGGCGGTGACGGTGGTCTGGGCGGTTCGATCTCGGGTAACGGCGGGGATGGCGGGGCCGGCGGTAACGGCGCGACCGGCGGTGTCGGCGGCACCGGCGGCACCGGCGGTGTCGGTGATCCCGCCACCACCGGAGACGGCGGCCCCGGCGGCACCGGCGGCACTGGCGGCACCGGCGGCTGGGGCGGCGCCGGGGGCGACGGCGGTGGTGTCGCGCACGGCGGGTCGGGGCACTCCGGCGACGGTGGGGCCGGCGGGCACGGCGGTGCCGGCGGCACTGGCGGCACCGGCGGCAACGGCGGCGCGGGAACCGTCACCGACACCGGCCAGATCGGCCACGGCGGCCCCGGCGGACCCGGCGGAGACGCGGGTATCGGCGCTCCCGGTGGCACCGGCGGCAGCGGCGTCAGCCCCGGCACTACCGGCGCCACCGGCGCATCCGGTCATGCGGGCACCAGCGGCAGCGTCGGCGCCAGCCCGACTGGCGGCTGACTCGCAGTTGCCGACAGCGGTTACTCTGCCGAGCAGACGCAGACTCGCACGGCTGCCGCCTTCGGCGTGCGACTCTGTGTCTGCTCGCGGGGAGGCTAGCGGGCTTGGTATCGGGGGAACACCGCGGTGGGCGCCGGTAGCCGGGTGCCGGGCGCCAGCCGAGCGCCGATCGCTTCGAACGTGCGTTGGTCGGGTGGCTGACCGAGCAGGTCGAGCAGGTTTCCCGCCGACTCCGGCATTGCCGGCGCTATCAGCAGGGCTGCAATCCGCACCGCCTCGCACGTCACATAGAGCACCGTGCCGAGGCGGGCCCGGTCAGCCTGCGACTCGCTTTTGGCCAGCACCCACGGCTGCTGTGCGGAGAAGTACTTGTTCGCCGCGCCCAGCATCAGCCAGATCGCCTCCAATGCCAAATGCATCGCCTGCGCGTCGAAATCGGCACGCACCCGGTCTAGTAGGCCGTCGGCCGACGCCAGCAGTTCGCTGTCGTCGGCGCTCAATTCGCCTGGCTCCGGGACGATTCCGTCGAGGTTTTTGGCCACCATCGACAGTGATCGCTGGGCCAGGTTGCCCAGCTCATTAGCCAGGTCGGTGTTGATCCGGGTGATGATCGCCTCGTCGCTGTAACTGCCGTCCTGACCGAACGGGACCTCGCGCAGCAGAAAGTAGCGCACCTGGTCCACGCCGAACCGCTCGACCAGCTGCGCCGGGTCGATGACGTTGCCCACCGACTTGCTCATCTTCTCCCCGCGGTTGAGCAGGAATCCGTGCGCGAAAATTTTGCGCGGCAGCTCGATTCCGGCCGACATCAAAAATGCCGGCCAGTACACCGCGTGGAACCGGATGATGTCCTTGCCGATCATGTGCAGGTCAGCCGGCCAGTAGCGGCGAAACAAGGCCGAGTCGGTGTCGGGGTAGCCGGCCCCGGTCAGGTAGTTGGTCAGCGCGTCGACCCAGACGTACATGACGTGGTCGGGGTGGTCGGGCACCGCGACACCCCAGTCGAACGACGTCCGCGAGATCGACAGGTCGCGCAGTCCGCCGGCGACGAAGCTGACCACCTCGTTGCGCCGCACCTCGGGTGAGATGAAGTCCGGGTTGGCCTCGTAGTGGGCCAGTAGCTTGTCGGTATACGCCGAAAGTCGAAAGAAGTAGGTCCGCTCCTGCGTCCAGGTCACCGGTGTGCCGGTCTCGGTGGCAATCCGGGTGCCGTCGTCGAGCAGTCGGGTCTCCGATTCGACGAAGAACCGCTCGTCGCGCACCGAGTACCAGCCCGCGTAGGTGTCCAGGTAGATGTCGCCGGCCGCCGACATGCGTCGCCAGATCGCTTTACAGGCCTCGTGGTGGTCGGCATCGGTGGTGCGGATGAACCGGTCGAAGGAAATGTTCAGCCGCTCCTGCAGGCGCTGGAACACGTCGGAGTTGCGCCGCGCCAGCTCCGCGGTGGGCAGCCCCTCGGTGGCCGCTGCCTGCGCGACCTTGAGACCATGCTCGTCGGTCCCGGTCAGAAACCGCACGTCGAAGCCGTCGAGCCGTTTGAACCGGGCGATCGCGTCGGTGGCGATGTACTCGTAGGCGTGCCCCAGATGCGGCGCGGCGTTGGGGTACGTGATCGCGGTGGTGACGTAGTAGGACTTCATCGAGCCCAACTTTATTTGTGGGCACCTTATTGTGTGCGGGTGAGCTCCAAACGGCCCGGTGAACGTGCAGCGCCGCCCGCTCCGGAGCCGTTGAGCCCGCTGGTCGATGCCCACACCCACCTCGACGCGTGCGGTGCCGGGGACGCCGAGGGGGTGCGCGCGGTCGTCGACCGGGCTGCGGCCGTCGGTGTCGTCGCGGTGGTGACCATCGCCGACGACCTCAACTCCGCGCGCTGGGTGACCCGCGCCGCGGAGTGGGACCGCCGGGTCTATGCCGCGGTCGCGCTGCACCCAACGCGAGCGGACGCGCTGACCGACGACGCCCGAGCAGAAATCGAGCTACTGGCCGCCCATCCGCGGGTGGTGGCGATCGGTGAGACCGGGATGGACCTGTACTGGCCCGGCCGGCTGGCCGGCTGCGCGCAGCCCCACGTACAACGCGCGGCGTTCGCCTGGCACATCGACCTGGCCAAGCGGACCGGCAAGCCGCTGATGATCCACAACCGCGCGGCCGACGCCGAGGTGCTCGACGTGTTGCGCGGCGAGGGCGCGCCCGACACCGTGATTTTCCACTGCTTCTCTTCGGACAGCGCGATGGCGCGCACCTGCGTCGACGTCGGCGCTTTGATCAGCCTGTCCGGGACGGTGACCTTCCGCAACGCCCGCGACCTGCGCGAAGCGGTTCCACTGATCCCCGTCGAGCAGCTGCTGGTGGAAACCGATGCGCCGTTTCTGACGCCGCACCCCTACCGCGGCGCACCCAACGAGTCCTACTGCCTGCCCTACACCGTCCGAGCGTTGGCCGAGCTCGTCGATCGGTCGGCCGAGGAATTGGCCCGGGTCACCACCGACAATGCGTACCGGGTGTACGGGCTGAGTCCTTAAGAGTTCACTAAAAGCAGCGTGTGGGAGTTGCTCGATCTAGGCCGGTTCGTTACCGTCTTGTGATCGAACGGCCGGGCGCTTTCCGGCCATTTTGTGTGTGCCGGTTGATTGTTGCGGAAGTTACTGCTGAGGTCGGGGTTAGCGCGCGTTGAACGTACTCACCAGACTGGACCGGACCCGTTCGCCGTTGCTGCGTGGTCTCGTGGCCGCGCTGCTGCTGATGCTGGCCTTTGCCGGTGGTTGGGCGGTAGCCGCCTACAAGACCGTGACGCTGAGCGTGGACGGCACGGCGATGAGGGTGACCACCATGAAGTCGCGCGTCGTCGACATCCTCGCCGAGAACGGATTCAAGGTCGGCGAGCGCGACGATCTCTACCCGGCCGGGCAGGCGCGCGTGCACGACGCCGATGCCATCGTGCTGCGTCGTAGCCGGCCGCTGCAGATCTCGTTCGATGGCCGCAGCCCCACCCAGGTCTGGACGACGGCCTCCACCGTCGATGAGGCGCTGGCCCAGCTCGCGATGACCGATGCGGCCCCGGCTGCGGCGTCTCGCGGTAGCCGTGTTCCGCTGGCCGGGATGGCGCTGCCTGTCGTCAGCGCCAAAACCGTGGTGCTCGACGACGGCGGACAGCTGCGCGACGTGCGTGTGGCCGCACCCAACGTCGGCGAGCTGTTGGCCGCCGTTGGTGCGCCGCTGGAGCAGGGTGACCAGGTGATTCCGGGTGCGTCGTCGCCGGTGGTCGACGGAATGCACGTCCAGGTGATTCGCAACCGCATCGAGAAGGTCACCGAGCGGGTGCCGCTGGCCCCGCCCACGCGGCGAATCGAAGATCCGGAGATGAACATGAGCCACCAGATCGTCGAAGACCCCGGTACCCCGGGCACGCAGGACGTGACGTTCGCGGTGGCCAAGGTCAACGGCGTTGAAACCGGGCGGCTGCCGATCGCCAACACCGTGCTGACACCGGCCCGCGAGGCGGTGGTGCGGGTCGGAGCCAAACCAGGCACCGAGGTTCCCGACATCGCCAACGAATCCCTTTGGGACTCCATCGCGCGCTGTGAGGCCGGCGGTAACTGGGCAATCAACAGCGGCAACGGGTATTACGGCGGTGTGCAATTCGACCAGCGCACCTGGGAGAGCAACGGTGGCCTGCGATATGCCCCGCGTGCCGACCTCGCCACGCGGGAAGAACAGATCGCGATCGCCGAGGCGGTCAGGGCGGCCCGCGGTTTGGGGCCGTGGCCGGTGTGCGGTGGTCGGCGCTGACTATTCGGCTTCTCGGACGCACCGAGATCAGGCGGCTGGCCAAAGAACTCGAATTCCGGCCACGTAAATCGCTGGGGCAGAACTTTGTCCACGATGCCAATACGGTGCGCCGGATAGTATCGGCGTCGGGGGTGCACCGCCACGACCACGTTGTGGAGGTCGGGCCCGGGTTCGGGTCGCTGACCCTGGCATTGCTCAACCGGGGCGCGACGGTCAGTGCCGTGGAGATCGACTCGGTGCTGGCCCAAAGATTGCCGCTAACCGTCGCCGAGCATGCCAGTAGCCGGATTGACCGGCTCAGTGTGCTTCACCGCGACGTGTTGACCATCGGCCCCGCCGATATCGTCGGTGAGCCGACTGCGCTGGTGGCTAACCTGCCGTATAACGTCGCTGTTGCAGCGCTGCTGCATCTGTTGGCCGAATTCCCTTCTATCCGTACCGCGTTGGTGATGGTACAAGCCGAGGTCGCCGAACGGCTCGCCGCCGAGCCCGGCGGCAAGGAGTACGGGGTACCCAGTGTCAAGGTGCGCTTCTTCGGGAGGGTCCAGCGCCAGGGGGCGGTGTCGCCGACGGTGTTTTGGCCGATTCCGCGGGTGTACTCCGGGTTGGTACGCATCGACCGTTACGAAGCTTCGCCCTGGCCCACCGACGAAACGTTCCGCCGGCGCGTGTTCGAATTGATTGATATCGCATTCGCCCAGCGCCGCAAGACATCCCGAAATGCGTTCGCGCAATGGGCCGGCTCGGGCAACGAATCCGCGACCCGGCTCCTCGCGGCCAGCATCGATCCGGCGCGCCGCGGCGAGACGCTGCGGATCGAGGACTTCGTGCGGCTTTATCAGCGTTCCGCGAACTCGGTCAACGCACCGCACGGGTGAGGTGTTCGACGAATTTCGCGCAGGAGCGGTAGCGTCCTTCGGGGTCTTTAGCCATAGCTCTGGCCACCGCGGTGTCGAACGCACGCGACGCCCACGGTACCGTGGGCGAGATCCGCGGGGGCAGACCATACAGGTGTGCATTGACCAGTTCGGTGGAGGTACCGGTCTGAAATGGCGTTGACCCGGTGAGCAACTCGAACGCGGAGCAGGCCAACGCGTATTCGTCGGTGGCGGCCGACGGTGCCCGACCGCGCAGCACCTCCGGCGCGGTATAGGGCAGCGATGCCTGAAGATCCTTGGGGCGACGAAAGACATCGTCGGCGACTGCACGTGCAACGCCGAAATCGATCAGGTATGCCCCCAGCCGTGAGAAATCTTTGGCGACAAGGATGTTGGCCGGTTTGACGTCGGCATGGACGATGCCGTGACGGTGCATGTAGTCCAGTGCGTCGGCGATTTGCGCCAGCGCCGCGAGCCGATCTGGTTGGCTTTGCAGCAGGGTGGATTTGCCGCCGTCGACAAACTGCATCGCCAGCCAATACGGCCCGCGCTCGTAGACCGTGACGATGTGTGGATGGCCCAGCCGGTGCGCGAACTGGAATTCACGGTCCAGGCGGGAAAGGTCCGCGGGGCTGCGATGGTCGGCGCGCAGCACCTTGAGCGCAATCCGCTGATCGGGCCGCGCCGCGGTATGCGCCTGATACACCGTGGCATGGCCGCCGCGGCCGGCTTCCCGGTCGATGACGTAGCCGCCAAGCTCACCGGCCGCCTGCACCATCGCCACCCTGCACCATGTCCACAGAGTAGGTTCCGGCGCTAGTCTCGTGCAGTGCCGTTGGACGGAAACACCGCTGCTCAGTGGGTGCCGACTGGGTCGATCACTGTGCGGGTGCCCGGCAAGATCAACCTGTATCTGGCCGTCGGCGAGCGCCGTGACGACGGCTATCACGAACTGACCACGATGTTTCAGGCAGTCTCACTGGTCGACGAGGTGACGGTGCGCAACGCCGACGTACTGTCGCTGGACCTGCACGGCGAAGGCGCCGAGCAGCTGCCCACCGATGAGCGCAATCTGGCCTGGCAGGCCGCGGCGCTGATGGCCGAGCACGTCGGCCGGGCACCCGATGTCTCGATCTCGATCGACAAGTCCATCCCGGTGGCCGGCGGCATGGCCGGGGGCAGTGCCGACGCCGCGGCGGTGCTGGTCGCGATGAACGCGCTGTGGGAGCTGGCCGTGCCGCGTCGCGACTTGCACATGCTGGCCGCCCGGCTGGGCAGCGATGTGCCATTCGCGCTGCACGGCGGCACCGCGTTGGGCACCGGCCGCGGTGAGGAGCTGGCCGCGGTGCTGGCCCGCAACACCTTCTATTGGGTGTTGGCGTTCGCCGCCGGCGGCTTGTCGACCCCGGCGGTGTTTCGCGAGCTGGACCGGCTCCGGCACGTGGGATCCCCGCCGCGGCTGGGCGAACCCGGGCCGGTGCTGGCGGCGCTGGCCGCCGGTGACCCCGAGCAGCTGGCGCCGTTGCTGGGTAACGAACTGCAGGCCGCCGCGGTGAGCATCGACCCGGCGTTGCGCCGGGTCTTGCGGGCCGGCGTGGAGGCGGGCGCGCTGGCGGGCATCGTGTCGGGCTCGGGCCCGACGTGTGCGTTTCTGTGCCGGTCGATGCCGGCCGCGGTCGACGTCGCCGCCCGGCTGTCGGGGGCCGGGGTTTGCCGCACCGTGCGGGTGGCCAGCGGCCCGGTGCACGGCGCCCGGGTGGTGCCCACGCCCGCCACCGGCGGGTGAACGGAGCGGGCGAGTTTGGCAGTTGTTTAAGAGGAGTTTAAGATAGTCCGCGGTGACGGATAGCGGTCAAGAAGTGCACCCGACTCCCTCGCCCGCCGACTACGCCGGCGGGCGGTCCTGTAATTCCGCGGGCCGTGTTCACGCCGGTATCGAAATGTTGCCCAAGGGGGCCGATTTAGCGCTGATTCGAGACCCAACCGCTCCCCAATCGTGTGCGCGCGCCTCCTGTCCAGCGCCGCTTGGCAGGGGGAGGCTGAGATTTGCGGCTCTGGGAAAACACCGCCGCCGGTGAGGAGGTTTGCGTGAGCAGGTTTACCGAGAACATGTACCGCAACGCTCGCGAGAGCAAGAACGGCATGGTGACCGGCGAACCGCACCACCCGGTGCGGCACACCTGGGCGCAGGTTCACGAGCGCGCCCGCCGGGTGGCCGGTGGACTGGCCGCAGCTGGGATCGGCCACGGCGACGCGGTCGGTGTGCTCGTCGGCGCACCGGTGGAAATCGCGCCGACCGCGCAGGGGCTGTGGATGCGCGGCGCCAGCCTGACCATGCTGCACCAGCCCACCCCGCGCACGGACCTGGCGATATGGGCCCAGGACACCACCAACGTCATCGACATGATTGAGGCGAGAGCGGTCATCGTCTCCGAGCCGTTCATGGCCGCCGCGCCGGTGCTGAAGGATCGCGGTGTCACCGTGCTGACCGTCGAGCAGCTGCTCGACTCGGATCCGACCGACCCTGTCGACACCGACGAGGACGACCTGGCGCTGATGCAGCTGACGTCGGGCTCGACCGGATCGCCCAAAGCTGTGCAGATCACCCACCGCAACGTGTACTCCAACGTCGAGGCGATGTTCGTCGGCGTCAAGTACAACCTCGAGACCGATGTGATGATCAGCTGGCTGCCCTGTTTCCACGACATGGGCATGATCGGCTTTTTGACCGTGCCGATGTACTTCGGGGCTGAGCTGGTCAAGGTCACCCCGATGGACTTCCTACGCGACACCCTGCTGTGGGCCAAGCTGATCGACAAATACAAGGGCACCTTCATCTGCGGCCCGAACTTCGCCTACTCGCTGTTTGCCAAGCGGCTGCGCAAGCAAGCCAAACCGGGCCAGTTCGACTTGTCGTCGCTGCGGATCGCGATGTCGGGCGCTGAACCGGTGGACCCGGCCGACGTCGAGGACCTGATCGATGCGGGCCGGCCGTTCGGCCTGCGGCCGGAGGCCATCCTGCCCGCATACGGCATGGCCGAGACCACCCTTGCGGTGTCGTTCTCGCCGGTGGAACAGGGCTTGATCGTCGACGAGGTCGACGCCGACCTGCTCAGCGCGCTGCGCCGCGCGGTACCGGCAACCAAGGGAAACACCCGGCGGCTGGCCTCGCTGGGCCCGCTGCTCGACGGTCTGGAGGCCCGCATCGTCGACGAGGACGGCAATGTGCTGCCGCCTCGCGGTGTCGGGGTGATCGAGTTGCGCGGTGAGTCGCTGACTCCCGGCTACATCACGATGGGTGGGTTCATTCCGGCCCAGGACGAGCACGGCTGGTATGACACCGGTGACCTCGGCTACCACATGGAGAACGGCCACCTCGTGGTGTGCGGTCGCGTCAAGGACGTCATCATCATGGCCGGTCGCAACATCTACCCGACCGACATCGAACGGGCCGCGTGCCGCGTCGAGGGGGTGCGTCCGGGCTGCGCGGTGGCCGTACGACTCGACGCCGGGCATTCCCGGGAGACCTTCGCCGTCGCGGTCGAGTCCAACGCCTTCGAAGATCCCGCCGAGGTGCGTCGAATCGAGCACCAGGTCGCCCACGAGGTGGTCACCGAGGTGGATGTGCGGCCCCGCAATGTCGTGGTGCTGGGTCCCGGAACGATCCCGAAGACCCCGTCGGGCAAGCTGCGCCGGGCCAATTCCGTCACGCTGGTCACCTAAGCTCGGCCAGCGCGACGCGGCCGCCTCACGACCAGGCGTGCACGACATTCTGCGCCGGCTCCAGCCCGAGCTCGATGAGCAGCTCGGTGGCGTCGGCGGCCTGCTCGCAAATGGTGGGCACCTCCGCACGCTCGGCGGCGGTGAAGTCCTGCAGCACGAATACCGCCGGATCCTGGCGGCCCGGCGGACGTCCGATCCCAATCCGCACCCGCGCAAAGTTCTTGGTGCCCAGTGCGGCTACCACTGAGCGCAGCCCATTGTGGCCGCCTTCGCCGCCACCGAGCTTGAGCCGGATCCGGCCGAAGTTCAGGTCGAGGTCGTCGTGGATGACGATGACGTCGGAGGGTGCCACCGAATAGAACCTGGCCAGCGGACCCACCTGACGGCCGGAATCGTTCATGTAGGTGCGCGGCTTGGCCAGCACCACCGATCGTCCGCCGAGCCGACCGGTAGCGATCTCGGCACCGGATCGTTTGTGCGCCTTGAACTTCGACCCCACCCGCGCGGCGAGAATGTCGGTGACCAGGTAACCGAGGTTGTGCCGCGTCTGGGCGTAGTTCGCTCCCGGGTTTCCAAGGCCGACCACCAGCTGGGGCTCGGCCATGCGCTATTCGGACCCGGCTGCGGGCACCTCGGCTTCAGCGGCCTCTTCGGCGGGTGCCTCCTCGACGGCGCCCTCGCCTGCGAGCTGGGCGGCGCTCGGGGCGTTGACCACGTTGACGACCAGCAGCTCCGGGTCGGACACCAGACTCACACCGGCCGGCAGCCGGACTCGCCCGGCGGTGAACTGCGTGCCCGGTTCGGCGCCCTCGACCGAAACGGTCAGCTGCTCGGGAATCGACAGCGCCTCGGCCTCGACCTCGATAGTGTTGGCCTCTTGAGTGACCAGGGTGCCCGGAGCGGCCTCGCCCTCGATCTCAACGGTGATCTCGACGACGACTTTCTCACCGCGGCGCACCAGCAGCAGATCAGCGTGCTCAATGGTGCGGCGGATCGGGTGGATGTAGAGCGCCTTGGTCAACGCCAACTGCTTTGTGCCGTCGATGTCGAGGGTCAACACCGCGTTGGTGCCGGCATGGCGCAGCACCGCGGCGAAATCGTGTCCGGGCAGTTCCAGGTGCTGGGGCACAGTGTTGTGCCCGTAGAGGACGGCGGGAATCTTGCCGGCCCGGCGCGCCCTTCGGGACGCGCCCTTGCCGGTCTGAGTGCGGACCGAGGCAGTCAGCTCGTTGCCGGCCGCAGCCTGTGGTTTAGCCATGGTGTCGCTCCTGTGTCAGCACGGCCGGCATCGCGACAACCACCAAGGTCCCCGTCGATAACGGCGCCCGTTGTAGGCCGCCCTCGCCGTGACGCCCGGTTAGGTTAGCGCATCGGCCCCTCAGGGCGGAAATCTGGTGACGGTGAACCCGTTGATGATCATTTCGATGTCGCCGGCCTGCGCGACGGCCTGGTCGGCCAGGCTGGTGACGGCGAGCTGCACCAGATAGCGCTGGTGCTCCGGCGGGCCCCCGGTGGCGAAGACGACCCGGTTGTAGCTGCGCAACCGTGTTCCGCCCAGGTCATAGCTGCCCTGGATCATCGACGACGGGAAGCCGTGGAAGTCGGCGTCCGAGGAGTCCAGCTGCTTGAAGTTCTCGGCCAGCACGGCGTCGTCGTTGGCATGCTTGACCACTTCGGCCGGATCGAAGTCCCCGTTGAGCTTGAACGCCATCAGCATTGCCGTGGGATACGTGTCGTTCTTGGCGATGACCTGCGTCATCGGGCTGATGGTGGGGCTGGTGTGCCTCGTCCAACCCGGTGGCGTCGGCATCGCCACCTTCAGGCCGGTCAGCGAGTCCAGCGCCACCTGTTGCACGCCGATTCCGACACTGTCCAGATACTGCGAAAACGGCACCGGCCGCTCGCTCGGTGTAGTGGCGGTGGTGGTGGGTGTTGGCGTCGTCCAGATCGACTGGTAGTCAGGGGTTTGTGGCCCGCAGCCGACCACCGTCAGTGCGGCTGCCGTGCTGGCTGCGCGAACCAGAAGCCTCACAGCGCGGTATGCACGTCGGACAACTAGGCGTTCCCATCGAAAAGACCGGTGACCGAGCCGTTTTCGAAGACAGCACGGATCGTGCTGGCCAGCAGCGGTGCGATGGACAACACCGTGAGCTGGTTGAAACGCTTGTTCTCGCCGATCGGTAGCGTGTTGGTGACGATCACCTCGCGGGCGCCGCACTCGGCCAGCGTTGTGGGGGCGGGGTCAGACAGCACACCATGTGTGGCGGCGACGATCACGTCACCGGCGCCGGCCTCCTTCAGCAGCGGCACTGCGGCGGCGATGGTGCCGCCGGTGTCGATCATGTCGTCGATCAGAATGCAGGTCTTGCCGCTGACTTCGCCGACGACGCGGTTGGACTTGACATGGTTGGGTACCCGGGGGTCCCGGGTCTTGTGGATGAAGGCAAGGGGAACCCCACCTAATGCGTCGGCCCACTTCTCGGCGACGCGCACTCGGCCGGAATCGGGGGAGACCACCGCCATGTCGTGGCCGGAGTAGTTGTCCTTGAGGTAGCCGGTCAACAGATTCTGCGCGCGCATGTGGTCGACGGGACCGTCGAAAAAGCCCTGGACCTGGTCGGTGTGTAGGTCGACCGTGACGATCCGGTCGGCGCCGGCGGTCTTGAGCAGGTCGGCGACCAGTCGCGCGGAGATCGGTTCGCGGCCGCGGTGTTTTTTGTCCTGCCGGGCATAAGGGTAGAACGGCAAGACCGCGGTGATCCGCTTGGCGCTGCCGCGCTTGAGCGCGTCGAGCATGATCAGTTGTTCCATCAGCCACTTGTTCAGCGGGTCCGGGTGCGACTGCAGCACGAACGCGTCGCAGCCCCGTACAGATTCGTGGAACCGCACGAAGATCTCCCCGTTGGCGAAATCCCGGGCGGTCTGCTCGGTGATGTGGACGTCGAGTTCCTTGGCGACCTGCTCAGCCAGCTCGGGATGCGCACGACCCGAGAAGAGCATCAGGTTTTTGCGGTTGTCGCTCCAGTCATGGCTCACGTGCTGCCCCTGCTGTTCGAATCGAGATGACCGGCCTAATACTAATGACGACGACGGACAGAAACGCACTGTTGGGTCTCCGGGGGCGTCACCGCGGCGGGTCGGATTGATCCGGCTCGGTGGGGGAGTTGGCCTGGGCGGCGGCCCGCGCGGCGGCGCTGCCCGGCCGCTTGCGCTGAACCCAGTTCTCGATATTGCGTTGCGGACCTGCCGACACTGCCAGCGCTCCGGGCGGCACGTCGCTGCGCACCACGGTGCCGGCTCCGGTGTAGGCGCCGTCGCCGACGGTCACCGGGGCCACGAACATGGTGTCCGAGCCGGCCCGCACGTGCGAGCCGACCCGGGTACGCTGCTTGGATTCGCCGTCGTAGTTGACGAAGACGCTGGACGCGCCGATGTTGGTGTGCTCACCGATGTCGGCGTCACCGACATAACTCAGGTGCGGCACCTTGGTGCCGGTGCCGATCGTGGAGTTCTTGGCCTCGACGAACGCGCCCAGCTTGCCGTCGGCACCCAGGACGGTGCCCGGCCGCAGGTAGGTAAACGGGCCGACCGAGGCGCCGTCCCCGATCGACGCCGAGCTGCCGTGGGTGCGCAGCACCGACGCGCCGTCGCCGACGGTGACATCGATCAAGGTGGTGTCCGGGCCGATTGTGCAGCGCCCGCCGATGCGGGTGCCGCCCAGCAGCTGGGTGCCGGGCGCCACGACGGTGTCGCGGCCGATGGTCACGTCGACGTCGATCCAGGTGGTGGCCGGATCGACGATGGTGACGCCGGCCAGCTGGTGGGCGGCGACGATCCGGCGGTTGAGCTCGGCGGCCAGCTCGGCGAGCTGGACCCGGTCGTTGACGCCGGCCACCACTGCGCTGTCGTCGACGTGGCGGGCATGCACGGTCTGGCCGTCCTGCCGGACGATGGACACCACGTCGGTCAGGTACAGCTCTTGCTGGGCATTGTCGGCGGACAGCCGGTGCAGCGCCGACCGCAGCGGGGCGACGTCAAAGGCGTACACCCCGGCGTTGACCTCGCAGATCGCCTGCTGCGACGGTGTCGCGTCGGCCTGCTCGACGATCGCGATCACCTCGTGGTCCTGGGTGCGCAGGACACGCCCGTAGCCGGTCGGGTCGGTCAACGTCGTCGTCAACACGGTGACGGCTGCGGGCGCCGCGCTGTGCACGGCGATCAGGTCGCCCAGCGTCTCGGCGTCGAGCAGCGGGATGTCGCCGGAGGTGACCACGACGACCCCGTCGAAGTCGTCGGGTAACGCCGTGAGGCCGCACAACACCGCGTGCCCGGTGCCGAGTTGCTGATCCTGGATCGCCACGTCGATGGGACGTCCCACCGTGTCGGCGAGCTCGGCCACCACCGGCGCGATGCGCTCGCGGTCTTGTCCCAGCACCACGACCAGATAGTGTGGCGCGACCTTGGCGATCGCGTGCAGCGAATGCGCCAGCATGCTGCGCCCCCCCAGGGTATGCAGCACCTTGGGGGTGTCTGAGCGCATCCGAGTCCCGGTCCCCGCCGCCAGCACCAGGACCGCCGCTTCTTGGTGAGCTGTCATCTCTGCACCTCCTGGCCGCGAGTGTGCGTGTTTGCGCGCCCACACGCCGTTAAGCGTGTCATTGTCTGCACCTTCGCGGCAAAAGTGACCGGCCGACAAGCGGGACACGTGCTCCGTCGCCAGGACTCGAACCTGAACTCTCAGAACCAAAATCTGATGTGCTGCCGATTACACCACGACGGATCGATGGCAGCCACGACTCTAGTGCAAGCCGATAGGCTGATAATGGTGGCTGTGCTGGACAACGACTCGGACAACGAGCCGGACAAGCGCGTGCCGCGCGCGCGAATGACTGGCAGCCAACGCCGCCATCAGCTCATCGACGTCGCGCGGTCGCTGTTCGCCGAGCGTGGCTACGACGGCACCTCGATCGAAGAGATCGCTCAGCGTGCCAAAGTGTCCAAGCCGGTCGTCTACGAGCATTTCGGCGGCAAAGAAGGCCTGTACGCGGTCGTCGTCGACCGGGAGATGTCGGCGCTGCTGGATGGGATCACGTCGTCGCTGACCAACAACCGGTCCCGGGTCCGCGTCGAGCGGGTGGCGCTGGCGCTGCTGAGCTATGTCGAAGAACGCACCGATGGGTTTCGGATCATGATCCGCGACTCGCCGGCGTCGATCAGCTCGGGCACCTACTCCAGCCTGCTCAACGACGCCGTGAGCCAGGTCAGCTCGATCCTGGCCGGTGACTTCGCCCGACGGGGCCTAGATCCCGAGCTGGCGCCGCTGTACGCGCAGGCGCTGGTCGGCTCGGTGTCGATGACTGCGCAGTGGTGGCTCGACGCGCGCGAACCCAAGAAGGAAGTCGTCGCCGCGCACCTGGTCAACCTGGTGTGGAACGGCCTGACCCATCTGGAAGCCGATCCGCACCTGCAAGACGAGTAGCAGACGGAGTAGTGCAATTGAGCCCCAGAAAGACAGTCTGCTTGAACATGATTGTCAAAAATGAAGAACAGGTTATCGGGGACTGCTTATCTTCGGTGAAACCTCTCATTGATTACTGGGTGATTGTCGACACGGGGTCTTCGGACGACACGAAAAAAATCATCCAGGAAACCATGGCCGAAATCCCCGGCGAACTTTATGAAAGACCGTGGGTGAACTTCGCGCACAACCGCAATGAAGCTCTTGAGCTCGCCAAAGACAAGGGCGACTATCTCCTGCTGATCGATGCCGATGAGGTGCTGCGATACGCCGAGGGTTTTGCGTTTCCTGCTTTGGAAAAAGATCGCTATTTCATCCTTGTACAACAGCTGGGTGCAGCGCAGATAAAACGTAACGGGCTGATCAACAATCATCTCCGTTGGGAATGGCAGGGAATCATCCATGAGTTCATCACCTCTCCGGATGCGAAGACGTCTGAAGTGCTGGGTGGGATTGTCAATGTCTGCAACTCGCACGCGCGCGACGCGTCCGGCCGTTCTAAAGACTCGGAGCGGGTCAAATACCTGCGTGACGCAGAAATCCTCGAAAAGGCCCTCGAGGACGAGCCCGATAACAGCCGATATAGGTATTACCTGGGGATAAGCTATTCGGCAGCCGGAGAGTTAGAGCTCGCCAAAAAGAGTTTCGAAAAAAGAATCGCCATGGCCAGTGCAGACCTGGAGGAAACCTATCTGGCTCGGTACAATCTCGGTGTCGTCCAGTCGAAATTAAACGAACTGGATGCGGCCCGGCAGACACTTTATCGGGCTCACGCACTTCGTCCAGCGCGTGCCGAGCCGCTTTTGCAACTCGCTAAGCTGTATCGGAGCGAGAACAATTATTTGGCGGGGTATCTGCTGGCCAAGCACGCCCTGTCGCTTCCGTACCCGAAAGAAGACCTTTGCGTCGAATACGTGGTCTACGACCACACCTTGCTCATTGAGTTTGCGAACTGCGCGTTGCTGCTGGGAAAGTTCGACGAGGGATTCGACGCGTGCCGCAAGCTGCTGGCCAACCCCAATCTCCCCGCCGAATACAGGGCTCAAGTCCAGTCCAACTGTGAGCTTGCCCGCAAAAACCTGGCGTCGAACGGTCCGATCTTCATCGGCGGCACGCAGCGGTCGGGCACCACACTCATGCGAGTCATGCTCGATGCTCACCAGCGGATCTGCTGCGGTCCTGAGTTGATGGTGCTGCCCGTTGTCGCCGAGCACTACAAGTTTCTGGCCGGCCGAAACCGCCAGGTGATGGAAAGCTACGGCAACACGCTGGCCGATGTGCAGCGAAGCTGCCGCGTCTTCGTCGAAGACCTGGTGGCCAACTTTCGGCGCGCCCAAGGCAAACCGCGCTGGGCGGAGAAGACCCCGCAAAACGTGCGGTACATGATCACGCTCGGGGAAATCTTTCCCGACGCCAGGTTCATCACCATGCTGCGCGACGGGCGCGATGTGGCCTGCTCGCTGCTGACGATGGATTGGACTGACTCGGCGACCGGACGCAAGCTGGACTATGTGCAAAGCGTGGCCGGCGCGGCCCGGTATTGGCGTGACACCGTGCTGCGGGCCCGCAACCTGGCGATGCATCCCAGTCTGGCCGGCCGCGTCCTGGAAGTCCGCTACGAGGACCTGGTGACCGAGACCGAGGCTACGATGCGCACGGTATTGGCGTTCCTCGGCGAGGAGTGGGACGAGGCGGTGCTGGCACATCACACTAAAGACCGCGGTGGCGAACCGGTGGAACCGAGCACGGCGCAAGTGGGCCAACCGGTGAGCCGTCGTTCCCTGGGCCGCTGGCAACACGAGATGAGCGAGCAGGACAAGGCCGCCTTCAAACACGAAGCCGGCGCGTTGCTCACCGAACTCGGTTACGCCGGGGCCGACTGGTAAACCCCACCGCGGCGTAGGCAGGGCCGCAATACGAATCGATCAGCTCCTAGAATGGCGCAATCATGACCGCACCGGGGCTAGCCCGACCCGAAGCCCCGATCGCTGGCCTGGTTGAGCTGGCGCTTCGCGCACCGACGTTTGCCCAACTCATCGAGCGTGCCGCCGATCGGCCCGCCGAACTGACGTTGGTCGGACCGGCCGCCGCGCGGCCATGGGTGACCAGCGCGCTGGCCCGCCAGGGCCCGCTGCTGGTGGTCACCGCCACCGGCCGGGAGGCCGAGGATCTGACGGCTGAACTGCAGGGCGTTTTCGGCGCGGCGGCAGCGATGTTCCCGTCCTGGGAAACGTTGCCACACGAACGGCTCTCGCCCGGCGTCGACACCGTCGGCGCCCGCCTGATGGTGCTGCGCCGGCTGGCTCACCCCGACCCCGATCCCGACGGCGCCCGGCTGGGCCCGCCACTGCGGGTGGTGGTCACCGCGGTGCGCTCGCTGATGCAGCCGATGATCCCGCAGCTGGGCCGACTGGAACCGCTGATGATCGCCGTCGGCGACCAGGTGGCCTTCGAAGATGTCATAGCCCGGCTGGTCGAGCTGGCCTATACCCGGGTGGACATGGTCGGTCGCCGCGGCGATTTCGCGGTGCGCGGCGGGATCCTGGACGTCTTTCCGCCGACCGCCGAGCACCCGATGCGGGTGGAATTCTGGGGCGACGAGGTCAGCGAGATCCGGATGTTCTCGGTAGCCGACCAGCGATCCATTCCCGAGATCCCCGTGGCGAACTTGGTCGCGGTCGCCTGCCGCGAGCTGCTGCTGACCGACGCGGTGCGCGCACGGGCAGCTGAGCTGAGTAGCCGGCAACCGCCGACCGGAAGCATTGCCGACATGCTGGCCAAACTCGCCGAGGGCATCCCGGTCGACGGCATGGAGGCGCTGACGCCGCTGCTGTGCCCCGGCGAGTCTGCGCTGCTGACCGACCAGCTGCCCGCCGACACCGCGGTGCTGGTGTGCGACCCAGAAAAAGTCCGCGCCCGGGCCGCCGACCTGATCAAGACCGGCCGGGAGTTCCTCGAGGCGTCCTGGTCGGCAGCTGCGACCGGCGGCGGTGCGAACGGGGCGCCGATCGACGTCGAGGCGCTCGGCGGCTCGGGGTTTTGCGAACTCGACGAGGTGCGCGCCGCGGCACACCGGTCCGGGCACCCGTGGTGGACACTGAGCCAGCTCTCCGATGAGTCGGCGGTCGAACTGGACGTCCGGGCGGCGCCGTCGGCCCGCGGGCACCAGCACGACATCGAGGCCATCTTCGCGATGCTGCGCGGGCACGTGGCGGCCGGCGGGTATGCGGCCGTCGTGGCGCCCGGCACCGGAATCGTGCACCGCGTGGTCGAGCAGCTCACCGAATCCGACACCCCGGCAACGATGTTGGAGCCGGGAGCGGCGCCCCAGCCCGGGGTCGTGGGGGTGCTCAAGGGCCCGTTGCACGACGGCGTCGTGATACCGGGCGCCAATCTTGTCGTGATCACCGAAACCGACCTGACCGGCAACCGGATGAGCGCCGCCGACGGCAGGCGGCTGGCGGCCAAGCGACGCAACACCGTCGACCCGCTGGCGCTGACCGCCGGCGACTTGGTGGTCCACGACCAGCACGGCATCGGGCGCTTTGTGGAGATGACTGAACGCACCGTCGGCGGGGCCCGGCGAGAATACCTGGTGCTGGAGTACGCCTCGAGTAGGCGGGGCGGGGGCTCCGACAAGTTGTATGTCCCGATGGATTCGCTGGATCAGTTGTCGCGCTACGTCGGCGGGCCGGCGCCGGCGCTGTCGAGGCTCGGTGGCAGCGACTGGGCCAACACCAAGACCAGGGCGCGCAAAGCGGTCCGTGAGATCGCCGGTGACCTGGTCGCGCTGTATGCCAAGCGACAAGCCGCACCGGGGCACGCGTTCAGCCCGGACACGCCCTGGCAGGCCGAGATGGAGGACGCGTTCGGGTTCACCGAGACCGTCGACCAGCTCACCGCGATCACCGAGGTCAAGGCCGACATGGAAAAACCGGTGCCGATGGACCGGGTGATCTGCGGTGACGTCGGCTACGGCAAGACCGAGATTGCGGTGCGGGCGGCGTTCAAGGCGGTGCAGGACGGCAAGCAGGTCGCGGTGCTGGTGCCCACCACGCTGCTGGCCGACCAGCACCTGCAGACCTTCGGGCAGCGAATGTCGGGATTCCCGGTCACCGTCAAGGGGCTGTCGCGGTTCACCGACGCCGCCGAGTCCCGCGCGGTGCTGCGCGGGCTGGCCGACGGAAGTGTAGACATCGTGATCGGCACCCACCGGCTGCTGCAGAACGGGGTGGTCTGGAAAGACCTCGGCCTGGTCATCGTTGACGAGGAGCAGCGGTTCGGCGTCGAACACAAGGAACACATCAAGGCGCTGCGCACCCACGTCGACGTGCTGACCATGAGCGCCACCCCGATCCCGCGCACGCTGGAGATGAGCCTAGCCGGGATTCGGGAGATGTCGACGATCCTGACCCCACCCGAAGACCGCTATCCGGTGTTGACCTACGTCGGCCCCCAGGACGACAAGCAGATCGCCGCGGCGTTGCGCCGTGAGCTGCTGCGCGACGGGCAGGCCTTCTACGTGCACAACCGGGTCAGCTCGATCGACGCGGCCGCCGCGCGGGTACGGACCCTGGTGCCCGAGGCCCGCGTGGCCGTCGCGCACGGGCAAATGCCCGAGGAGCTGCTGGAACGTACCGTGGCGGGGTTCTGGAACCGCGACTACGACGTGCTGGTGTGCACGACGATCGTGGAGACCGGCCTGGACATCTCCAACGCCAACACGCTGATCGTCGAGCGCGCCGACACCTTCGGCCTCGCCCAGCTGCACCAGCTGCGCGGCCGGGTCGGGCGCAGCCGGGAACGCGGGTACGCCTATTTCCTCTACCCGGCGCACCTGCCGCTGACCGAGACCGCCTACGACCGGCTGGCCACGATCGCCCAGAACAACGAGCTGGGTGCGGGCATGGCGGTGGCGATGAAGGATCTGGAGATCCGCGGCGCCGGCAACGTGCTGGGTGTGGAGCAGTCCGGCCACGTCGCCGGGGTCGGCTTCGACCTGTATGTGCGGTTGGTCGGCGAGGCGTTGGAAGCCTACCGGGCGGCGGCCGACGGCAAGACCGTCACCGGTGTCGAGGAAGCCAAGGATGTGCGCATTGATCTGCCGGTGGATGCGCACTTGCCGCCGGACTACATCCCCAGTGACCGGCTGCGGCTGGAGGGGTACCGGCGGCTGGCCGCGGCCGCCTCTGATGAGGAAGTCGCCGCCGTTGTGGACGAGTTGACCGACCGCTACGGCCCGCTGCCCGAGCCGGGCCAGCGGCTGGTGGCGGTAGCCCGGCTGCGGTTGCTGTGCCGTGCGGTCGGTATCACCGACGTCAGCACGGCCTCGGAATCCACTCTGCGGCTCTCGCCGATGACGCTGCCGGACTCTGCGCAGGTGCGCCTGGCGAGGCTGTACCCCGGCGCGCGTTACCGCGCCGCCACGACGACCGTGCACGTTCCGATCCCGCGCCTCGGCGGTGTCGGTGCATCCCGGATCCGGGACCTCGAACTGGTCGCCATGGTGTCCGAGCTGGTCACGGCGCTGCTGGGGGGCGGCGTTGGGATCACTGCCACGTCGAGAGGAGAGCATGACCGTCGTCTTGGTTGACGCCCGCCGCCCGTCGTGGGTCCCGGTGGAGGCTGTCGAACTGCTGGTCGGCGAGGTGGCCTACACCGAGGAGATGCCGGTCGTGGTGCCCTGGTCGCTGCCGGCGGCACGGCCAGTGCACAGCGGCGACGATGCCCCGGTTCTGTTGTCTTCCGATCCCGCGCACCCAGCGGTCACCGCGCGGCTGGCCGCCGGTGACCGGCTGATCAGCGCACCCGACCCGCGGCGCGGCGAACGGCTGATCGACGCGGTCGCGATGATGGACAAGCTGCGGATCGCCGGGCCCTGGGAAAGCGAGCAGACGCACGACTCGCTGCGCCGGTTCTTGTTGGAGGAAACCTACGAACTTTTCGACGCGGTCCGCGGCGGCAATGCCGACGAGTTGCGCGAAGAACTCGGCGATGTGCTGCTGCAGGTGCTCTTCCACGCCCGCATCGCCGAGGACGCGCCGGTGAACCCGTTCACCATCGACGACGTCGCCGACACGCTGATGGGCAAGCTCAGTAACCGTGTACCCGGTGTGCTTGCTGGAGAGAAGATTTCACTTGAAGCCCAATTGGCGCAATGGAACGAGCGCAAAGCCCGTGAAAAGAAGGCAAAGCCGGGGAAATCGTCGATGGATGATGTGCCCACCGCGCAGCCAGCCTTGGCCTTGGCGCAGAAGGTGATTGCCCGCGCCACCCAGGCAGGTCTACCGGCCGATCTGATACCGGCGGAGATCACCTCGATCACCATAACAGCAGAGGTTGATGCTGAAACCAGTTTGCGTACAGCTGTTTTGGATCTGATGGACACTATCCGCGCCGCCGAGCGGGCGATTGCCGCCGGGCGGCGCGGCGCCGACGTTCCCGCCGAACTGGATGTGGCGCCGGTTGGGGCGATCACCGAGGCAGAGTGGCGCGCCCATTGGCCTTCCGCGGCGCCGGAGCCGCTCGCCGACGTCGACGAGTCGGTGCCGTCGGGTGGCCGCTGAGTGGCGGCATGAAGCCCGGACAAGCCGGGTATACCGCTGATACCACGGGAATGCGGTCATTTTCCGTGGGACCATGGTCGAGTAACGGCTGCGGTTGGAGAAGACGCTCGAGGGAGTTCTGTGTCGCCGGTACGTTGGATGCGGGCGGTTGCCGTCGTGGGGGCGACCGCGCTGCTGCTGGCGTCGAGTTGTACCTGGCAGCTGGGTACGCCGATCCCCAAAGGCGTGCCCCCGCCCGCCGGGGATCCGGTGCCGCCGGTTGACACCCATGCCAAGGGCCGGCCCGCCGACCAGCTGTATGCCTGGGCGGCCGAGCGCGCCCCGAAGCTGGAAATTCCGGTTATCGCCCTGGAAGCGTACGGCTACGCCGCGCGGGTCGCCGAGGTCGAGAACCCGCACTGCCACCTGTCCTGGACGACGTTGGCCGCCATCGGCGAGGTCGAAAGTCACCACGGCACCTATCGGCACGCCAAGCTAGCACCTAACGGCGATGTGCGTCCGCCCATTCGTGGAGTACGGCTCGACGGCACCGGCGGCACCCTGCGCATCGTCGATACGGACGGGGGCGGCCTGGACGGCGACTCGGCGGCAGAGCGGGCGATGGGACCGATGCAGTTCATTCCCGAGACGTGGCGGCTCTACGGGGTGGACGCCAACAACGACAACATCGTCAGCGTGGACAACATCGATGACGCCGCATTGTCGGCTGCCGGTTACTTGTGTTGGCGGGGAAAGGATCTGGCTACCCCACGAGGCTGGACCACCGCGTTGCGGGCCTACAACAATTCCGAGCCGTACGCGCGCGCGGTGCGGGACTGGGCCACCGCCTATGCCGCGGATCACCCGCTGTAGCTACCGTCGGCCGGGCGGTGTCGCTGCCAGGCGCTGACGGCAACGGTCGTTGACGTCCAGTCGGAGGCTATATAAAGGACGCCTTCGCGGCTTCGAGAGAATCCCCCTGTCGTCGCCCTGGCAGGGTTAGAGTTCTCTTAGGTCGAGTTCAGGTGAGCTGGGTGGGAGCCATCGCCGCGGCTGGCGGATTTTTGGAAAGGTGGCTCACGGTGATGGCGGGTCGGTCGGGCGGTAAGCACCGCAAAGTGCACAAGAAGTGTCGTGGCGCGGTGCGGGGGGTGGGTGC
>Ga0078972_1007888_pt1 | contig 23048 bp, 18 predicted proteins | sample YelNatPaOPGAMG01_FD_67568 | JGI IMG/M metagenome (GOLD analysis project Ga0078972, IMG submission 67568) | Hot spring thermophilic microbial communities from Obsidian Pool, Yellowstone National Park, USA - OP-RAMG-01 (SPADES assembly) (version 2) | ecosystem: Environmental > Aquatic > Thermal...
CCTTGAGGACCGGCGCATCAAACTCGGCTGTGTGATGCCAGGCGAGCCGGTCTCGGTTTTCGGCGATGCGTTGCGTCGCCTGGCTACTGAGGCCACATACCTATATCAGGACGGCACCCGCTATTGGTACGCGACCCAGCCCACTGTTACCAAGCTTGCCGAGGACCGTGCCGAGCAGCTCAAGCGCGAACCGGAGAAGGTTGTCAATGAGATCGAGCGGCGGATGCGCCAAGATTTACGCCAGACGGGAGACTTCAGCCGGGTGCATCCGTTCCCGCAAACTGGCGCTGATGTGCCGGACGAACGAGAAACGCGCTTGGTGGTGCTGAGCCCCGGTGCGGCATACTCCAAAGACGATCAGGCCAGCCCGGCTTTGGCAGTGGCAAATGAAATCCTTAATTCGCGAGGCACTGCCCCGCGCCTCTACCGGAACACGCTTGTCTTTCTCGCAGCCGATCGCACACGGCTCCAAGACCTGGAAGATGCTGTCCGGCGCTACTTGGCGTGGGAATCAATCGTGGCAGATAAGGAAACACTGAACCTCGACCCGCAGCAGGTTCGACAGGCCGAAGAACGCATGGCTGCAGCCGACAAGACGGTCGAGGCACGTCTGCCGGAGACCTACCAATGGTTGCTCGTGCCGGTTCAGGTTGACCCTGCAACCGGTAAGCCCGATCCCAACGCCGACGTGACCTGGCAAAAGATCCGCCTTCAAGGCAACGACCCGCCAGCGGTGCGAGCGAGCAAAAGACTTAAGAATGAGGAGTTGCTCGTCACCAGCTTTGCCGGCACACGCCTGCGTATGGAGCTTGACAGGGTCCCGCTCTGGCGCGGCGACCATGTCGAGATCAGGCAGCTCGTCGAGGACTTTGCGCGGTACATCTATTTGCCGCGGCTCAAGGACACCACAGTGCTCATGAAAGCCGTGCGGGATGGGGTAAACTTGCTCACTTGGGAGCAGGATGGCTTTGCCTACGCTGACAGTTACGACGAAGCCACCCGACGTTATCGAGGGCTAAGGTATGGCCGGAACGTTTCCCTGCCAGAAGATGATCCTCGAGGCATTTTGGTGAAGCCTGAGGTTGCCCAACGGCAAATGGCAGCGGAGCAAACCACCGATCGCGTTGTGACTCCGCCAATGGCTGCTGATAGGCAAACAGTTTCGGGTAACCAGATACACGAGCCCGCGGGACAAGTGGCTGCCCCGCTCAAACGTTTCCATGGCAGTGTGGAACTAAACCCGCTCAGGCCAAGTGCTGATGTGGGCCGGATCGCCGAGGAAGTGGTTGCCCGTTTGGCTGGATTGCCGGGAGCGCAGGTGTCCATTATCTTGGAGATCACAGTCAAGGTGCCTAGGGGCATACCGGATAATCTGGTGCGCGTGGTCACAGAAAACTGCCGCACGCTCAAGTTTAAAACTCACGGTTTCGAGCAGGAGTAACGCGCGTCGGCCAGGCCCCAAAAGCAGTTGTGGCGACTTCTTCTTATCACATAGCGGGCCGCTGAGTCGCCATGACAAACCTTAGCAATGGTCAAATGACCCGGTTTGTGGTCAATCCGAATGCTCGATGAGCTACGTACTGATACGGATTCGGCCCGGTGTTACCAACTACTATGCGTAAAACTGGAACCGGGCCTGGTGCGACGGGGTCAACTTATAAACTCAGCTCTTGGCAAGCGCTCATGCCATTGTCATATCCGATATGAGTGATAGCACAGATGACTCGTACTTGGTACGGAGCAATGGGTTTAAGTGAGGTTATCTGCTGGGCATTTGGTGGGGATTGTGAAAAAATCTGGTAGCCGCCGACTTACCTCGGCGGCTACCAGTTTGCCAGTCTTTTCCCGTAGCCACCGCCGTAAGGCGGTAATTCTACGGTGGCTCGTGGGTCCAGAGCGGGGGATACACCCGCAAAGGTTACTCTTTAAGGCTGGTTTTTTATCTAGGTGAGACCGTCTGTCTTTGGGTAGCCGAATTTTGTGCTTGCATTTTTGCAACGGGCAAAAATAATTGTACAGGCTTGCTAAAGTAGCCGTGCCGGTTTCAGGCAAAAACCGTACGTTGCACAATTTAACCTGTGTTAACTATGCGAACGGCTAGATACGAAAATGGCCTCGCACTGGTCGGTCTGGGCGCCTGGGCTGCAGCTTGCTCATCGGCGCAGCAGTTGCAGCAAAAAGTCTTATCGCGACTGAGCCTGAGCTTGCGGGTTTGCTTGAAAAAGTCGAGCCTGTGCCAGTCGAAAAGCTCCCGCACGCAGGCACGTTCTGGTTACTTAGGAAAGATGAACCGCCGTGGCCGGTTTTGCCCCCAATTGCACTCGAATTTAATCTGCCGGTTTATCCCGTTGACGATGCAGCCACGTTCATTGTTGACGATCGAGCGTTGGATTACGCTGAACTTGCTGAGCTTGAAGCCATGCTGAAGGGGGCTGAACAACAGCTCGGTTTAACCGGCGCACTTGAAAGTGGCCTGCCCATGCGGGGCGACAGTGAAGGACAGGGCAGCGAAGGTGACGGCGGCGCTGAACCGGCAGGTTGGAGTTACCCGAGCAACGTGCTGTGGCTTGAGCTTGTTAGAGTCACAAATCAGGTTGGGGCATTCATTGTGCACAGCCCAGACACAAACGGTGTCTATGACCTGTTTGCCACGACAACTCTGAGTCCGGACGTGCCTGGTTTTAACCTGACGAACTGGTTTTGGGTACTGCGCACATTGCCCGGCCAGACAAACCTGACCGTGACAAATCTGACTGCTACAGAGTGCTATTTCAGGCTGGCTAACACAAACGACACCGACGGCGGCGGGTTCTCAGATGCATTCGAGCAACTGGTCACGCACACTGATCCGAATGATCCGGCTGACGACCGGCTTGTGCCGGTGGTTGGACTGAGTGTGATTGATTCTGTGGCAATCGAGCAGTACCCGACCAATACTGCGCGGTTCAGATTGAGTCGGCTTGGCGGGTATGTGAGCTGGCCGCTGCAGGTGCACTGCGGTCTTTCGGGCACGGCAACCTATGCGGTTGATTACTCGCTTGCGCCGGCAACCGTCATTGGCACAAATGTCACAGTAACATTTTCACCCGGCCAGACGACAGTCGAGTTAACCCTGACGGCTGTGCCGGATTCACAGGTTGAAGGTACTGAGACCGCCACGCTGACATTGCGCGGTGCTGCTGGGTACGAAATTGATCCTGCACATTCGGCTGTTACCGGCTGGATACTGGAGCAGTATCAGTACACCTACACAACGGTCGCCGACTTCAAGCAGGGCACAATGATGGGGCTTGAGGCTGTGCAAGGGGCAGGCGACGGCCAGTTGCAGTTCACAAGCAACTTACCACCCCAGTTCCCGTTCATTGCAGTGGCATGCTCAGGCCGCGGTACGATTGTACGTATCAACACAACAAACGGACAGGTTACCGGTGAGTACCTGACTGCGCCGACCAATTTCGCCGCAAACGCCAGTCCATCGCGGACTACTGTTGATCTGTTCGGGAACGTATGGGTGGCGAACCGCGATGACACCGTTACAATCAAAGGCACAAACTACGGCTCGATAACGCGCATAGGGCTGATCATTGGTGGCAGCCGGTTCGATAAAATCGGCACGAATTACGTGCCTAATCCGAATGGCCAGTATGTCGCCTTGAGCAATGCAATATACAACACTTGCATTGACCGTGACGGCGACGGTTTCATCCGCACATCACGCGGGTTGGCTGACATTTTGCCTTGGGATAACGAGGGCGGGGTTGACTCTGAGGGCGGTGTTTCCACAGCGGAAGACGAGGCGATTTCCGAGTACGTACGCGTGCCTTGCACCGGCACACGCACAATCGCCGTAGACAAGTTCAACGATATTTGGGTAGGCGGAACGGGGAATCATCTACACCTGAAAGTCAATTCGTTGACTGCTTCACCTGTACCGGGCTCAGTTTTTAGTCCGGATGCAGGCGGGTATGGCGGCGTAATTGACAGGTTGGGGAACCTTTGGTCAACGGATTCGGCAAAGTCTCAAGGCAGGATGGTTTGGTTGATGCCTCCTACCAACTATCCGCCGGTTGAGGGCACCAACTGGTTTGTGCTTTACCCGGGTGTGAATGCGTATGGGGTAGCAGTTGACCCTGTTCATCCGTACATCTGGCAGACAACCGGTGGTGAGTATGTATTCCGCTGGCGTACAAATGGCGTGCCGGTCACCAACCAATATGGCGCCACGATCTTGCATTTTCATGGCAATTACGGTTCCCAGGGCCTGGTGGTTGATACGAACGGCCATGTGTGGGTTGCTCATGGCGGAGGCAGCACCACGATTGGTCACTTGGACACCAACGCCACTTGGCTGGGCAACGTGCAGATGCGGTTGACGGGATTGCGCGGGGAGTATTTCGCCAACACCAACTTCAGCGGCACACCAGCCTTGGTCACCAACCAGGCGCCACTGAACTTCGATTGGGGTCACGGTTCGCCTGCGCCTAACTTGCCCAGTAACTATTTCTCTGCCCGCTGGGTTGGCGTGCTTGAACCGCTGCTCGAAGGGCAGCACGTCCTCATCGTTAGCGCCGATGCCGGCGCCGCAGTACGGCTTACACTCGAAGGGCAGACAGTCTCGAGCAATTGGTGGGAAGAGCCTGGACCATACCCGGTCGAGTTATACCTCACAAATTATCTTTCCACCAACACAGCGTATTCCTTGAAAGTCGAGTACATTGAGTTTACCGGCGAGGCGCGAGTGAAACTTTCATGGATCGAGCCGGGCCAAACCACACCGGTTGTTATACCGCCGGAGCGCTTCCAGCAGGAGGGCAAAGGCCCTACAGGCGTGTCGGTGGATGCAGCGGGCAAGATCTGGGCGGCTAACCGGTATTCCGACAACGTCATGCGGATTGACCCGAACGCAGGCCAAATTGTTCTTACCACCAACGTAGTCGGTGGTGTGACCAACATCATAACTAATCACGTCGGTTTGGTTGACATGGTGGTGGATTTGGGCGACGGCTCGTTTCATCCCGAGCCGTTTAACGTCGCGGCTAGTCCGTATAACTACAGCGACATGACAGGGTTCAACAACCGCATTGTCAATCCCACGCTTCAGCCGTATAAGGGTTATTGGATGGTGATCCACGACTCGGGCCAATGGAATCAGGTGTGGCAGAAGCTCACATGGAGCAACAATCTGCCCGCCGGGTGTGCAATTGAAGTTTATGTGCGTGCGAGTGATGATCGGTTGGCCTTGGCCAATGAACCGTTTGTGCCTGTGACCAACAACGTGCCGCTTGTGGACGTGAAGGGTCGGTACATTGAAGTGCGCGTGGCACTTATCCGTGATGATCCGAGCAAGCAACCTGTGCTGTATGACCTGACATTGCATGGGCAGTCGACGAGTTTTTTGGATGCATGGCTGGACGATGCATCGGCGTACGAAACTGATGATGCTGAATTCATTGCTCATGTCGCTGCTCCGGAACCCTTGACGTTTCAGTGGTGGGTACAATGGCCGTGGATGCAGCCATGGGACTGGGCGCTGCTCCCCGGCGAAACCAACTCCACTTTGGTGCTAACCAACGTGGACTCGTGGGTGGGAGGTTATTTGGATGCCTACAATAACTTTCGCGGGACTTGGGTCATGGCATTTGTTAGCAGTGCCGCTGGAGAAAGTATTTGGCTTGGGCCAGCAGAACTTTGGGTAGTCCCATTAACAATCGTTATCCCTACAAACGGGCTTACTTCCGGTCCTGCCTCTCGCTACCCGGCGACCATCCATGTGTTTGGACAACCGACCAATTTTAATAACGTTTCTGTCGCGGTGACGTTGTGGGGGTTAAGCCATGCCCGTTCTGCCGATTTGGTCATTCTGTTGGTCAGTCCCTGCGGAACAAATGTGATGCTGATGTCTCATGCTGGTGGAACCAATGGCGTGAATGGTGCGAACTTGGTTTTCCAACAGAGTGGTTACATGCCACCTACTTCCGAAGCCATTCCGTCCGGGCAGACCTCATATTATCAGCCGAGCAATTACGGAAACATCACCAACATGCCCCAAGTGGGCATGGATCCACCCCCGACCGGTCCGTATTCCACTAATTTTACCGATCTGACAGGCTGCAACCCAAATGGGGTCTGGAAGCTTTACATTTACGACGACGCAACAAACAAGGTGGGGCATCTATCCGGTTCGTGGGAGAGTTCGGGCGTGTGGCAGTTGAATTTCGACTTTCAATGACTGTGACAACAAACAACCAGAGAATATGAAAACTATCTTTGCTCGTTTTTCTTGTTCATCACTGCGGCTTGTCGAGGCGATTACGTCCAGCATCTTGATAACCAGTGCGCTGGGCGTGTTTGGGCAAGGAATTATCACATTCGATGCTCATCCATATTTCGCTGGCACAAACTATATTGAAATGGGCATGCAGTTCCGGGTGATTATCCCAACGTCTGGGACTATTGATTATATGGGGATAGCTCCGGCAATAACGACCCCGGCAAATATCCCGTACAACCCCACGCCGTATATGTATTTCATCCGCCAACACAGCCATGACAACTACGTGGCTTTCAGCCTAACCAGCGGCGCCGATTTCGGCCTCATATCAGTGTCCTTGGCAGACGCGAACTCTCCATCCTATTCGCAGCTACCCATCACGTTCGTGGGTTTGCGAGCCGACGGCTCGAGCGTTACTCAAACGTTCACCACGCCCGGGGGCGGAGCAAATAGCTTCCTAACCTACCAGTTTGGCCTGGACTTCGCCTCCGGTTTGTTGAGTGTGCGGATAGAAGCTCCGCGTTGGGCGATGGACAACCTAGTGTTCGTGATTCCGGAGCCGAGCACGTTTGCGTTGGCGGGTGCGGTGCTAGTGGCCGTTGCGGTGCTCAGACTCTGCCGGCGGCGAAAGCCCTGAATGTGCAATCGTTGCTTGTGGATAACGCCAAGACGCAAAGGTGCCAAGGTGTCAAGCGGTTTGAAGGACGGTCCCATGCAGCCCAAGAGTTTTTGACTGGCCGTAGATCCGGCTTGGACTCTTTTTTCCCTGCCTCTTTGCCACTTGGCGTCTTTGCGTTAGGTAGCTCCAACAGTTGGTTTGTCGAATTGCGCGTGCGTTTGATTCGGGATGATCCTACCAAGCAACCGGTGTTGTACGAGCTGGCGTTGCACGGGTTAAGCGCCAGTTTTTTGGATTGGTATTTGGAGAATGAATACGTGTTTGAGACGGAGGATGCTGAGTTTTGGCCGTGGGTGTTTGCGCCGGAGCCGTTAACTTACCAATGGTACGCTTGGTATCCGTGGAGTGAGGAATGGGAGCTGTTGCCTGGCCAGACAAATCAGACGCTTGTGATCACAAACGTTGACTGTTGGGATCACACGAATTGGTTTGGTGTGTTGGTGACCAGCGCCATGGGTGAAAGGATGTTTGTTGGTCCGGCACGGTTGTGGGTGACGCCGATGCCGATCTTTATTCCCACCAACGGACCTGCCTTGAGGTATCCAGCGACGATAGAGGTGTTTGGCATGCGGACTAACTTTGTTTGGGTTGAGGTGAGATTGGACGAGTTGACTCACGATCGAGCTGAGGACTTGGATATTTTGGTGGTGAGTCCCTCCGGGCATAAGGTCATACTAATGTCTGATGCAGGTGGGAGTAATCGGGTAGACAAAGCAACGTTGGTGTTTTATCCGAATTGGATAGGATGGCCGCCACCACCTGAAACAAATGCGATTCCATCACACGGGGAGTCGCATTATCGGTGTCGGAATTATGGGGAATGGGAGAGGCAACTGGAAACGCAACCACCGTATGTAGCGCCGCCAGGGCCGTATTTGGAAGATTTGGACGTTGTACGCGGCTCGAATCCGAACGGGATATGGAGGCTTTATATTTACGATGACTCTACCAACAAGGCGGGTGTGCTTGAAGGTTCATGGACGATCAAGTTTGTTTATTAGTGAAGTGGAGGATGTTATGAAGGCTATTGGCGTAATGTGGATTATGGGAATTATGTTGTTTTGCCTAGCCCTGTGCGGGGCGGCGAATGCCCAGGGAAGGGTGACATTTGACGATCCGTGGATAAACTACGGCACGGATGGTTTTGTGTTGGATTATTATGATGGGTTTTCGTTTCGTGTGGTACTTGGTCCGCCCCATGTGCAAAACGAAGTTAAGCAGGTTGGAGCGTTTGGTCCTGCTGGATATCCTCATAATGGGACGCCTTTTGCGGCATTTATCAACACGTTTGGGACGCCCCAGTATGTTTTATTTGCGCGGACGAACGCGGCCAGGTTTGGGGACCATGGATTTACCGCAGGTGCGCCTTTTGGGCTTATATCTGTCGACTTGGCGGATCCGATAGCGCCTTCACCTGAGACAATTGAGATCGTATTCAACGGGTTTCGTGCTGATGGTTCGATGATTAGCCAAAGCTTTTTTGTTGGCGGAGGCGGTAGCAGCAGTTTTCAGACGTTTTACTTTGGGTCGGAGTTTGCGCATGGTCTGATACGAGTTGAGATACCGTCGGCGCGCTGGGCAATGGACAACTTGGTCTGGGTGCCTGAACCGAGGGTTGGTGTTATTTGGATTTTGGGGATTTTGGTGGGGTTGCGACTCTTTACACCAGGGAATGGTGGTAGAAGCCGATAAATGGGGCTTTATCGCGGAATTTGGTCGGGTAAGGATGGGAAAAATGTGTTGGAATTGTTGATCATTTCGGCCGGGGTGCCTTTGGTTTGAATGAGATGGGTGAAGTTGAGGATCTTATTAAGTGGGGTGGGGAATTGAAATACGCTGCCCTCTGCGGTGAGTTAAACCACGCGCCGTTTTTAGGGGTACTCATTGGATTATGACGGATAAAGAAAAGGGTGGGTTTTAGTGGGGAGCGTGTTTCATAGATTTTCTAGCTCGGCTTGATCTGTGCGTTTTTTGCCAGAATTGTTGCGGCGTGTGTTTATATTTTGGCTCGAAATATCAGGAGGTGTAGGAGAATCGCCTGCGCTACAGTTTGGGGTTATTGGTTGCGCAATGGAATGGTGTCTTCAAGGATTTTAAGAATTAGGGTAAGTTTGTTAGCTAGTGTAGCGAAGCTTATTCTCTGGTGAGCCCATTCCTTGCGTGGTTGATTTCAAGTTCTGGGGTTAGAAGATTCGTCCGACGGCAATGCCAATTACACTAAGGGGGCCTTGGTCTTCGAGTGATTCAGTAGCCTGGTCGAGTTTTTGAAGGGTTAATTTTGCATTGTTATAGAGGGATGGGTCGTTGACGAGCCGGCCAGCGGTTCCTACACCTTGATTGATTTTTTGGAGGATTTCTTTAAGGGTAGTAGCGGATTCGGTGGCTTCCTTGTAGAGAGTGTCGTCGTTGAACAATTTCCCGATTGTGCCTTGACCTGTGGTGACGTTAGTTATGGCGAGTCGAACCTCGGTGAGGGTTAGTTTGATGTCCTCTCCGATTGAGCCGAGGTTAGATACGATATTAAGTGCTGAGTGGTAGAGGGAGGGGTCGGACACCAGAAGACCAACGGTGCCTTGTCCCTCTGCAATTTGTCTAGTGATGTTGCTAATGTTTACTAGAGAGGCGTGTAATGGAGCTTGGTTTTGTTTGAAGAAGTCCACTAAGGGGCCGAGCAAGTTATCGATTTTTTCGCCGGTGAAGCTTTTGGTTAGATTTTCGATGCCAGACACTGCATTGTCTAGCTTGGACATGATGGTATTAAAATCTGGTTGTTCAATGGTCGGTATGACACTATTGGGTTCCAAGTTGGGAGCCTCCAGTGAACCGAAATCGATGTGCACATAGTTTTGTCCCATCAAGCCGGTAAATCTGATCGATGCTTTGCTATCTGTTTTTATGTTTATCCCGGGACGGATTTTCATTGTGACCTTAATTTTGTTGCCTTCGAACTGGATTTTTTCCACGCGCCCGATTGTGACGCCTGCCATTTTGACCGGGGCACCTTCAGTGAGTTCACGGGCGGACTCGAAGTATGCGTGGAGGTAGTACCCTGGTCGTAGGATTTCGAAACTCCCAATGGTTTCTAAGATGATAAACGCTACGATTGCGCTTAGCGCGACGAACACACCAAGTTTTGTTTCAAGTGTGCTTTTCATGGCTTTCGACGATTTCTGAAAGGTTAATTTCGATGTTAAGGAATCGTTGAACCTCCGGGTTAGGTGACATTTTTACTTCGACGGGTGTACCCATAGCTAGGATACGCCCTTGGTATAAAAGAGCAATTCGGTCGGCAATTGCAAAAGCTAGGTCGCGGTCGTGGGTCACAACAATGGAAGTAGCGCCCAGCCGCTTTCGTAGTTTGACGATTTCGCCTGCGATAATAGCTGCGGAAATGGGATCCAGCTCGCTGGTAGGCTCGTCATATAAAATTAGCTGGGGTTCTATGACGAGTGCCCGTGCGATTGCGACGCGCTTGCGCATTCCGCCTGAGAGTTCGGATGGGAATTTATCCTCCACGCCTATTAACCCAACCAACCTGAGTTTTTCCGTGACGATTTGGTGGATTTCCTGTGGTGGTTTTAGTCGGTGTTCACTCAGATACAAGCCTACGTTTTCAGCCACAGTGAGTGACTCAAGTAAGGCTGCGGTCTGGAACACCATTGCAATCCGATATTTTCGTGATTGGAGGCATGAATCCAGCGCTTCGCCGTTTAAAGTTATGGTTCCTTGTTCGATTGGTTCCAGTCCTACGATGTGCTTTAGGAGCACGCTTTTTCCACTGCCGCTTGGGCCCATGATTACGAAGATCTCGCCGGGGTTAACCTCGAATGATACGCCTTTCAAGGCGGGTTCCGGGTTGTTCTTGAACCGTTTCCACAGGTCTTTTACTTGGACGCTGATACCATGTATTGTTTGTGCTTGGTTCATTCGAAATATTGAAGAAAGCGGCTCAAAACGTAATCGAATATCAGAATCAGCACGATTGAATTTACTACTGCTTTGGTGACTGAGCGGCCGATACCGCGGGGCCCGCCCATCGTGGTCAACCCCTGATGACAGCAAACTATACCTATCATAATAGCGAAGCAGAAGCTTTTGAAAAGCCCGTTTGTTAAATCAGAGAAATCCACACTTTGTCTGAGCGATTCATAGTACAATTGCGTGGGGACTCGGATTTGTTCATTGATAGAAGCTACTAAGGCGCCTCCCAGCCATCCAACAAGAATGGAGAACAATGAGAGAATGGGCAGAGCGATGGCTACTGCTACGACCCGTGGTAACACAAGGAAGTGAACAGGGTCGATGTCCATTGTTCGGAGGGCATCGATTTCCTGGTAGACCTTCATCGAACCCAGTTCCGCGGCAATTGCGGAACCGTTGCGGCCAGCGATTAAGATAGCCATCATTACAGGGGCGAATTCCCGGCACATGGATACGCCCACGATTGATCCTAGTATTCCTTCCAGGCCACGTTCAGCGAGCAATGGACCGGTTTGGAGGGTTAGTACGCCTCCGATAAAAAATGAAAGGATGCATACCATTAGGAGGCTGGTATGACCGATCTCATAAAGCTGGTCTATCACTTTTAGTCGTTGGCGCCATACCAAGGGTAGCGCCTGGACTGTCCTCAAGAGTAAAATGACTAATTCGCCAATGTTACGGAACATTGTTGGCAAAAGGGTTCTTTCGGATATCGTATCTTGTACCGCTTGAATTTCCACAATTATTGCGACCGGGTAGATCGGTGTGATTCTGCATAAGATGTGGGGATGTTTTAATTCGCCAGACAGGTAGGTAAAGGACTTTAAGCTGACGTTCATTTTCTTTTCGAGCCCACTGGATCAGCCCGAACAACCAGGACCAATTTTGTTGTGATCCAACTTTATTGTGCCGATATAGACCAAGCAATGCCACGGTTTGGCTGGTCGATTCGCTACCAGATACAGAACTGGCAAAAATCGACCAGAACGGTGCGTAGTTTCTTTCGATGCTTTTTGAGAACCCAAGAATAGGTTCCAATGGAGAAATAATTCTTAAGCTCCAAGTGTTGGTTTCGGATCGATTCCAAGAAAACACTGGCCACAGATGGCGGCTTATTGAAGTGGTGTGCGAGATCGTATTCGACTTTATTGATTGCTTGTATAGGAAAAACAAGACTTGGTCCTTCTGGAGAATAGTCGAGCCGGTTTCGGTGACTTCTTTCTTGTGTAAAGGCCACATGAACCAGGAGTAATGCGAGTTTGACCGCACCGTTTCGGCGAAAATTGGCAAAATTCGTCTTTGGCGGGTGCCGTTAACGGTTGAAAACTTGATTAATGGCCAAAGGATCTCAAATTTGTTTAAGGTGCCCTGTTGGTTGTATCTTAGTGTTGGGCCTATGGGCCAAAGGTAGGTGTGTTGGGTTTCGGGGCCAATTTGCCAATTCGCATAGAGTGGAAGAATCGCATTAAATAGGAGATTACTTCCCGGACCAAGGTCGCTTTGGTAGTGCCAGAAGATCGGCCACAAAAAGAACTCTGTTCTATATCCGGGTGACTTCGCAAGTTCGCCGTAGGCGTTTGTGTACGAGTAAGCGTGTTTCGTTTCCACTCCGATTATTGGCCAGAACTGCCAACCGTGGAGCTGGCGTCCATCGCGGACGTGGAATATGGGGGCTAGAAAATTCCAAGTTGTCATGTAAGTAGTAGTGACGATGTTTGAACCGGCTGGGTTATATTGTAACTCGTCATGCATTCGCTTGATTGTGCGGACGTAGAATGGCCAAGCGAAAAACTCGATTTCGGCTCTATTAAAACGGTTTTTGATTCTGCCTCCAATGGGCCAAAAAGCTTGGTAATCCTCATTCGGCCGAGTACTTTTTTGGAAAAAGATGACCGGGAACAGGGTGAATTTTTTTGTAGTGTGGGTCTCGTCAGCTAGGATGTGTGTACCGCGGAGTATTTGCAAAAACTGCCATTTTGAATGAGTTCCTGCTTGGTCATATGTGAATAGGGGATATAGGAAATCAATTTCCTTTAGTGCTAGGGAGCAATCTGTTTCTGTCGAAAAAAGTGGCCGCAAACCTAGTAGGTGGAGTTCACCAGCGTGCCGAACCTCAAGTAGGGGGTCAAGATGGATAAAAGAGACAGGTTGGGTCTCGGATTTTTTTATTGGAAAGGGCCGAACAGTGAGGGCGGATAGGCTCAGTATAGCAAGTACAAGTAGGCCCGCTACAGTGTTTTTGCAAACCCCGGATTCCATCTAATTCAGTTTATTTTTGGAAGTTGGTGTTGTTGGGTGACGGATGTAGCTGGTTGTGTGGTTAGTCCCCAGAAATAAGCGCAAATGATGGGATCTGGGTTATTTGCTGATCCCGTCATGGTTAATGCAGTAGCTTTGCAACCCCCGCCACATTGTTTGGCAAACTTAATGCATTGGGCGCATTTAGCGGGGTTGGTCTGCATTAGTTTATAACCCCGATCGAAGATTGTTTTGAGTGGTTCGGTAGCGGCATTCCCGAGGTGGAACGGTTTGTAATATTTGAAGTGTCCGCACGGTACCACAATGCAATCCCAGCCGATTGAGAAATGGGAACGACCGGCTGTGCATTCGCCACCTGTGATTGATTCCTCTACATAGAAATCGATCTTTGGTTTGTACGCTTGTACCACCTCGTTGATGATTCTTAGTGCTTCGCACCATTCCTTGGATTTCATGTCCAGGAAGTGGAGGTTTTTCTCGCCGCGGCCCACTCCTATAAACCTGTCTACGTAGATTTCCTGTATCCCTTCTCGGATGGCCAGTTCCACATATTTGTCGAAGACGCGCCAGTTAAGGCGGTTAACGATGAACATGAACAGCACAGGGAAGTCTTTATTCTTGAAAAGTTCGACGCCTCTCATTGCCTTATTAAACGATCCTTTACCGCGGATTGTGTCGTTGATGGTGTCATTGGGGCCGTCTAGGGACACTGCAATAGAGACGTCTGGGTTGCAGCTCTTGAGCGTTGTCACGGTTTCGCGGTTTATGGTAGTAGCGTTTGTGTTGATGATTACTGGGAGACCTATGGACTTGGCATGTTCAAGGACTTCCCACAAGTAGGGGTAAAGAAAAGGTTCCCCACCTACAATGTCAAATGCGTATGGTTGAAATTCCAAAAGTTGATCCATCCATGATTTTACCAGGTTTGGTGGGATGTCTATTGGTTGGCATTCCCCAGCTGAAGCATAGCAGTGGATGCACCGGAGGTTACACCGGCTGGTGATTTCGCATTCGATGGTACCGAGCTTTCTCATATGACAATAAAGACTGTGACATTTCCCCCGGTTGGAGGCAAGGGCTTAGGAGATGAGGGAAGGGAGGGGTTAATTTGCAGTTAATTTTTTACTTTTTCTTGAAGCCTCTGTGACAGCCTTTAACCATTTTGGGGTTGCAAACAGGCCCGATACCACGGCACCGTCGAGCATTCGTAATTCACCGCTGACGTTTTCTTTAAGCAAATTATCGATTTCTGCAGCGGGAGGTGGTTGGAGATTACGGTCCGAGGCCACTACGAAGCCCATTGCGCATAGGAAACTAGGCACATAGCTGATGTAAGCGATTCGGCATTTGAATGCTCGGCCTAAACCGTTCCATACCTTTTCGAAACCTGTTGTTATGGATGGAGCTACTAAGCCGGTGTGTGTAACAAATACGCCGCCGCGGTTGAGTATCCGTTTGACCATTCGGAAAAACTCAGGTGAGTAAAGCTTTTCTGCAAGGCCACCATCGGTCGGATCAGTAAGATCTGAAATGATTACGTCGAAACACGCCCGCGCTTTCCGAACGTATTTTAGTGCGTCGTCGATAATTACCTCGCTTCGTGGGTCATCGAAAGAACCCTGGTGCAGTTGTGGCATATGTTCTTTGCATGCTTTTACAACCTCTGCATCGATGTCCACCATGACTACTTTTTGCACGGTTTTCCATCGTAGTGCTTCACGCATGGTTGCTCCTTCACCGCCGCCGAGGATTAGCACTGTCTGTGGTTTACCATGCAAGATCATCGGAATTTGCACCAAAGGTTCGTGATATAGGAATTCGTCTGAGGTGGAAGATTGACATAGGCCGTCTAACACAAGCATCCGCCCGTATTGCGGCGTATCCACAATGATGAGTTCTTGATATTGAGTTTGTTTTTTGACGACCAGGCGGTCAAAAACGCGCCCAATCGCTTCCCATGGCGTGGGAAATTCCCACAACCAAGTGGTAGGATGCGAGCTCATAAAGTCGGTAAGTTAATTTAAGGTTGTCACGCAAACACTTGGTTTTTTCTGCTCAGATTCTTGAAAAGGTGTGATTCTAGAACCGCGTTTAACTTTTTTGATTGTGTAGTCTTCAGGTTTGAACACCTGAAGTAAGTGGTCGACGGCGATTTTAGCGCTTTCTGGCGAACCGCATGTGAACACGTCCACAGCACAATAACCGAACTCGGGCCATGTGTGAACAGAAATGTGCGATTCAGATATGAGTCCAATTGCGGTCACCCCCTGTGGCGAGAACTTATGCGTCGCCAGATTCAATAGGGTGAGTCCGCCTCGCTCGACCGCCGTTTTAATGGCGTCAGCGATCAGGCCTTCATTGTCCAACACGTCAACCGGACAATTGTACATTTCCAGAATGTAGTGAGTCCCGATCATATATACCTCCTTTTGGTTGATGGTTTTAGACCTCACCTACACCCTGGCCGGCCCCGTGCCGGCCTGATGACGGTCAAGCCGAGCGCCGTCGACCCTTGATATGTTAATTTAAAATAAGAAATTTGCAACTAATGCAACACATTTTTTGCGTTTTGCGCAGAAAATTTTTGATTTTCTCGAAGGGGAACCTATAGGGAAGCTCTTCACGATTCACAGTAAACGTAGCTATGATGCATTACGCAAAACAAGGCGCCTGTAAAGGGAATTGGGAGAAAAAAGGATTGTGCGTGGTTTTATAATAGCTACGCGCAGCGATGTGCGTTGGTTCTCCAGGACAGCGCTGGTCCTTTTAGTCCTTCGGCGGGAACATCTAACAAATGTCGTTGGCAACCCGACGGTTTGGATAGTAAATGGTGGGTCGCTTTTCGGATGATGTGCGTGTGCCTGCGCGAACCAATAGGCAGACGCGGTAAGAGCGCACGATTGAAGTTTTGGGTTTGGAGGCATTGTTTTGGGACAGTCAGATGGAGAATCGGCTGATTAAGCGATGGCAGAGTTTTTACGCGTGGGCATCGGTGAACATTTCATGCAGGGCATTTCCGGTAGCGAATTGGTATGCCCCACAGCTTTGGGGAGAGGTTCGGGATGGGCTTAATCAAGTCTGAATATCGAAGACAGTTTGGTTTCCTTGATCTTTAGATGCTTAATTGTAAAGATTTGCCTGAACCCGGTTTCCCAACTCTGTATGCGTTTGGAAGAGCAAATCAACGAACTCGAGAGTGCGTTAGACAGTTTTCAGGAGACGACGCGACGTGACGCGTTGCAGCGATTGCATGAGCTAGCTATAAAGCACGGGCTTTATCCAGAGCCACGCCCGTATGTGAACCTACATTGTCACACGTTTTATTCTTACAATGCTTACGGCTATTCCCCATCGAAGTTTGCATGGTTGGCGCGCCGGCGCGGGTTGATGGTGGCAGGGATTGTTGATTTCGACGTGTTAGATGGGATGGAAGAGTTTCTTTGGGCGGGTGAACTTTTGGGGTTGCGAACCGTTGTCAGTCTTGAGACTCGTGTGTTTGTGCCTGAATTTGAAACGCGGGTTATAAACTCGCCTGGGGAGCCTGGCGTTGCATATCACATGGGCGTAGGGTTTACCACTCCGCCAAGAACTGAATTTAGTACTCGATTTTTAGAATTAATGCGGTACACGGCTCAGCAGCGGAATCGTGAGCTGGTAGGGCGGGTCAACGCGTACCTAGATCCTGTAGTATTGGACTACGATAAGGACGTTTTGCCTTTGACGCCGCGAGGCAATGCTACGGAACGCCACATATGTGCAGCGTATGAGAGGAAGGCAATGGAAATTTTCATGGATCCAGTGAGCCGGAGTGAGTTTTGGCGTCGTAAGCTTGGGCAGTGCCCACCGGACAGTGTTACATTGCAAAATTTGATTAGAGCCAAAACGATGAAACGTGGTGGTGTTGGGTATGTTCAACCCACACCGCGCTCGTTTCCGCTTATGAGTGAGATGAACAAGTTCATTTTGGAATGTGGAGCCATCCCGACGCTTGCGTGGTTGGACGGTACCTCAGAGGGTGAACAGGCAATTGAAGAGCTTTTGGGCGTGGCAATGGAAAGCGGTGTGGCTGCCGTAAACCTCATCCCAGACCGCAATTACACGCCCGGGGTAAAAGATCAGAAATTACAAAATCTACACGACTTTGTGGCTTTGGCAGAGAAATATCAGTTGCCAGTGATTGTCGGTACTGAGATGAATGCGCCCGGAAACAAATTTGTGGATGCGTTTGAAACGGATGAATTACGACCGCTGGTGCCTATTTTTTTGAAGGGAGCGTACATTGCGTATGCCCATACGATACTACAACGTTATTGTGGAATGGGATATTTAAGTGACTGGGCGAAAAGGCATTTTGCCTCGAAATCGGAAAAAAACCAATTTTATGAGCAGGTAGGGAAATTGACGCGGCCTGAAAAACAGGCGTTGTTACGTGGCTTGTCGCAAACTCTTACCCCGGCTACTATCTTGCAAAAGTTGTCGGAGTGGTTTGGAAATTAACTTTGCGTGCGAGAAAATGAAGATTCCGGAAACACAACATGCAGTTCAACTGGTTGGTGCTAACCAACTAATCCTAAATACACGGAGACCCGTGCATAAGCCGGGGCGATTCCAGATACTTTGTAAGGTTGAGGCTTGTGGCTTATGTTTTTCAGATCTGAAACTATTGAGGCAGTTTTCCGCGCACCCACGAAAGGCCTCCATTGTAAGCGGCATTGATCCAAAGGCGTTGGAAGAAATGCCCCATTATGTGCCCGAGGAAAAACCAACGGTGCCAGGCCACGAAGCTGTTGTCCGTGTGGTAGCAGTGGGGGAAAACGTGGTCCGATATAGACCAGGTGAAAGGTACTTAGTGCAAACTGACTATCGGTGGTTACCTACACCACAGAGTAATTCGGCGTTTGGTTACAATTTTGAAGGCGGTTTGCAGGAATATGTCCTAATGGATGAACGCGTTATTACTGCACCGGATGGTGAGTCGATGCTTATACCGGCCCCCGAGGAATTATCTGCTTCAGCTATTGCGCTATGCGAACCTTGGGCGTGTGTGGAGGATGCATACTCGGAAGCTCAACGCACTGGTTTTAAGTCGGACGGGAAGATGTTGGTGGTAGGGGAGGGACCGCTGCCATTGGGCAAAGCAATGCGGTGTAAGCCAGACCAGCTTCCAGAGGGACAATTTTCAGATATTGTTTATTACGGGAGCGAGCCGGATGTGGTGGAACGGTTGTTCGGTTTGCTCTCGCCTGGAGGGCTGATTGTGATTGTGCAGGGGAACAGGCAATTTGGACGGCCCGTGACTGTTCCTATTGGCCGGATTCACTACGGTGGTGTTAGGATTGTAGGCACACGGGAGACGGATTTTGAAGAGGCGTTGCGGGTTATTCCCCGATCAACTGAGCTACGGCAAGGTGATGTGGTTCATGTGATTGGGGCAGGTGGCCCTATGGGTACCATGCATGTGATCCGGGCAATTTCCCAAGGCGTAGTACGACATATTTATGCAAGCGATTTGAGCGAGGAACGACTTCAGTTGCTGAATCAGGTCGCCGGTCGGTTAGCAGCAGAAAAAGGGATTGGGTTCACGGCATATAACCCAAGCCTCACCCAAGTTCATACTAAGTTCAATTACATTGTTCTAATGGTGCCTGTCCCATCCTTGGCTGCGGAGGCAGTCAATTCCGCGGACGATGGCGCAATCATAAATGTGTTTGCTGGAATACCTGCGGATAAGACCGCAGCTGTGGACCTGGACGCTTATATCCGGAAACGGTGTTACTTTGTAGGCACGAGCGGATCAACTCTCCAAGACATGAAAGTTGTATTGGATAAGTTACGGCGTGGCATGCTCGATACCAATCTTTCGGTGGCTGCCATTAGCGGACTCGATGGCGCCATCGATGGCATCCACGCAGTGGAGAAAAATTTGATCCCCGGGAAGATTGTTGTATATCCATTTGCGAAAGGCTTGGGATTGACGCCCTTATCCAAGCTGAGTGTAGAGTTGGCCTCAGTAGGTTCCAAATTAAATGGTGGGCTTTGGAACGCAGAGGCTGAGCGAGAACTTAAACGAATATTTGCTGAACCATGAGCCGTACACTCGAAAACAAGATTGCTGTTGTGACTGGTGGTGCTCAGGGATTAGGCCGCGAGATATCTCGGCGCTTGGCCCGTGAAGGATGCCATGTAGTGGTTGCAGATTTAAAGCTTGTCCAGGCCGAAGACACGGCTCGCCAAATAATGGCTGAGACGGACCGACGAGCCGTGGCTGTGCCTACAGACGTTACCAATGAAGATCAGGTGAGGGCATTGTTCGACCGGGCAGTAGCTGAGTTTGGCCGAGTGGACGTGGTGGTTGCGAACGCGGGGATTTTAATTGCTGAACCCATTACGGAGGCTGACCTTAAAAATTGGCGGGCTGTGATAGAAGTGAATCTTATCGGCAGTTTTCTCACTATGAAATACGCCTGCCGAATAATGAAACAACAACGGAGTGGTTCAATAATCCAGATAAATTCCAAAAGTGGCAAACGGGGCAGTGCGGCCAATAGTGCATATGCTGCGAGCAAGTTTGGAGGCATTGGCCTGGTTCAAAGTGTAGCTTTGGAAATGGCACCATACGGTGTGCGATGCAATGCGGTTTGTCCTGGTAACTTGTTAGATTCGCCACTTTGGACTGATCCCGAAAAAGGACTTTTGGTGCAGTACCTTCGTGCGGGCAAAGTCCCGGGTGCAAAAACGATCGAGGACGTCCGCCAATTTTATCTCAACCAGGTGCCAATGAAGCGGCCTTGTACGTACGATGATGTCTGTAATGTAGTGGTGTTTCTTGCTTCAGATGCGTCTGCGTATATAACCGGAATCGCTATAAGTGTCACAGGCGGCCAAGAAATGAACTAGTTCAACAATTGGAACCCTTATGCGAAACGAACGAATTCAGTCCCTAATTAAACTTTCACACGAACTTGGTGTGGAAGAACGTGGTTTGGCGATTTTAGGCGAAGGCAACACCTCCGCCAAAATCGATGACCAGACGTTTCTTGTCAAAGCCAGTGGGACCAGCCTCAGCACCATTACAGAAAACGACGTGGTAGAATGCAGATTCGATAAAGTTTTGCCTTTGTTGGACAAGGATGATTTGACGGATGTGGACGTTGATCGGGTGTTACTGGATGCGCGAGTGGATAAAAACGCACGCAAACCCTCTGTAGAAACAATTTTTCATGCGTATCTCTTAACGTTGCCAGGGATAAATTTTGTTGGTCACACCCATAGCATTACAGTTTGCCAAATAGTCTCTTCACCCCGCGCACGCGAGTTTGCGGAAAATAGACTTGCCCCAGACGAAATTGTATGTTGCGGGGTTGCGTCGGTGTACGTGCCGTATACGGATCCGGGTTTGTATTTAGCAAAGGCCATTCGGGCTCACACCGAAGAATTCATTCGGAAATATCAGCGGCAACCGCGCCTGATTTTGATGCAAAACCATGGAATGATAGCTTTAGGCCCTACATGGCAATCTGTGCTAGCAACCTCTCTGATGGCTGAGAAAGCTGCGCGGATTTTCTTGGGCGCCAGCTTGCTTGGAGGACCGACCTTCCTCCCACAGGATACGATCCTTCGTATTGCTGGCCGACCAGATGAATTGTATCGACAACGCGCAATGGGATTGTAATTGGCCATGGAATCAATCAGGGGTCAAAAAGCAATTCTGACTGGTGCCAGTCGTGGTATTGGCCGGGCCATCGCAGAATCGCTCTTGCAGGAAGGCGTGCAATTGGTTGTGCTCGGTCGGAACAAACCTGCAGACTTGGCTTGTGAGTTTTTCGAAAGTGACTTCTTTGAGGTTGAGCGTTTACCGCAAGTAGTTGATATGGCCATTCAACGGTTGGGTGGAGTCGACATCTTGATTAACAATGCGGGCGTATTTCTTGAAAAGCCAGTGCCTGAGATTGAAATTTCTGATTGGGAAAGGACAATGCGCATCAACCTCACGGCGCCTTTTGTTATAACACGCGAGGTATTCAAAGTGATGCGTAAACAGCGCCATGGTCGGATCGTCAACATAGTAAGCACTTCTGGTCTGCAAGGGTACGTTTATCAATCCGCTTACTGTGCTAGTAAACATGGGCTTTTGGGATTTGCTCGCGCGGTCGCCTTGGAGGCCAAGCAGTACAACGTGCATGTTTATAATGTATGTCCGGGTGGAGTTGACACCGAATTTTTTAAAGGCACTTTTTTGGCTGAACGGTTGAAAGGCCAACCGCTAATCAAACCCTCCGACGTGGCAGAGACCGTGGTCTTTCTGCTTAAGACTGCTGGTAACGTGGACATACCAGAAGTGGTGATCCGACGGTTTACAGCGGGGTGAAAAACCGAACGCTTCTAAGTTGCTGACGAAAAGTGGGAGATCTAATTCCCGTTTGCACCCTTGATGTTCATCTGTAGAGACCTGAGGTCTTGCAGATCCAACTCGTCTTTAGCGTGTGAACCAATATTAAGACCTTTTTTACTGCTACGCCATTTGCGGTATTCAACGTGACCATCGGCAAAAGTGAGGTTCGCACCGCAATGGTGTCTGTCTGCCGGCACGTCCAACCAATAATCCCGCCATGGAGAGCTTAAGGGGATGACTCCAAACGTTGAATCCCAAATTGTGTCTTCGTGGGTATCGATAAAGACAAACAATACGCCCGGCCGCCGTATCTCGTTCTCTTTTTTGAAATGGTCAGCAGAACGACAAAAGATACTGTTACTCATGTTGTAACTTCTGTTGCGGGGTTTGCCAGGGTGGTCTCTGACAGTGGATCTATCGGCTGGGCAGCGGTAAATGGCCGGAGACCGGTTGTATATGAACAGCACCGAAACCGTTTCGTCAATTGGATCCGGATCCAGAGGGGCAATAGATTTACACCAGGTTTCAGCATCCTCGCCCAGACGCGGGTTCGGGTTACCACCCACATCCACCAAATACACAAAGTTATTTGGTGGAAGATACCCTTCGTTGTCATGGGTGTATTGGTGCCAACAAAGTTGCAACTGGTGCAGGTTATTTTTACACGCAGCAGTGTACACACGGTGTTTAGCTTGGACCAAAGCCGGCAGTAACAACCCCGCGAGTATCGCAATTATAGCAATCACTACAAGTAATTCCACTAGCGAAAACCCCTTATTCCTATGTTGCCGGCGGCCAGTTTGGAGCACAAGGATCCACATCACGTGATACTACTCTATGCCTGAACTGTGATCCTTGCAAGAAGGAGAAGGCGTTGATACGCTAATCTCAAAGGGACCTTGTCGTTAATCTTATGGGCCCTGCTGTGGCTGGGCATCCCTTAACGATGGATTGGGCTTTGAGTCAACCGTATTTGCAGCTAAAAACCAGCACCCTAGAAGTTTGTGAGAATGAGCCCAAGGACATCAAGCTTGAGGTGGATAAGAGTTAAGAGCAGGTTGAGCATGGGTCACAACGGTTGAGAGTGGGTAGATTCCCGTGTGAGGGGTACACTCGGACCTTTGTTACCAAGCCGTGATTTAGAGATTTTGCGACGATTGCAAACCTGTATGAGACGATTGGGAATTGAATGACATGACCAGGTCCTAATTAACCGTTTCCGTGGAAGCACACTCTTGGGCGACGAAACTACGCTCGGCGTAATATTTCTACCATCCCAGAAAGCGCAACGTTTTGTTTTGTCGTCCGAGGAATTTCAGCGTCGCGTACAGGTTTACCTTCTTACGGGCGACTTTTGACCAGCGGGCGCTGCGTCATCGCGACCCCTTTCTACTGTTTGTTGAGGCGTTACGAATGCGACTGGCCCACACGTTCGATCCCCACTATGCAGTCAGTGTTACCCAAGT
>Ga0078972_1007890_pt1 | contig 23045 bp, 15 predicted proteins | sample YelNatPaOPGAMG01_FD_67568 | JGI IMG/M metagenome (GOLD analysis project Ga0078972, IMG submission 67568) | Hot spring thermophilic microbial communities from Obsidian Pool, Yellowstone National Park, USA - OP-RAMG-01 (SPADES assembly) (version 2) | ecosystem: Environmental > Aquatic > Thermal...
CAAAAAAAAGTTTAAGGGCAGAATCCAATATCTCTTCTTTCTTCTTCATAGTTCTCTCTGACTGACCAACCAGTCAATTATATAATAGAATATACCTATCCCTATTGTCAAGATTCCTGGAAGTTCTATAAACTTTTGCTTGGATTGTTTTAGTTCTGGTAGCGCAAGTTAAAGGTGTACATAATTATTCTGATGTTCAATGGACAAGCAAGACACTTGTTCTACCAATATTTTCAAAGCTTATTTACCACGCAAAAAGTTGAAGAGTCTATCCATACCTATCTGATCTGTAGTCCACATTCCGCACGTGTCACTCTCAATTATAATATTTTTCACACTCCTTCCCCATCAATGAAAGAATCTTCCTAGGTACTTCCCTTAAATTCGTCACCTTTACTATCTCTTCTCCCATTAGCTCCATCTTAACTTCGCTTATACCCCTGAAAAAAGGTTAAAGATAGAGCCTTCTTTCTGTGTAGCTAAACCTATTTAGAGCCCATAGCCTTAACTAAGGTAAGTTCCTGGCCCCTTATATACTATACTCGCGAGATGTGGGCTAGGGATCCTTCTGTGACCCTAAATTGTTTTATAAATTAAAACTAGAGGTCTTTCTCTTGTTATCGTTTCCTCCGAATAGAAAATAACTTTATCTTTTCCCTTATTAAACTCTAAAGCACTGTCTCCCAAGAAAACACTAACTAAATCTTTATCTTCAATCAAGTTAGACTTAAATGTCTTTATCTTTAGCTTACCATATAGGACTTCGAGTCTTATAATATTATCCTTCTTCTCGAATATTCCCCATCCAGTATTTAAACACCAGAATATCTTATAAGAAGAAGTGTCAGATTTAACGTCTATAGGGCTAAAACCTATAAGACCTTCCCTCATATCATATTCAAATCCGCTAAATACCAATAGTAGTGAATAGCTTGCCATTGAACGTGCATAATTGCTTCCACATTCGAACTCATTCCATGGATTTCTCTTTTTACCATCATATCTATCTCGGATCGCTCTTATAACTTCTAAGCCTTCTTCTATCATTCCATGTCTTATTAGTTGAGCTGCAACTTGATACTCGAATCCAGGCATTGTCTCCTGTGCGTATGGAATTGGTACCTTAGGTCTTATTTTATTTTCTGGCCACTCACATATTACGACTCCTGCTTCATCGTTCAGGCAGAAGAGCCTGCAGGGATTAAAAAAGTCTCTTATAGGCTTTTTGAAGTTGTACTTATATATAGATTTTAACGTTTTTCCAAGTTTATCTTCGTCGAATATTTCTCCTAAGCCAATGAGGTCAGAATGCCATTGAGCTAAAACCTGATCTATTTCACATCCTTCAGATATTTGATACTTTATCTCTTGACTTTCATTATCCCAGTAAGCATCTACTGTTGTAGAACCGATTAGAGTAGTCGTGTCTTTTTCAGAGTACTTTTCTAGTATGCTTTTATCCTTTAAATCAATCTTCTGGATAAAGTATTCTCCGTTAAATAGATTCTCATTCATCCACCTCTTACCAGAATTAAATAATCTAAGGCACTCTTCAGCGAACTCTTTATCTCCAACATAATCTGCCATTTTATATGCCGCTTTTAAAGCTAGAAGGTACATACCAGTCAGCCAAGAGTTTGGCCCAAATAGTTCCATATCCAATGTATGATGTTGTCTACCTTCTATTACTCCATCTTTATCTGCATCCCACAAATCCTCATTAGTAGGACTCCATGCAAATTCTATAGCTTTCTTTACATAGTTCCACATTGACTTTAACCATTCATTATCTCCAGATATCTTCCATTCCCTATAAACTTTAAAGACTTCACCAAACTGTCCGTCTACACAAGGTCTAAAATTCCACCGTTCTCTTCCTAGTGGCAATTGAAGTCTAAAAGTTATACCTCCGTCTTCTCTTTGATTGTATTTATAGTTTAATTCTCTCATAGACCTCTCTAAGTTTGGAAATAGAAACGGTAACGCATAAGCGTAGTTCCATACATGTATACAAGACCCCTCACAACAGCCAGAGAACGAATGACATCCTTCAAAACCATAGAAAGATCCATCTTCCAGTCTTAAGCATGTTGGAGATTTAAGGATTGATAGATTTGATGATATAGCATCAATAACTACCTCTGGTAATGTCGAATTAAACAATGCTTCTTTAAAGACTAGTGTTTCATTAAAAAGCCTATCCCATTCATTAAGGCTATAAACAGCACTTTCAAGAGAATCTTTAAATAAGGTAGAGTAATAATTCTTCCATATTTTCTGTTTTGCAAGGTTTGGTCCAGGATTCCAGTAATTATACATATTAGGGAAGTTCCAGGCTATTACGAAATGTATACTTCTACTTTCGCCAGGATCTAATTTCACATGGGCAGCTAAAGTAGCAGTATTATTTCCCTTGTCCCTTATTGCGTTATATCTTCTATTATGAAATTTACCAAGCCTAGAAAAGTCTTTCCAGAAGACCTCTAATTCGTCAAACCAATTGCCCCTATACCAATACTCTTGATAACTAGTATCTTTAGCATCAGTAGCTATACTTAGGTCTCCATATTCGGGATCATCTAACTTAATCTGATTAGTTTCTAAGTGGATAATAGAGAACTGGTTAAGTTTTTTAAAGTTATTTACTCCGCCTTTTATGGGATTTGCTATTGATAGAGCTAAAGTAAAATCAAGAGGTCTTGACAAAGTATTCGTAATTTTGATATCAAAGAAAGCTCCAGGTATAGAAGAATCTCTATCATTCAATGGGATAAATGGATTAAAAGCTGTCATCTCTATAACACCTGGGAATTTCTCGTCCTTAAAAATTAATCTAGCAATAGGAAACTCCCCTATAAACTCTACATCTTTAAAATGAGGGACACCTGCCATAGAATATCTAGATGGCCCAAAACCAAAACCCTGGTAAAGTATATTACCTACTTCTCCAGTATATGGCGGCTGTAAATCACCACTTAAGACACGAGCATCAATAACTCTATTTTCGTCTTCAGCCTTTACTGCAAAATGAGTAAAACCGTTATAGCTACCCTTATTTGGTCTATTAAAAATTTCCCAATCTATTAATCTTCCATTTCCGGCTAAACCTATACTACCTGTCCCTATTCCCCCTAAAGGGAAAGATATAGTACTAGTCCTTTCATTCCTATATATCCATCGCTTTTCCAAGTTTAATTACCTCCTTATGAAGAGAGTATAAAAACTATAAACTCCTTATTAATACCTACCTCACTTAAGCTTGCTAAAAAATCTTAATATAAAAACTTATCTCTAACCAAACTACACGTCCTCCTTCAGACAAGGACTTCTGCAGGTTCTCACCCTCTCTATGCTATTAAATCTAAGCAAGTATTTTAAAACTTAGTCAGGACCTTAGATTCTATCTCTTTTCCGTTCACTAGCATTTTTCTCCCACTAGGCGGAACTATCTCAGCCTCTATCACTTCAGGTAAATTTAGTCTCACATCTATAAAGTCCTTTTCTTCTTTGCAAGACATCTCTATAACTCCATATGGAGTAGGAATAGTCCCTTTAGCCCATCTTAAATCAAATAGATTAGGTTGAATCAGTATCTTCTTGAAACCAGGTTCTAGAGGCCTTACTCCCAATATATATGCTGGTAGGAAATAGGCAGGAGCACTAGACCATGCATGACAATGGCTTCTAGTCAGTCTGTCTTTTAGGAAACCGATAAATGTCTCCCAGCAGGTTGTAGCTCCATAATCTAGCATTAATCCCCAGTCCCTTCTTATACTCTCTAAGATCTTATCAATCCTACCAATCTTGGTTAGGGCTTCAAAATAGAAGAAGGACATAAACGGGCTTCCTATTTTAACAAAATGTTCTGGAGGATTGATAATATAGCTTTCTAAGAGCTGTTTTCTTTCACCTTCTGCGCAGTCACATAAATAGACTATGGTATTTGTCTGCTGACTTATAACCTTGGACCTCTGTCGATCACTGTGGATACTGTCTATATAAGCCTTATACTCTTCATCCCAGAGATATCTATTTATAGTATATTTTAAATTATCAGCAAACCTCAAGAGATAGTCCATATCTTCTTTCTTACCCAAGACTTCAGATATGTAAGCCACATCTCTTAGAGCCTTCACAAGGAGTGCATTTTGATGGGTGACTACACCACTATCTGGTGTATCCATAGGAGCCCAATCCAGCATATTCCAGGCAGTTATCTCCAATAACCCATCTTCATTTATAAATCTCTCGAAATTTCTGGCAGTCTCCATAAGAGAAGGATAGATATCACTCAAAAAGTCTCTATCTCCTGTAAATATATAATACTCCTTACAGGCACTCATCCAAAGTAATGTCCATGCAGTTAGGATATTCTGCCATCCGCTAGGAACATGCGACTCTGGAAGAATAGATCTATATAAAGACTTTGGAACTAGTTTCAAACATCTCTTAGAAAGTTCATAGGCACCAAAGGTATAATAATTTATCAGAGACTCATTTCTTGCATCGCCTACCCAGAATGTCTGTTCATAAGCAGGACAATCCACATATGTATCTTCCATACATAGTCTCTCAGTATCCCTTGATATCTCCCAGATTCTATTTAAGAGATAGTCTGAACTATAGAAGGTACCAAGTTCCACTACTGGAAAAGTTGAGAGTTGAACTCGTATAGAATAAAACTTCATCGAAGAGGTCAGATTTCTTATTGTTACCATTATATATCTAAACCCTCTTCTTATAAATGAACGATAACTTTGTCTTCCCTCTTTAGTAATATATCTTAGTGTATTGTTTAATCCGTTAGTATCTTCTATAACGCCATCATGTATTCTTTCAAAAAAATAGAAGTCTAGGACTACTCCTTTAGGACTATCTATATCGAATTCCACAAAACCTGACTGTTCTTTACCAAAGTCTACTATAAACTCTATATCACCATCTAATTTTTTGATAGTGGTATATGTCTCGTTAGGAATAACAAGATTCAGAAAATTGCTAGAAATATCGTATTCTTTTAGGACTCTTTTTGCTGTACATAGTATATAGACATTTTCTTTACAAGTATGTTCGTTTAAAACAGGTTTTATAAAATCTATATATCTGGATAATTCTGAAAAGCTATTAACGTTCCAGATTTCTCTATATTCTGAGCTCTCTTTAAGAGAACAGTCAATGGGCTCCCCAATAAGTAGTACGTCTTTCTTATCAAATGGACCTATAGTAATAAACTCGTAATCATTAAGTATAGGAGCCTTAAAAGATACCTCATCTTCAAAGTCAAAACCCATATGTACAAAAAACTCATAGTACCTTTCTCCGCTAATATCCATCAAGAAAAAGTTTTCCCCGTGTTTCAACTCAACCTCTATAGAATTTCCTTCTCTTACCTCATAAACTTTTCCATTTAATTTGAATCTTCCATAAATACTTAATCCTCTTTCAAAAGGAAACACTACCCTACCTTTCATATCTCTAGGAGATTCTATAATAGTCGCCACATAACCTAAAAAAGCTTTTGGATTTGCAGAATAATCTTCTGAGAAGAAATTAGGTCTTACATCTAAAGATATATGAGTCTTTAAAGGTGATACTTCTCTTAAACTTATTACCCTTCTTGGATAGATAGATTCTTCAGTAAGATAAGGAATATCCCTTGGTACTAATGTCTTCCAAGGTTCGATCCCATACTCTCCAAGTTCTATAGAATCATCCCAATTAGAGTCGTCAAAATTTATATTAATCCAAGCTTCATCAAAATTATTAGCATTAAATATCTCTGCCCAAGCCTGTTGGCAACTTATCCTTACTGATGACCTTTGAAAACCAGTATGTTCCCTATTTCTCCAGCTTCTATTTGATATTATGCTCTTAATAATCTTTCCATCTTTATAGAAATCTAATTGAGCTATTAGTCCCCCTCTACCTTCTATATACTGAAATGTACTTACCCCGAAGTGAGTTACTAAAGCTGCAATGACATTTTTTCCAGGCACCAGGTAATCTTTAATATAATAAGTATCATAGGAGTATTCAAAAGGCCAGCTTCGTACTGGACCAAACCCAACTCTCTTCCCATTTACATAGACCACATACCTAGAATCCGCAGTTATATTTAAAACTGCGTTATCAATATCCTCGGGTTGATTAAATGTCTTCCTAAATGCTATCCAATAGTTTCTAGGATGTTCACCGCTATCATTCCATATCCATTTGGCTTTCCAATCCATAATTTATTAAACCTCCTACTAGTATATTTTTAAAAATTCTAGTAGCCACTTTTTACTGGTTTATACTTATTACTGTTCAAATAGTTTACTAGCCTCCATATTTCTTAGATCCCCTCTGTTGACTTCTCACCATAAGCCCCCTTTAAACATGATAAGAAATCTAATATCAATCATATTTTATCTTTCTTAATTAATATCACCTGTGTCTCATACGGCCCCAAAGAAATAGGAATTCCTTTTCTAAGTTCTGTAGCATTATACCATTGACCCTGTACTTCTATCTTGTCGTTCTTTAATCCAATGATCTTCAAAAGATAAGTCTCTGAAGCATTAATCATATTATGCACAGTTATTTTGACCTCTCGTTCTCGCTTTTCAAGTGATATCACCTCAATAGTATCAATCGCTCCTGCCCAGTCTCGAGTAGCATCATAGATGATGCTACCATACTCTTCAAGTAAAATCCCACTAACGAGTCCTTGAGCAAGCATATACATACTTAGAATAGCTCCATGTTTCGACGTCCAGTGACCAGCATAAGGCCATGCCGGTAGTACATCCTCTGTACCACCTCCGATACAGTGCTTATCAAACTCAGCATTAGGATTGAAGGAACGCATAAATGGTAAACCAGGACCCTGATAATTACTATTCAACCACAGGCGTTTCTCCTCTGTAAGAGTGCTTTGTGTACTTTGGTGAAGAAGTGCTCGTGCACGCTCAAACCAGATTTCTTCTCCTGTAAAACTCCATAATTTGAGGAATTCAGCTGCGCCTTCTTCGTAGGCAAGATTATTTGTCGAGTATTTAATGTCTACAGGTGTACCTCCAATCGTATGATAGTCAAAACGTCCAAGTGGAAGATGTTCTAGACCGTCGAAAGGAACATTAAAAGCATACTGCCAAGAGGCAAAGTAATTTGCAGCAAGACGTGCTGCTTCAAGCCATTTTGTCTCATTTGTTACTTCAAAAAGCCGATTAAAGCCTGCAAGGAGAGCATGCCCTTGACGCTTATCAATGTTATAGAAATCCATCTCAGAACCTGCAAAAACACCATAGGTCTCCATAATTCGAATTACCTGCTCACCAATCTTACACGCAAACTTAAGATACTTTTCCTCGCCTGAGAGCACTGCAAAGTCTATGTATGGCCGTATAAGGTAGATAAAATTGGTAGGCCCACCTAAGGAAGGTCTGGTATAGGTAATATCTACGTGTCGGATTTGTTCAGAAGTATATTTTGACTCAGCCCAGTAAAGCAAGCCGTATCGACGAACCCCTTCACGACTAGTTATACTATTTATTCTTCTATTTATTCTACCTGGGATATCTCCATCCGGATAAAGTTGCATAATTGCATCAAGAGATGAGCGGACAGCAGTAAGCCAGTTCTTTTTGTCTGAAATACCACTATCTCTTAGTAAACAATAGCATTTGATATACCAATAGAGTGCTTCTCCAAGGGGCCCCATATCAATATTATCAGGGTCAAAGTAAGTACCAAATTTGTCAAAGATACCAGCCCATGCCTCATGGTATACAGGGCAAAGGACTCCTAGAGACGACATACCATGATTTACAAAGAAATCTAACGTATCTTCTGCTACCTGTAAAATTTCTTTATCCTTTGTCTTAAAATATGTTTTTAATGCCATATAGGAGGCAAGTCCCGCATGACCCGACCATGAGAATCCAACATAGGCATGGAAATATTTTTTCGGGACATATTTCTCTTGAGAGAAGTCAAACGAATCAGGAAGTGTCCATCGACCAACATAGAATAAACGATATTTCCGTCCTTCTTTCTCAACTTCTTGCATTAACCCATAAGGGTCAAGTAATGTATTAAGTCTAAGACGATAATCTGTCGCCAGGGAATGTGGCGGATGAGTAGGAGAGCTTGGATATAGATAGTGCCATGCAGTATTGATTACCTGCCCAAAACCCTGCTTTTTATTCGAAATATGAGTAAATATCTCTTTAGCCGAATGATAAAGGAATATAACCTTCTCTAAATTCCAGCCATCTGTAACGAAAAATTGCCTATCCAAATCGAGAAAAAGCCTTCGCCCAAACTGAGCAGACTCTGGAAGAAGATAAACAGCCTCATAACAATCCTTCTGGTAGTTTTTCTGTAAGCGGACTGAAAACATAGGTTCCTTTCTGCTCTGTCTAGGCTTCACCCAACCGCCAAAAACAGATGCCTCATTCTCAATAGTAAACCCTGCAGGGATGGTACTTGTATCCTCAGGAAAGTCTTCTCCTAAATAATGACAAGCTTCTCCTATGGGATTTCCATTATATAAGAGGCCAGGAATCATAAAATATTGACAGTCTTCAATACTAATAGGAATTCGTACAATCACACCAAGTTTTACATCGGGAAGCGGTTCCCCTTCATAGAACCATGAGATATTAAGCTGAGAAACTGTTTCTTCAATAGGATAAATACGTATAGTACATGTAAATCTACCAGTATTACCGACAGTAAAAATTTGCCGATATATTCTTGAATCTGATTCTGTAAAGGAGTATATTTCTCCTATTGTTACTGGATACCGGGGAATACGAACTGTCTCAAAATCGAAATTTCGCTCTCGGTCATATTGTTCACATACTCGACGACCGGTATAGTCAGTCTGTCTAATATCATCCACAAGGATAAAACCAAAATCATCCTCAGGAAATTGTAGTGTAGTATTGAAACCCCACTTTTCTACTGGCGCATAATCAAGAATCTGAATAAAGGCTTCACGACCTTTAAATTCTGAAACATCCCATCCCTTGCGTATAAGATTTAAGTTACATTCCCCCGTTGCAGTCCTAACCTTTTTATAAGTCTCTCCGTCTTTTACAAAGAGATTAATACAAGTTACATCGGGAAAGTTACCACCACCAATAAGAAAATCAATTCTCTCTCCTTGAATTACAAAGGGATCCGATTGAAGCTCCCCAATGAAAGAGCCAAGATTCCGCCTCTTCGAGTTGACTAAACGTTGCCCTTGATATCCCGTAATTCTTTCTTGTCCAGGGAAAGAACCTTTTGCTGGTTCGCATCCAAAAGCGTGGCCATTTCTTTCTCCTGAATAGATAGAGATAGGAAGAGAAGGGGAACAATGCATATTATATAGTGGCTTCCAAAACTGGTAAAGATTCTCCATAATCTCTACCGTCGGAATTACTTGCAAAGTAAAGTCTCTAACACTAACAGTGATACCTTCATGAGCCATCTCTATATACCTCCTTATCTAGCATAAGGATCAGCTGCATCACGCAAGCCGTCTCCCAAAAAGTTGTACATAAGTACTGTAATAACAACAAAGATACAGGGTATAAGAAGCCATGGCTGACATGCAACTACTTGGAAGTTTTGGGCATCCTGCAAGAGTGTACCCCAGCTTACAGCAGGAGGCTGAATACCTAAACCAAGAAAACTTAATGCAGTCTCACCAAGGATCATACCCGGAATAGAGAGAGTAACTGAAACTAAGATGTAACTAGTGAAAGAAGGTAAAAGATGCCTGAAAATAATTCTATATTCGGATGCTCCAGATATCCTAGCTGCTATTACAAAATCCTCCTCTCTGAGGGAAAGGAACTTTCCACGCACTACTCGTGCAAGAGATGTCCAGCCAATAAATGATAGGATCACTGTAATAGTAAAATATCTCATAATAATTGACCAATTCTGCGGAATAGCAGCTGCCAGCCCCATCCAAAGGGGAATAGACGGAAGTGAAGCTAGAAGATCGACAGTGCGCATAATAAAATTATCTAGAGCACCACCAAGGTATCCCGCTAATCCACCGAAGATAAGCCCAAGAATAGTACTTAAGCAAACACCCACTAACCCTATTGTAAGAGAAATTCTTGAACCATAAAGAATTCTTGAAAATAGATCTCTACCCAGACGATCTGTCCCAAAGATGAAAAGAGGAGCTCCCTGCTCAGCACCGAAAAGGTGAAGGTTAGAAGTAAAGAGCCCCCACAATCGATATCCTCCAGAGCGTACAAAGAAAGAAACTCGATATTTCTTCTCTCTGTCTACTACATACTTTTTCATAAGAGTTTCTGGATCACGTACTGATTTTAAACCATATACATAAGGACTTATCCGAAATCCATTACTCGTATCTACAAGATGGATCCAATTCGGGGGAGCATTAAGATATTCTGAGAATGCCTCTGTAGGGTTATAAGGGCTAAAAAACTCGCAAAAAAGAGCAAGAATATACAAGATAGTAAGAACGTATATGGCGCTGAGCGCCAATTTATGTCTTCTAAATTTCCACCATATTATCTTCCACTGAGAAGCAAGATACCATTCTTCACTTTTTAGCTCCTGTTTCATCCAAACTTTCATTCTGACACCCCCTCAAATCTAATTCGTGGATCGAGAACAGCAAGCAGAAGATCTGAGATAAGATTTCCGAGAAGAACTAAAAAGGAGAGGATCAGGATAAAACTTCCAGCCAAGTAGGTATCCTGTGAAAGTAGAGCACTAAGAAGAACAGGACCGGTAGTTGGCAAGTTTAAAACGATCGCCGCTATACTTTCACCAGATACTATCCCTGGCAGAAGCCAACCAACACTACTAATTAAAGGATTAATCGCCACACGTAAAGGATATTTAAAGATGAGCTTCTGCTCTGGAACTCCTTTCGCACGTGCAACGATGACATACTGTTTATGCAACTCATCAAGAAGAGACGCCCGTGTAACCCGGATGAGTCCAGTCATACCTCCAAAACCAACGACAAAAATAGGTACCCAGACTCTTTTAAGCATATCAACAACTTTCATTAGACTCCAAGGTGCCTCTGCATAGTTAGGAGAAAACAGTCCAGTAACTGCGACGCCAAAATAACGGAATGATATCCAAAGTACCAAAAGTGCAAGGAGGAAGCTAGGAACTGCAAAGCCAATGAAACCGAGGAAAGTAAAAACATAGTCAAAGACTGAATACTGTTTAACTGCGGAGAATATACCAATAGGAATTGCTACAATATATGTGAATAGCAACGTGAGCCCAGAAATTGTCATAGTGAGAGGAATACGCTCCCAAATAACAGCACTAACCGGTCTGTTGAACCTGAAAGACCAGCCAAAGTTGCCATGCGCAATTATGTTCCAAATCCACTTAGCATAACGAACATATATAGGTTTGTCTAGACCGTAATAGCGAGTGAGATTCAAAATCTGTTCCTGGCTTACCTCCATTCCTTGAGAGCGGAGTTGAATAATATATGTTGTCAGGTAGTCCCCAGGAGGGAGCTCTATAATTAAGTAACTCAAAATTGATATAATAAACAAAATCGGTATAAAAGTAATAACTCGCCGAATTATATATGATGCAAGCAACTAAGCCCCCTCCTTTCTCACCCTTACTTGTAGAATAATTGTTCTGCACTGTATAAAAGCCACTGGCCAACGCCAGTAGTGAACACATTGTCTAGCTTTGCATTAACAATGATCCCTTTTTTCTGTTTCTCCACATAGTTTATTATTGGGATTGTGTCTCTGAATTTTTGCTTAAATTCCTGAAAGATTTTTTCGTTCCATCGATGGCCTGGACCAATTTGAGAGGCAAGATTATAGAGTTCCTTGAACCATTGAGGCGGCTCTTTACCCTTTTTGCCATCACTACTATACCACTGGTCAAAGAGAGGTGATGGGGCGGTTAAATTAGAGGGTGCATGTCCCAAAGCGTACAGTGTCGTAGCCTCATTCCAGGAAGTATCAACTTGTAGCTGGTTACCACTTCTCCGTTGGAAGTATAAACTAACATCAATAGTGTCTAAAGTAGTATATAGGCCGATAGCTTTGAAATTTTCAGCTACTATCTCATTAGCAGGGATGGTATCAGGAAGGTGAGGAGTCACTACTATATGAAGCTCGAATCTCTTTCCATCGGGACCAAGCCTCCAACCTTGAGTATCTTTTTTGTCCAAACCCATCTCGTCGAGGAGTGCATTAGCCTTTGCGACATTGTACTCCGCAGGAACCCATTCTGGCAGTTCTGCTAACCCATAGTATACAGCATCAATGATATGATTACGATCGATCGCATAGTTCAAGGCCTGTCGGAAACGAAGATCATTAACAATTTTTTGCCATACAGGATCGTCGTATGTAAAGTTGAAAGCAAGGACCGTTGGATTATAAGGCAACTCCATAGGTATAACCTTATACCCTCCCTTAGCCTCGTACTGTTTAAACAGTGGATATGATGTCATTCGAGCAAGCTCATCCGCCAGATCAACCTCTCCAGAAATAATCTTTAATACAGCAGCATCTGTACTTTCAACTTTTGTAGACACAACCTTATCGATATATGGAAGCTGATTACCTACCGCATCTACTTTAAAGTAGTACGGATTGCGTTCAAAGGTCACAGTAGTCGGAGTAAGGTTCGTAACGATCCATGGGTGAAGCGTAGGGCACTGGATATTTTCAGGAGTCTTCGATGCCCAAGGAAGAAGACTATACTGTTTAAAAAGCCGAGCCCACTCCTCAGTAAGAAGTTTGGCACTGGCAAGCTTTTTAGCAAGCTCGTCTTTATCTGCATATTTTGGATGAAACTGCTTCAGAAAGTGCTTGGGTTGTATAAAAAGAGTATAGTCCATCCAGGGCTTGCTAATCTCGTCAAGGAAACCAGGGGTTGGTTTGGCAAATGTAATACGAAACGTATACTGGTCGAGCACTTCTAACTTACACACAGCGCCATCTGACTTCATCTCTGCACGATAATAGTATGGAATACTTGGAGTTAAATCAGAATTAAGAATTATGTCCTCATAATTAAACTTCACATCATCAGTAGTTACAGGGACACCATCCGACCACTTCAAACCTTCTCGTAGGAAGAAAGTAAAAGTTTTCTTATCTGGGCTGATCTTGTAACCTTTTAAAACATTTCCTGTAATAGGGTCTGCTATATTATAACCTGGACGTGACAGTAATGGTTCAATCGTCAAGAAGTACATTTCGGGACCAAAACCAGGTGCAGCGTGGATCAAACGGAGTGTCCCCCCATACTTACCAATCTTCAAAGTCTTTAACACACCATCAGGAGCAGCATTCCGCCTGAGCGTGAGAACAAGTGGTTCCTTTGGCAACCTTTGTTCTACTGGTGGAAGCTTACCAGATTTTACTAATTCAGCAAGCATAGGAGCTTCTTTATACCTTTTCTGAGCAAAAGAGACGGAATTGAAACCTACAAAAACACTAAGCACCAAACTCACCACTAATACTCCTATTAACAACTTTTTCATAACTTTAAAACCTCCTTTTTAAAAATTTTTTAGATTACTTAAGTTTCTCCACCTATCCTCATCCTCTCAAGACTCCCCCTTAGCTAGATAAAATCATACATTATCTACTCTTACCTTCTCTTCCACTCTCACCTCCTTCGCCAAGTTTTCTCCTACTGACCTCCTCACTATTAGCTCTGGTCTTAGGACTACCTCTGAGACCCTTAAACCCATATCTCCAGATTTACGTCTTTCTTCCCATTTATTATTCTTTAAACTGTCATAGCAAAATCCTCTGCTCTTCAGCTGCATTATATATCTTTGGCATTCTCTCTCCTAAAACTTTATATTACTGATACCAATATATCATAAAAAATACGAAAGTCAATATCCATAGGCTCCTCATCTCCCCCCACCAAATTTTACACAAAAAACTCCTTCCTTAGGGTATAATTAGATTTCTAAACTAATTTATCCTAAGAAAGGAGTTGATTAATTTGAAAAGATCAGTGAGAAGAATTATAACACATTCTTTTCACGATGTCTTGATAAAGACTCAAAGAGTTAATTTGTCTCTTTTAGTCCTAGCTTGTTTAATTTCCCCTACTATAACTATTACTGAGCTAGCTAAAAGCTTCTTATGTCTTCCTAATTCCCCTCATAAAAAACTCAACGATAACACTAAATACAAACATAAGGAGAAGAGGTTAACCAGATTCTTAAAGAATGAAAGGATAATAGTAAGGAAGCTCTTCTCTACAGTTCTTTCCTTGGCTTTAAAAAATCTTTCTAGAAAGAGTGAAATCTTCGTTATAATAGATCAGACTAATCTACCTCTTGGATATCAGGCTATATTTGCTGCATTAGCTTATAAAGGTAGAGCTCTACCTTTCGCCTTTACTCTCTTTAAGTACGAAGATATAGAGAAGAGCCAGAATATTATAGAATATGAATTCTTCGAGTTAGTAGTTAACTTACTTAAAGCTAAAAATATAAGACCAGTTTTTATTATGGATAGAGGGTACTGTGATGTAAAGATAGTAAAGAAATTAAAAGAATTGGGGGCAAGATTTATAATAAGGGCAGTTAGTAATGTATGGATAGAAGCAAGAGACAATAATTTTAAAGGATTAATAGGACAGTTTACCCAAGTAGGGGTATTTGAAGATTGTTTATACCATAAGAAAGAACAGGTATTATTAAACATAGCTGTTGCAAGAAACGAAAACGAGGAGTACATATGGGTGATATCTGATCTTGAGCCTTCTAGGGTGATAGAGCTGTACAAACTAAGGATGCAGATAGAAGAAACATTTAGAGATATTAAGAGTTTATTAGGGCTAAAGACTTTGAAATTAAGAGAAGATGAATTCACACAAATGAAGTTAGAGAAGATACTTTTAGCTTTAATGTGTGATGTAATAATTAGTGGGTATTTAGAGGTGGAAAGCAGGAAATGTAGTGGTGGATTAGTTAGGAGAGAAGAAGATTACTCTTTCGTAAGGATAGTAAAGGAGGTAGTTATCCGTCTCTGGGGGACATTTATCGTAGAACCCAGAAATCTAAAATTTGGGCCAATGTTACATTCCAGTTTGCTTCCGTAATAGGTAAGGGAGCAAAAAAGTAAATAAGGCATCGTTTGGGGGGATAATAAAGTATTGGCCAAATCTGATTTTCACTGGCTAATTGAAGGCAAATCCCATAGAAAATTTACTTTTAGAAGTTAGGCGAAGGTGAGAAATAGGGTATAAAATAACAGTTGGAATAGAATTTTTCTGGTAATTTACAAAAAGGTGGGGGTAGGCCAGGAGTTACATTTTCTTGACAGCCAAGATAAAAGAGCTATAATATATTTGGGAGAAAGAAATGAAAGGAGATGAGAGTGGGAAGAAGAATAAAGGCATTTATAGATAGTTTGGGAGGCAGTTCAGTTGAGTTAACCCGAAAGGGTAGGGTTTTAGATAACAGTCTTAGAATATGCTTTGAAAGTTTGATAAAGAGATTAAACAGTGGGGGTAAAGTGTAGGATTGCTGTCTAAAAATTGAGTTTAGAAGAGGGTTGAGAGTTTACAAAAGCGTTAATCATACGTAAAGGAGCGGAAATTATGAATGTAAATGCAATTTTTAATGTAAGTAATCAGCCATTCTTTCCTTTAGGTGGGCAGGTGCATAATTCTAGTGCCTATACTATTGAGGAATTGGAAACAGCCTGGAAGGCATTAAAAGAGATAAATGCTAATACAGTTGAAATCCCAATTTATTGGGAACTGATAGAATCCAAGGAGGGAAAGTTTGACTTCTCTATTGTAGATCAAATACTAGAAAAGGCAAGGTCTTATAACTTAAAGCTTATACTGCTCTGGTTTGGTACGTGGAAGAATGGTACTATGAAATATACTCCTAGTTGGGTGAAGAATAACCCAGAAAGGTTTAATCGTGTCATTACACAAGAAAAGATACCTATCTCTGTTCTTTCGTCCCATTGTGAGGCTAATTTAAATGCTGATATGAGAGCTTTTTGTACCTTGATGGAACATTTAAAGAAAAATGATGAAAAAGAGCGTACAGTAATAGCAATTCAAGTAGAAAATGAGCCAGGTATTATGGGTGGGACAAAAAGAGATTATGGAGAAGAAGCAGAAAGAGAATTTCATAGTCCAGTGCCTGACTATCTAATTCGGGCTATTCAAGAAGCTCCTGATAGCATAGTCTATAGTATATGGAAGGAAAATGGAGCCAAATCAAGCGGTTCTTGGCAGGACATATTTGGTCTTGAGGCAGAAGAGGTTTTTTCTGCATGGAGTATTGCTAAGTTTATAGATAAAATAGCTAACGAAGGTAAGAAAGTTTACAATCTTCCTATGTATGTGAATGTATGGCTAGCTTCAGAGTGGGATATAGCTGGGATAAATTATCCTTCTGGTGGAGCGGTGTCTAAAGTATTAGACATATGGAAATGGACAGCAAAGGATATAGATTTAATCGCCCCAGACATCTATGTGCGTAGTCAAAAGAGCTATTGTGAGTTCTGCAACATCTATAGCCGCGGAGATAATCCCTTGTTCATACCGGAATCTTCTCTAGATGAAAGCAATTCATTAAATATGTTCCGCGCTATTGCGGATTATAATGCTATTGGATACAATGTTTTTGGTATCGAGAGTATCTTAGATGAAGATGGCACAGTAAAATCTATAGTAAGACCTATAGTCAATAGTTTTAGAGCATTATCTTCTGCTATTCCTCTTATTATTAAATATCAAGGGACGGGTAGAATACATTCGATAGTTCAAGAAGAATATATGGCTGAGCAAAGACTAGATTTAGGGAAATATGCTGGTTTCGTTCGATTTTTCCAACTAGATTTACATACCCATCAAATTGACCCTGGTCTTGGATTCTTGGATTTTCGTTATAGAGACCAGATAAAAAAGGAAAGGGGAAGAGGCTTAGTAATTCAAGCTGGCGAAAGGGAATTCTATGTATTAGGTGGAGGATACCGTCTTTTGCTATATAGAAAGGATATGCTTAGAGGTTCGCTATCAATCTCAAATAGTAATGACTTTATCAGAACGAGAGACATCAATTATATCAGCGTAGAAGAAGGTTACTTCGATACCAATGGAAACTGGGTCACGACTAGGAGGAGAAGTGGAGATGAAAGTGACTTTGGCATATGGGTCCAGCCTGATGTAGGAGTAGTGCGAGTGGTGATGTGAGAGTACCTTGACTTGATACTTATGACATAGATAGAATTAGGGGAAAGATATTAGAAGGGAGAAAGAAAATGAGGCTTTTTGTTTTTAAGGTGAGAAACATACGTTTTACCTCTCTTATCAGGATTGGCTTTGTAGATCTTATGGCAAAAAATAAGAGTATAAGGGTTCTTATATGAAAAGAGAAATTATGATACCTTTTATAAATGTTTTACTTCTTCTTTCTTTTCCTAGTATAGGTTATGTAAAAGATATCACCATAATAGAGTTAACTGATCAAGTAAAATATCAAAAGATAGATGGATTTGGAGTATCTGGTGCCTGGTGGGCGCAGGATGTAGGCGGATGGCCTCAGATAGATTCTATCTTGGATTATCTCTTTGATAAAAGTAAAGGTATCGGGCTTAATATCTATAGGTATAACATAGGAGCTGGGCCAAACTACTATAATGTACCAGACCTTTGGAGAAGGGCAGAGACGTTTGAGGTATCACCTGGTAAGTATGATTGGAATAGGGATGTAAATGCTGTTAATGTTATGAAAGGGGCTGTAAAGAGAGGGGTTGATACCGTAATTATGTTTGCAAATAGCCCTCCAGGGAGAATGACAAAAAATGGATATACCTCAGGTGATTTTAATGGCAGATCAAATTTCAAACTAGGAATGGAGAAGGAATTCGCCAAATACCTAGTTGATATCGCTGAGCACTTTAAGAATCAAGGCCTCCCAGTCAAGTATATAAGCCCAATAAATGAACCCCAGTGGTATTGGAAAGGGAATCAAGAAGGATGTCATTATGAGTTACAAGAGGTAGTTAGCGTATCAGAGGCATTAGCTCAAGAACTAAAGCTAAGGAGATCAGATATAAAGATTTCATTAGCTGAATCTGGCAAGTGGAATGACCCAGATTATACATTTAAACTATATGAAATGTTAACCCTAGACAAGGATATCTTCCATATGATGGACCATTATGCAGTCCATTCCTATTGGTCGAATGAATTTGATAAGAAGATAGCGGCAACCTTTTTTAACGGTCAGTCAAAGAAATTACCTCTTCATATGTCAGAGTGGTGTCAGATGGAATCAGGACGAGATTTGGGAATGGATTCAGCCTTAGTTCTTGCTAAGACGGTTTACGAAGACCTAACTATCCTAAATGTATCTTCTTGGGAATATTGGATTGGAGTATCCTGCTATGACTACAAGGATGGGCTTATCTATGTCGATAAAGATACAAAGAAGTTTTATACGACTAAAAGGATGTGGGCACTTGGGAACTTTAGTAGATTCATAAACCCTGGAGATATTAGGATCAAGGCATCAAGCACTGATACAGACTTACTGACTTCTGCGTTTATTAGTCCAAATAAAGAGAGGATTGTTGTAGTAGTGCTAAATTCAAATCCTTACGATACAAAGAGGATTACATTTGACAAATTGGCTTATAGGAATATCCAGCTATATGAGACGAGCGATGAGAAGTCATTAAGCAAGGTATATGATGGGGTAGCTAAGAAGGAATTCTTGATACCTGCCAAGTCGGTTAATACTTTTATTGTCAAGTTAGAATAGGAAAAGGAGGAATGATTTAATGTCTAAGACTACTACAACCTATAGTAAAGAGATTACTTCTTATAAAAGATCAAGATCACGATTTGCTACATTAAAAAACAATAGGACACTCCTCTTGATGTGTTTACCAGCTATAATCTTTTTCTTTGTGTTTTCTTATATACCTATGCCTGGTTTGTACATTGCATTTATCAATTATAACTATTCTCAAGGTATATTCAGAAGCCCATTTGTAGGACTTGCTAACTTTAAATTCTTGGTCTTATCAGGTGATCTTTGGAGATTAACAAGGAACACAGTATTATATAACCTAGCCTTTATACTTTTGGGGAACGTCTTCCAGATATTCTTAGCTATCCTACTAGATGAGATATTAAACAAGTGGTTTAGGAAGGTATCTCAGACCCTAATGCTTCTTCCACACTTTGTATCCTATGTTCTTGTTGGCTTACTGGCATATAACTTCCTCAATTATGACTATGGTATCCTCAACAGTATCTTGAGAGCATTAGGGAAAACACCATTGAAAACATATTCAAATCCTGATATATGGCCATACATAATTGTGTTAGTACATCTATGGAAGACTGCAGGGTATGGTTCAATAGTTTATTTTGCAGCACTTACTGGAATCGATGAGGAGGTAATAGAGGCTTCGTTGATAGATGGTGCAAATGAATTCCAGAAGATAAGATACATTATATTGCCACTATTAAAACCAACCTTCGCAATCTTACTTTTGTTCTCATTAGGTGGGATAATGAGAGGAGATTTTGGTCTGTTCTATAACCTAGTTGGTTCAAACAATGCCTTATTGTTCCAAAAGACAGATATTATTGAGACCTTTGTATTTAGGTCTCTGATGAACTATTTCAATTTCTCTCTTGGTAGTGCAGTAAGCTTATATCAGTCAGTCTTTGGCTTTATCATAGTAACTACAACAAACTGGATTATAAAGAAGATAGAGCCAGATTATGCATTATTCTAAAAGGAGGAATAAAATAGTGGGAAATGAGAATGTATCAAGATTAAAGATAAAATATGACAGGTCGGCACTGTTTGTGAGGAGCTTAGGCTATGTAGTAATAGGTACATTTGCACTTATATGTTTGATTCCATTTATATCTGTAGTAAATACATCTTTCTCTTCAGAAAAGGCGGTTATGAGGCAGGGGTATGCTCTCTTTTGGCCCAGAGAATTTACCTCATTTGCATATAGATTATTATTCGAAAATCCAAATATCCTTATCGGTTCATATATAGTAACAATCTTACTGACCGTTGTTGGAACATCTGCTGGGTTATTCCTGATAACAATGACAGGATATGCATTACAGAGGCCTGATTTCCCATATAGGAATGGAATAGCATTTTATATCTACTTCACAACCCTGTTTTCTGGTGGGTTAGTTCCATACTATCTATTGATTACTCAGTATTTGCACTTAAAGGATAACTATCTAGCTATCTTACTTCCATCATTGATGAACCCATGGTTAATAATCCTAATGAAGAACTTTTTAAAGTCTATACCGCACTCAATAGTAGAGTCGGCTAAGATAGATGGTGCTGGAGACTTCACAATATTTTTAAAACTTATCCTACCAATGGCAAAACCGGCACTAGCGACTGTTGGATTGTTCTTAGCACTGGGTTATTGGAACGAATGGTATAATAGTATGCTCTTTCTATCCTCATCTGTATTATACAAGCCATTGCAGTTATTCCTGTATGAGGTAATAGCAAAGGCAGATTTTATCCGAAATTCAGCTGCATTTGCTAATGTACCTTCTCAGGATATACCAATGGAAACAGCTAAGATGGCAACTGCCATTGTGGCTTGTGGCCCGATAATAATAGTTTACCCTTTTATTCAGAAATACTTTATTAAGGGTATAACTGTAGGAGCTGTCAAAGGATAGCTCAGAGATAGGAAAATAAGAAGGAGGTGATGTCTGAGAGGATATAAGAAGATAGTAGATGATGAAAGAGGTAAGTTCAGTTGAGTTAACCCGAAAAGGGTAGTTTTATCTGAAGGTTTTTGAAGATTAAATTAACTTTAGGAGGTGTTTTAATGAAGAAGTGGGCCTTATCTTTGACTTTAGTGATTTGTCTATTACTAGTTTGGACATCAATAGTTACAGGCGCTACCACTAAGCCAAAAGATTATGTTGTTGTAACATACCTAATGTTGGGAGATCCACCTACAAATGGGCAACTACAAAAGGTCATGGCAGAACTGAACAAAGTCTTGAAAGAGAAGATCAATACGGGATTAGAGCTAAAGTTCACAGGGTGGGCAGATTGGCTGACAAAATACAATTTGACGCTTGCCTCAGGTGAACCAATAGACCTGGTTACAACTGCATCTGACTGGCTTGACCTATGGGATAATGCACAAAAAGGTGCTTTCTTACCTTTGGATGACCTGTTGCCCAAGTATGCTCCAAAGACATGGAAGAGTATACCAGCATCCCATTGGGCAGAGTGCAAATATAATGGGAAGATTATCACAATACCAGAGGACCAGTATACTCAGTGGATAAACCATGGATTCTTCTACCGTGGAGACTGGGCAAAGAAGTTTGGTATAGGACAAATAAAGGATTTTGCAACATTTGGTAAATACCTAGATGGAATAAAAAAAACTATGCCTGATGTTATACCTTACGACGCAGCTGTGAGTATTGGTACAGAGATTTGGGACGGATGGGTTACGTCAAATACTGATGCCCTTCCATTGGAAATGATCCCAACAGGTTATCACAGAGTATTCTGGACAAAATCTTACGATGAGAAGTATACTGCTTATAGCCCTATATTCACAGATACATTTTTAAAATATGCCGAGATGATGAAGGAGTGGGGAGATAAAGGGTATTGGCGTGAAGATGTATTAAACTATAAAGGAGACACAAGGGCAGCATTAAGAGCTGGTAAGACAGGTGCTGACGAACATCATACGAACACATATCGCTATTTAAGAGTTCAGATGGATAGGGATCAGCCAGGTTCAAATTTACAGTTCTTTGCGTTCTGTGATACTAGGAATAACCTTCTCCAGATGTCAATAACTCATGGTGCTACATCAATTGGTGTCCATAGCAAATATCCAGATAGAGCATTGATGGTCTATGATTTGATAAGAAACGACAGACAAGTATATATGCTTCTTAACTATGGAATTGAAGGTGTTCAATATGTAATAAAGAATGGTAGGATTGCAAGACCAGAAGGATACAACGAGACAAGAGATGGCTTCTGGTCAAACTTCTGGGGTGGAAGAGTGGATAAGTTTGAGTTGCCAAGTGAGGATGAGTATACATATGTAAGAAATGTAGTCTGGAAGAGGTTTAACAAGATAGCAAAGCCATACCCGTATGGAAAATTTGTATTCAATAGGACTCCCGTACAAGCTGAATTGGCAGCAATCTCCAACGTAACAAATATCTACGGACCTGCTATTAGCTTTGGCAAGGCAGGTGATCCAAAGAAGGCGGTAGAACAATACAGAGAACAGCTAAAAGCAGCTGGTTATGACAAGGTATTAGCAGAGATTCAGAAGCAGCTGGATGCATATAGAGAACTTGTGCTTAAAGAATCTTCTCAATAATTTCATTACAAGTTAAAACAGGAAGCCGCTTATTCTATGAGGTGGGTTCTAGCGCGCTAGAACCCACCTCATATTTAGATTCTCTTACGAAGATTACTTTAAATCTCTCCGTAAATAAAGTTATTTAGAATCTTGGAGGGATAAAATGATAGTTTACTATAGGATTTGCAGGAAGAAACTAAGGTTGTTTTATAGAGATACTGTGAGTAAGGAGTGCAAAAGGAGTTTATTACAAGGATATCTCTTCTCAATTCCAAATAGCAACTCTGTGGAAATTATGGGGCCTTGCCTTGGATATCTATTAAGGCATTAGAGGCTCAGAAGGAAAGATATTAAGTTAGTTAAAGGTGAACTAATGGACCTAGGCAAGGGGCCAAAGAAGACTATCAAGGAGGGTACCTATAATATGAGATACCTAGGAGGTTTACACAGAAAACTTGACAGACCCTGTTTTGGAGTTTTAAGTAACTTTAATAATAGGAGATGAAAGACATGAAAAAATATTTAAAACTTTTTGGTTTTCTTTTGGTTTTAGTCCTATTTATAATGGGGCAAACAAGTTGCTCCAAGTGTAGTGGAGCCTCTACAGGAGATGTAATAAATCCTGCTAAAGTATACTATGTATCCCCTACAGGAAGCAATAGTAATCCCGGTACT
>Ga0078972_1007892_pt1 | contig 23035 bp, 19 predicted proteins | sample YelNatPaOPGAMG01_FD_67568 | JGI IMG/M metagenome (GOLD analysis project Ga0078972, IMG submission 67568) | Hot spring thermophilic microbial communities from Obsidian Pool, Yellowstone National Park, USA - OP-RAMG-01 (SPADES assembly) (version 2) | ecosystem: Environmental > Aquatic > Thermal...
GACCACGTCGAGGATCGCCTCGCCGAGGTCCACCACCGCCTCCTCGCACCCGCCGCAGGACGCGCACCAGTAGAACGCCACTTTCGGTTTCATCGGCCAGCCACCCCCGCCATGGCTTTCTCAGGTTCCGCCGCCTCCGTTTCCGCCGGCGCCTTGTAATTCAGCGGCCCGAGTTTCTTCAGCTTCTCGACCATGTCGTTCATCACCACTCTCAGCCGGTCGCCTTCCGACGCCGAGATCCACTCCAGCCGGAAGCGCTCTTCCTCGATGCCCATTTGCTTGAGCAGCCGCTTCAGCACCTGCACGCGGCGCAGCGTCTTGTAATTGCCTTCCTGGTAATGGCAGTCGCCCGGATGGCAGCCGCCGATCAGCACTCCGTCGGCGCCGTTCGCGAACGCGTCCAGGACGAACTGCGGATCGATTCGCCCCGAGCACATCACGCGCACCACGCGCGCGTTCGGCGCGTACTTCATGCGCGCCGTTCCCGCCAGGTCGGCCGCCAGGTAAGTGCACCAGTTGCAGAAAATCGCGACGATGTTCGGCTCGAAACCGCCCTCGAGTTTCACCAATCCGTTGTCAGGCATGGACCAACACTCCTTCGATCTCCGCGAAGATCTCATCGTCCTCGAACAGGTGCTGCTGGAGCGAGCCCGACGGGCACGCCGCCACGCAGGTGCCGCAGCCCTTGCACAGAACCGGGTTAACCTCCGCCTTGCGCTTGTCCTCGCGGAACGCGATCGCGCTATACGGGCACAGCGGAACGCAGGTCTTGCAGCCGGAGCAGTCCTCCTCGATCACGTAGGCCGTGTTCGGCTCCTGCTCCACATAACCCGCGTCGATCAGCGCCATCGCCTCCGCCGCGGCCGCGCCCGCCTGCGCCACCGTGTCCGGAATGTCCTTCGGCCCCTGGCAGCAGCCCGCCAGGAAGATGCCGTCCGTAAACGTGTTCACCGGCGCCAGCTTCGGGTGCCGCTCCAGGAAGAAGCCTTCCGTCGAGCAGGTGATGTTGAACAGCCGCCGCACCTCCTGCGCGTCCTTGTGCGGCTCCAGGCCGACCGACAGCACCACCATGTCCACCGGGATGCGCCGCACCACGCCGAGCAGCGTGTCCTCCACCCGCAGCACCAGCTTGCCTTCCTCGCTGGGGTTGAGCGCCCAGTCCGTCACCTCGGCCACGCGCCCGCGGATGCAGTGCACGCCCTCGTTCAGCAGCCTCTGGTAGAACTCCTCGAAGCCCTTGCCGGGCGTGCGCATGTCGATATAGAAGTTGAAGATCTCGGCGCCCGTGTGCTCCTTCAGCAGGTGCGCCAGCTTCAGCGAGTACATGCAGCACACGCGCGAGCACCACTTGTTCGTCTTCTCGTCGCGCGAGCCCACGCAGTGAATGATGCCGACGCTCTTCGGGTGCGTCTTGCCGTCCCGCAGGTAAACCTCGCCCGCGGTCGGCCCCGACGCGTTCACGAGGCGCTCCACCTCGAGCGACGTGAACACGTTCGGATAGACGCCGTAGCCGTAATACGGCAGCCGCTTCGCGTCCACCGTCTGGAAGCCCGTCGCCACGATCACCGTGCCGACGCGCACGTTCTCCACTTTGTCTTCCAGCTTGAAGTTGATCGCGTGCCGCTCGCCGCAGGCCTCCAGACACGTCTTCTTGCACTTGCCCGATTTGAACTCGATGCAGGTCTCCCGGTCGATCACCGGCACCTGCGGAATCGCCTGCGGGAAGGGCAGGTAGATCGGCTTGCGCTTGCCCAGGCCTTCGTTGAACTCATCGTCCACCTTGGCCTGCTTGTACACGCACGCGGCGATGCACTCCAGGCAGCCGGCGCACAGATCCTCGTCGATGTACCGCGTGTGCCGCGTCACCTGGACGTCGTAGTTGCCGACGTAGCCCGAGAGGCTCGTCACCTCGGCCATCGTCCACAGCGTGATGTTCGGATGCGCGCGCACCGCGGACATCTTCGGCGTCAGGATGCAGGCCGCGCAGTCCAGCGTCGGGAAGGTCTTGTCGAACTTCGCCATGTGCCCGCCGATCGTGGGCGCGCGCTCGACCAGGTAGACCTTCTTCCCCGCGTTCGCCAGCGTCAGCGCCGCGTGGATGCCGGCGATGCCGCCGCCCACGATCAGCACCTTCGGATCGATATCGACCCGCGCCTTATCGAGCGGCTTCTGTTTGGCTACCCGCGCCACCGCCGCCCGCACCAGGTCCTGCGCCTTCCGCGTCGCGGCCCGCTTATCGGTGTGCACCCAGGAATCGTGCTCCCGGATGTTCACCATGGCCATGAAATACTGGTTCAGCCCGCCCTTCGCCGTCGCCGCGCGGAACGTGTGCTCGTGCAGGTGCGGCGAGCAGGAGGCCACGACGATCCGGTTCAGGTTGTGCTCGGCGATGTCCTTCTCGAGCATCTCCTGGCCCGGCTCCGAGCACATGTACTTGTAGTCGCGCGACACAACCACGCCCGGCAGCGTTGCGATGTACTCGCTCACGGCCTTGCAGTCCACCACCGAGCCGATGTTGCTGCCGCAATGGCAGATGTATACGCCGATTCGTACGGATCCGTTCTGGTCATGCATTGGCCATCACCTCCTCGCGCGCGGGAAACCACTGCTTCAGGACTTTCCCGCCGGCGATCGAATGCTGGAACCCGAGCTTGTCGCGGTCCGCGCCCAGCGCCCAGCCCAGCACCTGCGTGAAGTACAGGATCGGGATGTCGTAGCCTCGGCCGCCGTTCATCTCGCGCTGGTAGGCGTCCAGGTTGAACTGGCACAGCGGGCAGCAGGTCACGATGGCTTCCGCGCCCTTCCGCACCGCTTCGGCGATCAGGATCTCGTTCAGCCTCACGCCCACTTCGCGGATCGTGCCGGTGAGCGATCCGCCGCAGCACTTGGTCTTCAGCGCCCACTGAATCGTCGTCGCGCCGGCCGCGTGCATCAGCTCGTCCATGCGGATGGGGTCCTGCGGGCGGTCGGTTTCGTAATACGGCCGCAGCATCTGGCAGCCGTAGTAGCAGGCGAGCTTGCCGCCCTGCCACTTGCGCACGGTCTTCGCCTTCACCATTCCTACGCCCACGTCGTTAAACAGAACCTCGACCGGGTGCCGCACCTTCATCCAGTCGATCGGCGGAAGCTCGGCGATCTGGAGTGCTTCATCCACGCGCTTGCGAATGGTCGGGTACCGAGTGGCGTAGTCTTCCGTCTTGCGCAGCACCAGGTAGCAGGCGCTGCACGGCGCCACCACTTCGCTGGCGCCCTGCTTCGCCGCCAGCGCCAGGTTGCGCGCCGAAAGCACGAACGCGGCGTCCTCGTCGATCGACATGTACGAGGTGGCGCCGCAGCAGTTCCAGTCCTCGATCTCGTTCAGCTTCAGCCCGAGAATCCGGAACACCTCGAGCAGGCTCTTTTCGTACGCCATGCCGGTCGCCCGCAACGAGCAGCCGGGAAAATATGCGTATTCGCTCATCGGGCCACCTCCCGCGGGGCTTCGAGCTCGCGCCGGAGTCCCTCGATGTCCTTGATCCGCTCGCTCTTAAGCGACAGCCGGCCGGTGCGCATCAGGTCCAGGCCGCTGCCGGCCATCTTCAGCAGCAGCAGCGGATTCGACTTCAGCGCGAAGCGCAGCACCACCCAGAACTCCGAGTTGCGCCCGTTCCGCTTCACCCCTTCGTAGAACTCGCGCGCCAGCACGGGGATCGGCAGATGCTTCGGGTACAAGCCTTCCTTGATCGCCTGCTGTTTCAGCGCGTACATGACGTCCGTGAGGTGAATGTCCTGCGGGCAGTGCGCCGCGCAGGAGTAGCAGGAAGCGCAGAGCCAGATCGTGTTCGAGCTCAGCGCCTCGGTTTTAAAGCCCTCGCGAATCAACTGGATGATGCGGCGGGGCGTGTAATCCATGTAGATCGACAGGGGGCAGGTGCCCGAGCAGGTGCCGCACTGGATGCAGGAGAATACGCGCTCGCACCCGGGAAGCTCGCGCAACTGCTCAGACCATTCCGGAACCGCCTCCTGCTGGTACTTCATGGTCCTGCTTATCTGGATCATTGGCTTTCCCTCCTGGGCGCGGCATTGGGCCTGCGCCCGGCCGGCTCGGCCGCCTCAGCACTTTGCCGGCACGTGGCATCCCGGCGGAGAGAGCATTTCAGATACCAGGATCTTAAATACTGATAGAGCTACGCGAACCAAGGTGGGGCAACCAACAGGGTGTGGGCGGAGATGCGCAATTTCGCCGACCGAATTTGCGCAATTTAACGCTGTTTAATTTTTGCGTAGACGACCGCTATGGCGGAAATTCGGGGACAGGCTACGCTTTCACCAAATTCCGGCCTGGCACGTGTCGCCGATCCGGAATCCTGCCCAACTTCGCCAGCCGAGCTGCGATGGCCAAGGGCGCTCATCGCCCCAGCGCCACATGCAGTGCCCGGATTGCGATACAAGGGGCGGTCCCGGGGTCGCGTGACGGGTTGTGGACCATTGCGGACCCGGCCACTTCCAATTACACGTCCAGGTTGCGCACGTCGAGCGCGTTCTCTTCGATGAACTTGCGCCGGTTCTCGACGTCCTCTCCCATCAGGGTCGTGAAGATCTCGTTAGCCTCGACCGCGTCTTCCGAGCGCACCTGCAGCAGCGTGCGCGTGGCCGCGTTCATCGTGGTCTCCCAAAGCTGCTCGGCGTTCATCTCGCCCAGCCCCTTGTAGCGCTGCACCGACGCGTCGCGCATGCCTTCCGCCTTGAAGAATTCCAGCAGTTCGCGCCAGTCCGGCAGCACCTGCCGCGTGCTCTCCTTCACGGCGGCGAACGGCGGGCGGTTGTACTTCGCGATCTGCTTGGCCACGGCCCGCAGCCTGCGGTACTCGGGCAGCGATGCCAGGTCCACCCCGATCACGCGCTCCGCATTCGCGGAATCGTGGTAGCTGACCGACCACATCGAATGCTCCTCGTCGAACTTCAGCTCGGGCTGCATCTGGATCGCGTTCAATCCGGCTACGACGGGCTTCAGATTCGCCTGGTCGGCAAAATCCGCCTTCGAGTCGATCTTCAGTTCCGGATCCGAGAGAATCTCCACAATCCGCGGATCGCGCAGCTTCCGCTCGACCCGGTGGAAGTGCTGCTGGTATTCGTCGAGCTGGTTCAGGAACGAGCGCAGCTCGGCGCCTTCCAGCCGCTGCGTCGCGCCGTCGGCCGGCCCGATCTCGACCGCCATGTTTTCCGTCGCGCGCCGCAGGATCTCGCGCAGAAATTCCTTTTCGTCCTTGATGTACTTCTCGCTCTTGCCCTTCTTGATGCGGTAGAGCGGCGGCTGGGCCACATAGACGTTGCCGCGCCCGATCAGGTCCGCCATCTGCCGGTAGAAGAACGTCAGCAGCAGCGTGCGGATGTGCGAGCCGTCCACGTCGGCGTCGGTCATGATGATGACCTTGTTGTAGCGCAGCTTCGAAATATCGAAATCCTCCCGGATGCCCGTGCCGAGCGCGGTAATCATGGCGCGGATTTCCTCGTGGCTCAGCATGCGGTCCGTGCGCGCCTTCTCAACGTTCAGGATCTTTCCTTTGAGCGGCAGGATGGCCTGGTAGCGCCTGTCTCGACCCATCTTGGCGGTGCCGCCGGCCGATTCGCCCTCCACCAGAAACAGCTCGCAGCGCTCCGGATCCTTCTCCTGGCAGTCGGCGAGCTTGCCCGGCAGGCCGCCCGAATCGAGCGCGCCCTTGCGCCGCGTCAGGTCGCGCGCCTTGCGCGCCGCCTCGCGCGCCCGCGCAGCGTCGATCGCCTTCGAGACGATCCGCTTCATCACCGCGGGGTTCTTGTCGAAGTACTCGCCCAGGTTCTCGTTGACGAACTGCACCACGAACCCGCCGATATCGCTGTTCAGCTTGCCCTTGGTCTGCCCTTCGAACTGCGGCTGCGGCAGCTTCACGCTGACCACCGCCGTCAGGCCCTCCCGGACGTCGTCGCCGGTCAGGTTCTCCTTCACGTCCTTGAACAGGCCGGCCTGCTGGCCGTAGAAGTTGATCGTGCGCGTCAGCGCGCTGCGGAAGCCGCTCAGGTGCGAGCCGCCGTCCACCGTGTTGATGTTGTTCGCAAAGCTGAACAGGTTCTCCGAGTAGCCGTCGTTGTACTGCAGCGCCACTTCCATGGTCAGCGTGCCGCCGTTGGGCATCTCGCGCATGCCTTCGAAATAGATCGGCTTCTCGTGCAGAACCGTCTTGCCCTTGTTCAGATGCTTCACGAACTCGGCGATGCCGCCGCTATAGAAGAACTCGTGCGACTTCGGCGGATCCACCCGCTCGTCGGTGAGCGTGATCTTCAGGCCCTTGTTCAGGAACGCAAGCTCGCGCAGCCGCTGCGACAGGATGTCGAAGCTGAACTCGGTCGTGACCATGATGGTCGGGTCCGGCTTGAAGGTGATCTTGGTGCCCGTTTTCCGCCCGGCCTTGCCCTTGCGCTCGAGCGGGCCCTTCGGAACGCCGCGCTCGTATTCCTGCACCCACGTGTAACTCGTCCCGTTGTCCTGCCCCGGCACCGGGTGCCAGATCTCGAGCTCCAGCGATTCCGAGAGCGCATTCACGCAGCTCACGCCCACCCCGTGCAGCCCGCCCGAGACTTTGTAGCTGTTCGTGTCGAACTTGCCGCCGGCGTGCAGTTTCGTCATGACGATCTCGGCCGCCGACACGCCGTACTCTTCCTTGATATCGACCGGTATGCCGCGCCCGTTGTCCTGCACCGTCACCGAGTTGTCGCTCCGGATCGTCACGGAGATTTCGGTGCAGTAGCCGGCCAGCGCCTCGTCCACCGAGTTGTCCACGACCTCGTAGACCAGGTGATGCAGTCCGGCTTCTCCCGTCGACCCGATGTACATCGCGGGCCGCAGGCGCACGGCCTCCAGGCCTTCGAGCACCTTGATACTGGTGCTGTCGTAAATCTCGCTCGTTGCTGGATCGATATTCTTTGTTGCCATTTACACCTTTCGAGCAGACGGTTCGCAATCGTTGTCGCGCGCCGCTCGCTCGAGCTGCGGCGCGCTTCGGAGAGCCGCTTCCGGTCAGATCCGCATCGGCATCACGATGTAGCGGTACTGATACCCGTCCTCGGTCCCGGCCGGACGAACCTCAGCCGCGCTGTTCGGATCTTTGAACGAAATGGAAACCTGCTCCTCGGAGATCACGCGCATGAAATCGAGCAGGTACTGTGCATTGAAGCCGATCTCGACCGACGTGCCGACGTAATCGGCCGGAACCGTCTCCTCGCTCTCGCCGGTCTCCGAGATCGACGAGAACACTTTCACCTCGCCCGGGCAGAACTGCAGCCGTATGGCCTTCGACCGTTCGTCGGCGAACTGCGCGACGCGCTCAACGGCCGCCCTCGCATCATTGCGCACCAGAACCACCGCTTGCTTGTGATCCTTCGGCAGCACCCGCTCGAAATCCGGGAACGTGCCCGTCAGCTTGCGCGAGATCAGCAGCCGCTCGCCGATCTCAAAGAACAGGTGATTCTCGTTGCCCGCGAATTTCACCACGGCGTCCTGGCCGGCCTCGCCCGCCAGCTTCAGGATTTCGCCCATCGCTTTTTTCGGAAGCAGAGCCCGATATGACGACGTGATGCCCGGCAGGCTGTCGGGCTTGCTCTCGATGTACGCCAGCCGGTGGCCGTCCGTGGCAACCATCAGCATGCTCTGGTTCCTCAACTGCAGGAGCGCTCCGTTCAGCGTGAACCTGGATTCCTCCGACGAGATCGCGAAAATCGTCTTTGCGATCATGCCTGCCAGCACGCCGGCCGGAATTTCAGCCAGCACATCCGGCATCTCAGGCAGCTCAGGATAGTTATCCCGCGATAACCCGGCCAGCTTGGTGCGCGAGCGCCCGCACTGCAAAGTGGCCCACGCATTCTCAAGGAACTTCACGTTTACATCGGCGTCCGGCAGCAATCTTACGTAATCCAGCAGCCGCTTCACCGGAACCGTTCCCGCTCCCGGTTTCGCCACCCGCGCCGGGCACGAGCAACGGATTCCCAGCTCGAGATCCGTCGCCGTCAACTGGATCCGCTCCCCTTCCGCTTCGATCAGTACGTTCGAAAGAATCGGGATCGTCGTCCGCTTCTCAACAACCCCCTGGGACAGGTTCAACTCCCGAACCAGGTCGGCCTTGCTAACGGTGAATTCCATCGGTTCCGCTCCGTACCAGCAGTCTCTCTATGAACCGTTCTCTAAAATACCAAATATAAGAACAGTAGTCGTAGGGGCTGTTGAAATGTTGATTTCCTTCTAAATTATACAAAATTCTGATGGTTCCTCGCTACAGAGCCCTGTTGAAAACCTTTGGGCGGAGGTGGACGCTTTCACCCTTCCGGCGTTGTCCACAGCTTTCCAGCGTCAAATTTCAACCTTCCCTGTGGAAATTGGAGGATCCTCAATTGAATGAGTCAATTAGGCTGTGGATCAGCCTGTTCAAATCCACATCCTTCTGCCGCAGTTCCTCGATCTTCCGGATCGAGTGCAGAACCGTGGTGTGATGCTTGCCCCCGAAGGCCCGCCCGATTTCGGGCAGTGAGGCCTGCGTAAGCTCCTTCGTCAGGTACATCGCGATCTGCCGCGGCTCCGCTATATCCTTCCGGTTGCTCTTCAACTTCAGTTGCGCCGGCTGAAGATTGAACCTCGCTGCTACAGCCTTGACGATCGCGTCTATGCTCACCCTGCGGTCGCCGTTGTGCACCAGATGCTTCAGCGCCTGCTGCGCCATCGGAAGATTAATCGGCGATCCGGTCACGGAAGAATAGGCCATCAGCTTCACGAAGGCGCCCTCCAGTTCCCTGATATTCGACTTTGTCTTGGTCGCGATGAAGATCCGCACGTCCTCGGGAAGCTTCAGGCCTTCCGCATCGGCCTTCTTCTCGAGAATCGCCATCTTCGTTTCCAAGTCCGGCGGCTGTATGTCCACCATCAGGCCCCACTCGAATCGCGACCGCAGCCGGTCCACAAGCCCGGGAATCTCCTTCGGAGGCGAGTCGCTCGAGATCACGATCTGCTTCTGCCGCTCGTAGAGCTCGTTGAAGGTGTAAAAGAACTCGTCCTGCGTCGCTTCCTTGCGGCCGAGGACCTGAATGTCGTCGATGAGCAGCGCGTCGGCCGAGCGGTAGTGCTGGTGAAACGCCGGCATCCTTTGGAGCTTGATGCTGGTCACCATCTCGTTCATGAACCGCTCGCTCGAGGTATACACAATCCGCAGACCGCCGTAGTTCTCGATCAAAGCCTGCCCGATCGCGTGCATCAGGTGCGTTTTGCCCATGCCCACCCCCCCGTAGATGAAGAGCGGATTGTACTGCCGTGCGGGGTTCGACGCCACGGCTTTCGCCGCGGCATGAGCGAACTGGTTGCACGAGCCTACTACGAAGCTGTCGAACCGGAATTTCGGATTCAGCCCCGTCCCCAGGTTCTGGAAGGTCAGCTCCGGCTCGCTCTGTAGCGGCCCCGCCGGCGGCCTCAGGCCGTTGCCTTCCTGCCCGCCTGGTTCATACCGTACGCACACAACCGGCAGACCGGCTTCCCGTATCACCCCGGCCACCAGATCCGCGTATTCCTGCTGGATGTACTCTTTCGCGCTCTCGTTGGGCACCGACACGACAACGGTGTCGGACTGGAACTCTCGTAACGTGGTCCTGGCGAACCAGTTTTGATAACTCTCGCTACTGATCTTGGAAGCGATCCGGCTCTTGACGATTTCCCACACGTTCATGTCGCACCACGAGTTGCTGCACTACTTTTGCACATTTTTTCCACAGCTTGTGGAAAACCTGCGCTACACGCTCATCTTTGGAATGCGGCCTCTGTGAACCACGAGGCAACTCACAAGGACGCGGACCTAAGGTCACCCGATTTAAGCGGAAGGTGCAGTCTAACACAGATGCCACAGCCGGAAGCAAGAACTTTCCGCCGCGACTATCATATGTGTTATCAATAGATTATCAAAAATTCCGCCAAATCATTTCCGCTCCGACTTGTGCGTTCGAATTGTACCAGTACCTGGAGGCCTCCCTTGGGAGGGGATTACTGGTACCACGGGCGGGTCTTTCCCCCCGGGCCTCCGATCCCGCTCCATCAGCCCGCCGCGGCCCCTGCGCCAAGCGCCTCCTGAGGCCGCAAAGTCCGATTTGACAGCCGCTGATCGCCGAGGGAAAATGATTATCAACGCGGGAGTAACTCAGCTGGTAGAGTGCAACCTTGCCAAGGTTGATGTCGCGGGTTCGAATCCCGTCTCCCGCTCCATCCCAAACAGCGGCAAACTTTCATCCGCCGATCGCCCGGCAATGGCGACGCCGCCTACGGCTTTTCTTTCCGCCCGGCCTTGGCCGAGACCACCGGCGGAAGAGTGATCACCGGAATCAGCGAATTGTGCTCTTGGGGTTCGGGCTGGGGGACGTGGATCGCAAGCTCCCGGTTCAGCGTGCGCACGAATTCTTCGATCTCCGACTGCATCGCCAGCATCTTCTCGCGCATGTTGAGGATGATCTCCACCCCCGCCAGATTCACGCCGAAATCGCGGGTGAGTTTAAGGATCATCTCCAGCCGCTCGAGATCCTCTTCCGTGTACAGCCGTGTGTTCCCTTCGCTGCGCGAGGGTTTCAACAGGCCTTCGCGCTCGTAAAGCCGGAGCGTCTGAGGGTGAATCTGATACTGCTCGGCCACCGCCGAAATCATAAAGGCCGCTTTCTGTTTCCCTCTCGCCATGCTTACACCTGCGTCCAGATCTGCTCGCGGGGATCTTCCGGGTTCAGACGGCCGAGCTCGCGCAGAATCTCCTTCGTCCGTTCGTCGCGCACCTTCGGCGGCTGCACCACCACCTCGACGATCTGGTCCCCGCGCGTGTTCTTGCGCGAGTTGAACACGCCGCGCTCGCGCATGCGGAACTTTTGGCCGCTCTGCGTGCCCGGCGGGATCTTCAGCAGCGCGCGGCCGTCAATCGTGGGCACCTCGATCTTGGCGCCCAGACCCGCCTCGGTGACTGTCACCGGCACGCGGATCTCGATGTTGTCGCCTTCGCGGTGGAAGAACGGGTGATCCCCGGCTCGCACGGTGATGTAGAGGTCGCCTGCCGGCGCGCCCATCGTGCCCGCGTTGCCTTTGCCCGGTACGCGCAGCCGCGTGCCGGTCTGCACGCCCGCCGGAATCCGCACCTCGACGGCTTCAGTCCGCGCAATGCGGCCGTCGCCGTGGCAGGTCGGGCAGGTGTTCTTCAGCCGCCCCGTGCCCCCGCAGCGCGGGCACGACAGGTTGAACCGCATCGCTCCCGCCATCTGTGTCACCGTTCCGGTGCCGCCGCATTCGGGGCACGTCGCCGTGGCTCCGGCGCTTCCCGTGCCGTTGCAGGTAGGGCAGGCCTCCTGCCGCGAAATCTGTAGCCTCACCTGCGTGCCGCGAATGGCCTGCCAGAAATCCACGTTGAGCGTGTACTCGAGATCCGAGCCCCGCTCCGGGCGCGCTTCGCGACGAGCCGCGCGGCTGCCGAAGAACTGTCCGAAAATGTCACGGAAGCCGCCGCCGGTCTCCGTTTCGAATCCGTATGCTCCGCCGCGCCCGCGGCCGGCCTGCGAGAAGATGTCTGAAAAATCGAAGCCGCCGAATCCCATCCCGGGACCGCCCGCCCCGGCTTCGCCGCCGGGTTGCGGTCCATGCTCTGAGTAGAAGCCGTACTGATCGTACATCTCCCGCTTCTTGGGGTCGCTCAATACGTCGTAAGCTTCCTGTACGCGCTTGAATCGCTCCTCGGCCGCTTTGTCCCCGGGGTTCAGGTCGGGATGGTGCTTACGGGCCAGGCGCCGGTACGATTTGCGAATCTCGTCCTGGGTGGCGCCGCGGCTGAGGCCAAGCACCTGATAATAATCCTCGGTGTTTCGAGCAGCCATAAATGTGAGCTGTCAGTTCCCAGTTTTAGATTACGGCCCAAGCGGGCCCGGGGTGGCGCACTCAACAAGCCGCGCCACCCGGCCGCCAACCGGTTACTTCCTGTCCTTCTCGTCCACGTCTACAAACTCGGCGTCCACTACGTTCTCCTTCTTCTGCTCCTGCTTCGCGCCGGCCGCCCCGTCGCCCGCTCCGGCCGCCGCGCCGCCGCCCGGCTGCTGCGCGGTCGCCCGGTACATGGCCTCCGCCAGACGATGGCTGGCCGATTCCAGCTTCTCCCGCGCCGAGTTGATCCGCTCGACGCCGCCTTCCTTCATCGCGCTCTTGGCTTCCTCGAGCGCCTGCTCCACGTTCCTCGCGTCCGCGTCGCTGATCTTGGCCCGGTGGTCCTTCAGCATCTTCTCCACGTTGTAGATCAGAGCGTCGGCCCGGTTGCGCGCATCGATCTCTTCCTTGCGGCGCCGGTCCTCGGAGGCGTGCGCCTCGGCGTCCTTCGCCATCTTCTCGACCTCGTCCTTGCTCAGGCCCGAAGAGGAGGTGATGGTAATCTTCTGCTCGTTGTTGGTCGCCCGGTCCTTGGCGGTCACGTTCAGAATGCCGTTGGCGTCGATGTCGAACGTCACTTCAATCTGCGGGATGCCGCGCGGCGCCGGAGGAATGTTCGCCAGTTGGAACACGCCGAGCAGCCGGTTATCGCCGGCCATGGCGCGCTCGCCCTGGTAGACCTTGATCTCGACCGAAGTCTGGTTGTCCGATGCGGTGGAGAACACCTCGCTCTTGCGCGTCGGGATGGTCGTGTTGCGCTCGATCAGCTTCGTGAACACCCCGCCCAGCGTCTCGATGCCGAGCGACAGGGGCGTCACGTCGAGCAGCAGCACGTCCTTCACCTCGCCGCCCAGCACGCCGCCCTGGACCGCCGCTCCGATCGCGACCACTTCGTCCGGGTTCACGCCCTTGTGCGGCTCCTTCCCGAAGAACTCGCGCACCATTTCCTGCACGCGCGGGATGCGCGTCGAGCCGCCCACCAGCACCACTTCGTCGATCTGCGGCGGCGTCAAGCCGGCATCGCTCAATGCCCGCTTGCAGGGCTCCAGCGTGCGGTTCAGAATGTCCTGCACCATCTGCACGAACCGCGCCCGCGTGAGCTTCACCAGCAGGTGCTTCGGCCCGCTCGCGTCCGCCGTGATGAACGGCAGGTTGATCTCGGTCTCCAGCAGGGTCGAGAGCTCGATCTTGGCCTTTTCCGCGGCTTCCTTCAGCCGCTGCAGCGCCATCTGGTCCTTCGAGAGGTCGATGCCGTTCTCGGTCTTGAACTCGCCGATGATCCACTCGATGATCCGCTGGTCGATGTTGTCGCCGCCCAGGTGCGTGTCGCCGTTGGTCGACTTCACCTCGACCACGCCCTCGCCGACTTCCAGAATCGAGATATCGAACGTGCCGCCGCCGAAATCGTAGACCGCGATGGTCTCGTTTTTCTTTTTATCGAGCCCGTAGGCCAGAGCGGCCGCGGTGGGTTCGTTGATGATGCGCTTCACGTCCAGGCCCGCGATCCGGCCGGCGTCCTTGGTCGCCTGCCGCTGCGAGTCGTTGAAGTAAGCCGGAACCGTGATCACGGCCTCGGTGACTTTCGAGCCCAGGTAGGCCTCGGCGGCTTCCTTCAGCTTGGTCAAAATCATCGCCGAGATTTCCGGCGGGCTGTATTGCTTGCCCGAGATCTCCACACGGGCATCACCGTTGGAGCCCGACACCACCTTGTAAGGCACCAGCTTCATTTCCTGGCCGACTTCGTCGTAGCGGCGGCCCATGAAGCGCTTGATGGAGAAGATGGTGTTTTCCGGGTTGGTGACCGCCTGGCGCTTGGCGACCTGGCCGACCAGCCGCTCCCCGCTCTTGGTGAAGCCGACGACGGAAGGTGTGGTGCGGGCGCCCTCCTGATTGGGAATGACGACCGGCTGGCCGCCCTCCATGACGGCAACGCAGGAGAAGGTCGTTCCCAAGTCGATGCCGATAATTTTGCTCATTTGTCTCCCAGCCTCCTAAAATAATGGCAAATGAAAAGCATGAAGGGCGGGTTGGCCGCCCCCCTTAGCACAATCTTATTATTAAATTTTAGCGGACCATTGTCAAGGTACGCCGAGGCTCAGATCACCATCGCTGCCGCCGCCGATCTTGCTCCCCTCGAAAAGCCGCTTGCCCAGGCTTTCGGCCCGCTTCGCTTTACCCTGGGCGCCAGCGGCATGCTCGCTCACCAGATCGAGAACGGCGCGCCTTACGACGTGTTTCTATCGGCTGACGAGAAGCTGGTTTCCAGCCTGTCCGCCTCGGGCCGCCTCCTTCCCGATTCGGTCAGGGTTTACGCTTTCGGACGCCTGGCGCTCTGGTCCAGGGACGGGTCCATCCAACGGCTCGAGGATCTTAAAGGCGAGCGCGTGAAGCAGGTGGCGATCGCGAACCCGGCGCATGCGCCCTACGGCGTCGCGGCCTTGGAAGTCCTTAAAAAACAAGGCGTTTGGGATGCGCTCCAGCCCCATGTCGTTTTCGGTGAGAACGTTCGCCAGGCCGTCCAGTTCGCCGAGAGCGGGAATGCCGACGCCGTGATCTCGGCCTGGACGCTGCTCAAGGACCGGGGCGGCATCCTGCTGCCGGATTCCTGGCACTCGCCGATCCGCCAGGCCGGCGGCATCGTGAAAGGCACGAAAAACCTGGAACAGGCCCGGCGCTTCATGGACTTTCTGACCGGGGCTCAGGGGCGGGCGCTGCTGGCGCGCTACGGCTTGTAGTTCACCGCGGCCGCGAAGGCTTCGAACAGGCAGCGGTCGGCGGCGTACGCTTCGACGCGGTCCTCGGGATGCCATTGGACGCCGACGACGAAGCGCCTGTCCGGCAGCTCCAGGCCTTCGACGATGCCGTCCTTGGAGGATTTCGCCGAGACCAGCAGGCCCGCGCCGATCGCCCCCGCGGCCTGGTGGTGCCGCGAGTTCACCGCCAGTTCCTTCGTGCCGGCCAGGACGCCCAGCTTTGTGCGCGGCACGATCTCGACCGCATGCGCCTCGAGGCGCCGCGGCATGGAATGCCCCGGGATGTGCTGGATCAGCGTGCCGCCGAGATAGACGTTCAGGAGCTGCATGCCGCGGCAGATCGCCAGGACCGGCAGATCGAGTTCCAGGGCGCGCCCAAGCAGCGCCATCTCGAGCCGGTCGCGCGCCTCATCGATGCCGGCGGTCTTCCCATGGGGCGTTTCCCCGTAGAGCGCGGGGTTCACATCGCCGCCGCCCGTCAGCAGCAGCCCGCCGCACTCCGAGAAGCCGTCCCCGTCAGCGGGCGAAACCGCCAGCGGCTCCAGCCCGGCCTTCTCGACCGCCCGCAGATACGGCGCAAGCTTCTCGCGCTTCAGAAAGGTGACCCAAACTTTCCTGCCCACGGCCACCAGTCTACAAGAACGGGGAGAGCCCTACATGAGCCGCGCTCATCCTCTAGCGCAGGCGCCGATGAACCGCGACCGCGGGACAGTCTGACCTGGGGAGTCCGGGCCATCCCAAATCGCCGGCCTGCGCGAACTGGGGCTAGTGCAGGGCGACGCCGCCGGCGTGGTGTTTGGGCTTTCGCATCAGCAACAGCAGCGGCAACATGACCAGGAAAATGCCGCCGAGCAGCTTGAAGGTGTCCAGGAAGGACAGCATGGTGGCCTGCCGCTCGACCATGCCGAACAGAGCCGCGTAGGCCTGCCTGGTCGCCGTCGCGAAATCGGCGCCTTTGGCCATCAGCGCCTGGCGCAGGCCCTCGAACATCTGCTGCGACGCCGGGCTGAAGGAATTCACGTGCGCGCCCAGGATGTTGATGTGCATCTGCGTGCGCCGCTGGAGATAGGTGGTGGCCGCCGCGATCCCCATGCTGCCCCCGATGTTCCGCATCAGGTTGAACATGCTGGTCGCGTTGCCCATCTCCTCGTTCGGGATCGGGTCCATGGTCACCGTCGTCAACGGCACGAACAGCAGCGCCATCGACAGCCCCTGCCAGAGCTGCGGCCAAAAGATGTCCCAGTAACCCGCGTTCAGGTTCAGGAAGCCGAGCTGGAACAGCGTGATCGAGGCCCCGATAATGCCGAGCGCCAGCAGCTTGCGCGGATCGAAGCGCGCAATGATCGCGCCCACGATCGGCATCGCGATGAACGAGCCGAGCCCGCGCGGCGCCATGGCGATGCCCGCCTGCTCGGAGCTATAGCCGAGCAGCGTCTGCAGAAAGATCGGCAGCAGCACCATGCTCCCGTAAAGCACGAACCCGAGCATAGTCATCAGAAACACGCCGCTTGCGTACGTGCGCACCTTGAACACGCGCAGGTGCACGATGGGGTCCGAGGTCATCAACTCCCGGACAACGAACGCCGTCAGGCCGACGATCGCGATGATGGTCAGTGTCCGGATCATCTCCGATCCGAACCAGTCCTCTTCCTGCCCCTTGTCGAGCACCACCTGCAGCGCGGCAATTCCCACGGCCAGCATGCCGATGCCCCAAAAATCGATGCGCTTCACCGTGCGCCGTATGTACGCCGGATCGAAGATGAAGAGCTTGGTCATGATCAGCCCCATCGCGCCGACCGGCAGGTTGATATAAAAGACCCAGCGCCAGCTATAGTTGTCGGTGAGCCAGCCGCCGAGCACCGGCCCGAGCATCGGCGCCACCACGATGCCCAGCCCCCAGAAAGCCATGGCCTTGCCGCGGTCCTGGGGCGGGAACGCCTCGAGCATCACGGCTTGCGAAAGCGGCTGCAGCGCGCCGCCGGTGGCGCCCTGAACGACGCGGAAGAAGATCAGCATCGACAGGCTGGTTGCCATGCCGCACATCACCGAAGCGGCCGTGAACCCTCCGATGGCGGTCATCAGCAGCCGCTTGCGCCCGAAATAGTTCGCCAGCCAGCCCGTCATGGGCAGGATGATCGCGTTCGCCACCAGGTAGGAGGTGAGCGCCCAGGTGGCCTCGTCCACGCTGGCCGAGAGGCTGCCCGCGATGTGCGGCAGCGACACGTTCACCACGGTCGTGTCCAACACCTCCATGAAGGTGGCGAACATCACCGACGTGGCGACGATCCAGGGGTTGACTGCGGGCGGCGCCGGCGGAGCCAGCGCGGCCGATTGCATTTCACTCATTCAGGCCGCCTCTGCCCCTCCATGGCGGTCAGGATGGTGGCGACGCATGCGGCTTCGCCGATACTCGAACAGATCATCAGGTGGTAGAGGTGGCGATTTGTCCAGTCCTGGCCGTAGTACCGGCGGACGTAAGCTTCCCGCCGGCGCTCGACTGCCGCGATCTCGCGCTCCGGATGCTGAATGCCCCGCCGCCTCAGTCTTTCGACGCGCTCGCCGAACGGCGCGTACACGAAAACGTGGAACGCGTCGGGAAAATGCTGGAGAACGCACTGGCTGCCCCGGCCGACGACGACGCAGTTGCCCTGCCGGGCGGCCTCCGTGATGATGATGCGCGCCATCTCGGCCATGCGGTCGGCGTCGAACACATCTTCGCTGGTGGTGGCCACGCCCTCGTAGCCTCCCCGCCACAACGCTTTCTGAACCCGGTGAAACCAGGGATCGGAGCACTCGTCGTACTGCCGGGCAACGTCGGGAGAGACGTGCGCGCGGACGGCGATCTGCTCGATCAGGTCGTTATCGAGCAGCCTCCAGCCGAGCACCCCGGCGAGCTGGCGCCCGATCTCGGCGCGATCGCTCCCGTATTCCCCTCCGATTGTCACTACCCGAATCATTTCTTCCCGGTGTTAGTGAACACCGTGGCCTCGACCGACATTCCGGGCCGCAGCAGCTCGTCCTTGTTCTCGCCCGGATTCAACACGATCTTGACGGGCACGCGCTGGACCACTTTTACGTAATTGCCGGTGGCGTTTTCCGGCGGCAGCAGGCTGAAGCGCGCGCCGGTGGCCGCCGCGATGCTCTGCACATAGCCGCTATATTTGCGGCCCCCGAGCGCGTCCACGGAGAACTCCGCCTTCTCGCCGGGCCGCATGTTCTTCAGGTCCGTTTCCTTGAAGTTCGCGGTCACCCAGATATCGTCCAGCGGGATGAGCGCCATCAAAGGCTGGCCGGGCTGAATGACCTGGCCGATCTCGACCGTCTTCTTGCTGACGACCCCGTGGACCGGCGCCTTGATGGTCGTATAGGAAAGGTTCAGCTCGGCCTGGTCCAGCGCGGCCTTGGCCTGCTGGATCTCGGCCTGCGCGGTTCGCGCGCGCGCCTCGCTGACCGCCACCTGCTGCGGCGCCGTCCGGGCCGCACGCAACCCCGCCTGCGCCTGTCCGAGTGTCCCCTGAGCCTGCGCCACGTGGCTTTCCGCGACCGCCACGGCCTGCCTGGCCTGCGCCACCGCGGCCTCCTGGGCGGCCACAGCGGCCGCGGCCGAGCGCGATTCGGCCATCGCGGTATCGTATTGCTGGCGCGAAATCTCGTCCTTGGCCACCAGCAACTCCATCCGCTTCAGGTTCTGCTGCGCCAGCGTGTTCCGCGCCTGACTTTCTCTCAGCTTCGCCTCCGCCGAATTCAGCGCCGCCTTCGCCGCCGCAACCTCGTTCTCCGCGGCGTTGACTCCGGCCCGGGCCGTAGCCACGTTGGCTTCGGCCGTTCCGATATTGCTCGAGGTCGTCGTGCTGGTGATGGGAACCGTGGTCTGCGCCGCGTGCGCGGCGGCTTCGGCGGCGGCCAGGTTGGCCTTCGCCCTCTCGACCGCCACCTGGTAATCGCTGGGATCGATCTGGACCAGCACCTGCCCCACATTCACATGCTCGTTATCGTTGACGTTGACGGCGATCACCGTGCCGCCGACGCGCGCGCTGATCGGGTCGATGTGGCCGTCGATCTGCGCGTCGTCGGTCGTCTCACGGCTCGCATAGTACCGGTAAGCGAAATACCCTCCGATCGCCGCGACGACGGCCAGCGCCAGCAGCGCCCATTTCACTTTAGGGTGCCTGCGGAAAAATCCCTGCCGCTCAGGCTCTGCCGGAACCGGTTCGGATCCGGCCGGCCGCACTTCCTGTCTCTTTTCCCGTTCCAGGTCCACGTGATCCGCCATCTACTACTTTCCCCCAGTCAAGAACCGTGTTGTCGTCTTCTCGGCGCCGCCGAGAGCGCGCGAGAGCGCGGCTTTCGCCACGTTGTAGGCGTACAGGCTCGATATGTAATTCTCGTCCGCGGTGGCCACGGCTTCCTGAGCCTGAACCACTTCGAGGTTGTCGGTGACGCCGGCCGCGAAGCGATCCTGCGATTGCCTGAGCTGCTGGCGCGCCAGTTCGAGCGCGCTCGAGGCCACGTTCACCTGGTCGGCGGCCGATTTCAGGTCGAGAAAGTCCGCCTGCAGTTCGAAGTTGATCGAGGCGCGCAGGTTGTCGCGCGTCGCAATGCGCTGCTGGAGCAGGGCGTCCGCCGCGAGCTCATCGGCCTCGACTCGCCCGCCCAGAAACACCGGAATGACCAGCGCGCCGGCAACCGTAAACGTTCCGTGCGAGTCCCACGGCCGCGGCCCGATGGCGCCATAGTTGGCCGAAAATGCCACGGACGGGTAGCGTTCGGCCTGGGCCGCCTTCTTGTTCAGTTCCGCCGCCGCCACCAGAGCCTGGGCCGCCTGATAATCCGAGCGGTCCCGGTACGCCTGGTCGAGCGCCTGCTCGAAGGTCAGCGGCGGCGGCGGCGTGTACGGTATCGGCGTGGCGAGGCTGAACTGCTGCTCGGGCGGCAGGCCGATGGCGTGCGCCAGGTTCAGCTTGTCCTTGGCGAACGCGTTCTCGTAAAAGATCAGCCGCTGCTGCTGCGCCTGCAATTCCACCTGCGCCCGAAGCACGTCGATTCCCGGCACCACGCCGGCGGCCTTCTGATCCACCGCCCGCTTGTACAACGCGTCGGCGGTGGCCACCTGCGCCCGCGCCGCCGTAATTCGCGCGTCGCTCGCCAGCGCCTGCAGATACAGGCTCGCGACCACCAGGGTCACCACGTCCCGGGCGTCCTGGTAGGACAGCCGCGAGGCGGTCAGGTTCCGGTTCGCGGCGCGATAATTCCTGAGCGCCGTAAGATTCAGCACGTTCTCGGTGAGATAGCCCCGCGCATCGAAGATGTTGAACGGCCCGATGATGACCGGAATCCCCGGAAAAAGCGCGCCTGAGAAGCCCAGCGCGCGCAGGTTGATCTGCTCGCCGGTGTCGGAGGTCTGCGTCGTGACGGTCGGCAGCAGGTTGCTGCGCGATAGAAACAAACCCGCCTGGGATTGCCGTGTCGCCTGCTCGCTCAGATACAGCCCGAGGTTGGTCTTCATGCCGCGCGCGATCGCGTCCTCGAGCGTCAGCGGCAGAATGCCCGGAACCGGAACGCCCGTCGGGCGGCTGCCCGCGAACGGGCTCTGCGCGGCAGCGCTGGACAGCGATGAGGTGATGGGCGGCGGGGCGGCTGCGGTCTGACCCGGCAACTGCGGCGGGGCCTGCTGAGCGAATCCAATGCCGGATACACCAAACACCGCGAGCGCGAAGAATCTGAATCTCATGAGCAATTTCCCGAGACTGGGAGGCTGTTTCCGGGATATCCGGAGCCATATTTATTTTCTCACAGCTTACGTCCTCAACCCGAACAGCCGGCAAAGCCGGAAAAGCGGAGGTCCTGTCCGGAGCCGGCTATCTTTCGGCGGCTCGCCTCCAAAGGTACTTCACCGGGGATCGCGAGCATTCGCGCGTGGCTGCGCATTTGCACGCACGAGGCCGGGGGCTGCGCGGGAGCGGAGCCTGCCCTCGAGGCGCGGCCGGTCCCGGTGAACAAGACCGTTGCGGCGAAGCGCCGCCGGCGCCAGGGCCCAACTTACGTTTTCGCCTTTTTGGCCGAGCGGGTCTGATATCATGAAGAGACAGCGCAGAAGGAGGCCATATGCGATCGATTGGCATGCCCGAGCTTCTCGTGATTTTGGGCGTAGCCGTTCTCCTCTTCGGCGGAAAGAAGATCCCTGAGGTGGCGAAAGGTTTGGGCGAGGGAATCCGGAACTTCAAGACCGCCTTGAAGGGCGACGAGCACCCGGAAGAGAAGAAGCAGGCATAGCGGCTTCCTGGGCAACGGCTTCGAAATAAAAAACCCCGCGAGGGTCTCGCGGGGTTTTGCATTTATGCGCCGCTGATGCGGCTGGCGCTATTTCTTCTTGGGCGGAACGATCGCGTCCTTCACGGACTTCGCCACGCGGAACTTCACAACCTTCTTAGCCGGGATCTTGATCGCTTCGCCGGTTGCCGGGTTGCGGCCGGTGCGCGCCTTGCGCTCCACACGAACCAACCTGCCGATGCCCGGGATCACGAATACGCCGTTCTTCTTCGTCTCGCGGATGGCGATGTCGGCATAGCATTCCAGGAACTGTTTCGCGGTCTTGTTCGGCACTTCGCAGGCGCCTGCGATTTCCCGAACCAGTTGCGTCTGGGTCATCCTCTTCACTTCGGCCATAAAAATTCTCTCAAAAGCCTCCCATTGAACTGAAACATGCTTGAACAATCTTGTTCGCGCAGGATTCAAATTGATGATAAGGAATCGGCGCGGCGATGTAAAGAGAAATGTGCGCCGGAAAGCCCGATTTTCGGGCACTTCACGCCATTGGGGGTGATTTCAGGCCCGGAAATCGGCCCTTTGGCGGGCTACGGCGCCGCGGAGGCCGTTTGGCGGGGTTCCGGAGATGCCGGCGGGAGCCGCAGAAGACCGCGCAGCTCCGTCTCGAGCCGCCCGGCCACGCCGCCCTGCTCCTTCAGAAACCGCCGCGCCGCCTCGCGCCCCTGCCCGAGCCGCTCTCCACGGTAGCTGAACCAGGTCCCGCTTTTCTCGACCACGCTGTGGAGCACGCCGAGGTCGATCAAATCGCCCTCCCGCGAGACGCCTTCGCCGTAGATCACGTCGAACTCGGCCTCCCGGAACGGCGCGGCCACCTTGTTCTTCACGATCTTCACGCGCGTCCGGTTGCCGGCCACGCTGTCGCCGTCCTTGATCGCCGCGATCCGCCGCACGTCGGCCCGCACGGACGCGTAGAACTTCAGCGCCCGACCGCCGGTCGTGGTTTCGGGGTTGCCGAACATCACGCCGATCTTCTCGCGAATCTGGTTGATGAAAATCAGGCAGGTGTTCGTGCGGGCGGCGGCGCCGGCGAGCTTGCGCATGGCCTGCGACATCAGCCGCGCCTGCAGCCCGACGTGGCTGTCGCCCATCTCGCCTTCGAGCTCGGCCTTGGGAACCAGCGCGGCCACCGAATCGACTACGATCACGTCCACCGCGCCCGAATGGACCAGCGCCGCCGTGATCTCCAGGGCCTGCTCGCCGCAGTCCGGCTGGGACACCAGCAGGTTGTCGGTGTCCACGCCGAGGGCCCGGGCGTACACGGGGTCGAGCGCGTGTTCGGCATCGACGAACACCGCCGTGCCGCCCGCGCGCTGCGCCTGCGCCACCACTTCGAGAGCGAGCGTGGTCTTGCCGGAGGACTCGGGGCCGAACACCTCGACGATCCGGCCGCGCGGGAATCCGCCCACGCCCAGCGCCGCGTCCAGCGACAGGCAGCCGGTCGGGATCACTCCGACCTCAACCACGCTCTGCGATCCCAATCGCAGGATGGAGCCCTGCCCGAACTGCTTGTGGAGCTGGTTGAGGGCAGCCTCGACGGCGCGCTGGCGGTCTGCTGGGTTCACGAAAACTCGTGCGTTGCGGACGGCGGAATTCTCAGGAAACCTTGCGGCCATCTTCGCCCGGCGGCGGATTGCCCGCGCTCGGGCCGGATATTTCGCACAAAGACACCAGGAACACCAAGACACTATTCAAGAAGGTTTCTTTGTGGTCTTTGTGTCTTTGTGTCTTGGTGTTTCATTGACGGCTCTTCGCGGTCGCTGCCGCCGGCCGCTTCGCCCGCAAATTTCCCCGCCGATCCTCGCAAAGACGCAAAGACCGCAAAGACGCAAAGAAATTCCGAGGTTTTCCGAACTCCCGAACCGGCGGCGCTCCCGGGGGCTACTGTCGCCCGCGGGCGCCCGCCGGCGCCGGCCTGGGCGATTCCGCGGCGGGCCCCCCGCCCTCCGTGCCGGCCCGTGCGGGGCGGACGAGGCCGGGGGCCGGCCGCCGCTCCCCCTCGCGCTTTTCGCGCCCCCCCGGGTTGTCC
>Ga0078972_1007893_pt1 | contig 23033 bp, 16 predicted proteins | sample YelNatPaOPGAMG01_FD_67568 | JGI IMG/M metagenome (GOLD analysis project Ga0078972, IMG submission 67568) | Hot spring thermophilic microbial communities from Obsidian Pool, Yellowstone National Park, USA - OP-RAMG-01 (SPADES assembly) (version 2) | ecosystem: Environmental > Aquatic > Thermal...
ACTTAAAGGAAAAATGATAAATGACACTTACGAAAGAACAAATAAAGAAAGTTGAGAACACTATTAGAGAAAGTCTAAGGAATAAATTTTTATCTTATAAACCAGAAACGAGTAATATGCCATTTCATTACAGATTACTTGGTAAAGACCGGATGGCTCTTTATTCTTTTATTCAATCGCTTAATACTACCTTTGGCACTTCTATTTTTGAACCCGTAGCTGAAACATTAGCGAGTTTAAGATTTCCTGTTGCACACAAACAGTTCGTGGTAGGTGATACAATAAGCGAACACGCGCAGCTCGAAATCCAACATATTATGAATGAATTAACAACTGGAGTGAAAAATCCAAACAAAATAGAGGAAATTGAAAGAATAAGAAAAGTTGCTAACTCCGGTAAAATAAATAAGCTAAAAACTGTTAAAGTAGATTTGTTTGTTCAAGACAAAGATGGATGTGTGCATTTGTTTGATTTAAAAACTGCTAAACCTAATATTAGTAATTTTAAGGACTTTAAAAGAACTCTTTTGGAATGGATAGCGATTTATTTATTAAAAAATCCCAAAGCAAATATTAATTCTTATATTGCTATACCATATAATCCTTATGAACCAAAACCATATGAAAGATGGACATTGAAAGGGATGTTAGATTTAGATAGAGAATTAAAAGTAGGGGAAGAATTTTGGGACTTTCTTGGTGGTCAAGGTGCTTATAATGAATTGTTATACTGTTTTGAAAGAGTTGGTATAGAACTAAGACCAGAAATAGATGAATATTTTTCAAAATTTAAAAAATAAAGAGATGAAAATTTTAAAAATAACGAGTGGCGAAAACCCAGCTTATAACCCAGCATAAAATGTTTGTGTTTTATGGTACTCAGCCAAATTTTTCCTTTGCAAAGATTTGTATTAACCTGTGAACGATATGTAATAATCGAAATATCTATAATAAAGATTGAATCTGAAACACCCCGTCTGCCTTCGGCAGACACCCCTCTATGAGAGGGGAATTAGTCCGTGTCAGTAATCCGAGGTCGGTGGGTCCTTTTGGATACCCTTATGCAAGAGGGGAATGTTACTTATCCATTTCCTACTTACCCATTTCCCCATTTCTTATTTACCCACTTCCCACTTTAAAGTATGTCTCTACCTGTTGCAATTTGTCTAATAAGAATGTATATTCGCTCTATGAGGTTAGGCACAAGGGATGTAATTTTAGAATATCTGAGCAGTATGAATGATTTTGTCTCGGGTGAGGAGATAGGGAAGATAGCCCACTGCACACCTCAGACTGTCTCGTATCATATAAAGAGGTTGAGACGTTCGGGTATAGATATAGAGGTCTCCCACAGGGGTTATAGGTACGACAGGACGAATGAATCAGCCCTCTCGAGCCTTTCGGACAGATTTGGGGAGATGGGCTATAAATTCGAGTATATTCGTGTGTGTTTGAATCTCACGAGTGTAATCCAGAAGGAGAAAGGACAGCCGATAAGGGCACTCTATTATACATACAGTGAGGCGGATTTCTTCTGTGGAGAAAGCAGCGGAAATCTCTCTTTCGTGCTATCTGATCAACCCGATACGCCGGTAAAAGAGTGGATAAAATCCTTTCTCTCGACATATCTGGATAGCGAGCTATCTTCTGTTGACAGAGAGGCAGATTCCCTCCTTGTATATAGAGATTATGCAATCTCCAGAATCCTTCACAAGCAGAATATCTTTTCTGTTCAGTTGTCTGTCAATTCACATCAGAGAAGGACTATCGATGGTGTCGGCATCAAGTCCCTCTCGGAGATTACGGGTGATTTCATTGGTCTTAAGGGATTTTCTGTATTGATTTTTGGGAATTTATATGCAAACCTAAGGGCATATCTGGTGGGATGATAAATGAGATTTAGATATTTTCTTTCGATCCTTTTCTTCTTGAGTCTGTCGGCCTCACTCTATGGCGAGGAGGTCTTGCTTGTGGACAGCCTGAATCTCATCGAGGGATGCAACGCCTTTTCGAAAGAGGTAAAACCCGTCTCCAGGGGTGAAGCCAATACAGCAAAGATTTCGCAGAAGAACTTCAAAGACCTCTCCGCCGAATTCTCCTCGGCGCGCGAGAGTTTCTATAAGCTCGAGGTAGATGCCTCATTGAGACTTTTCGAGAGTATCATAAAGAGTATGTCCAATTCTGTTGTTCTGGGTGGAAGTCTCGATGAGATACACGACCTGTTCGGGCAAACCCTTCTATACAAGATACTCATACATATCTCCAAGAAGGAGATGGAGCAGGCAAGGACGGTCTATACGGACTATTATCCTATAATTTCCTCCTTTTCTTTCGACAGCAAGAAGTTTCATCCATCTCTCAAGTCGTTTCTGACAGAGAATCAGGCAGGTATAAAATCGACACTCAGTTATGATGGTGAGACTGCACAGATTTTGAAAAAGGCAATTGGGACGAAGTATTCATATCTCTTCGATTCTTCGAAGACCACTCCAGAGACCATAGAGAGGAACAACCACCTGCTACTCATAGACATCGGAAATGGTATGACGAGGTCTCTTGTGAAGAACTTCTCCAAGGAGTATGATAGCCCATTGGATATTGGTAGGATAGGTGGTTCGTATATAGTGCTTGTGCCAACCAGAGAGGCATTCAAGAGGGCATCGATCGTCCCGTCTTCTGAGAGGGTCTATTGCGGTGAAGGTGGAAATATGCTGTTGCTGTCGGATGGAAAGTCTCTCTCGAAGGAGGAGGCATTGTCCAGAAATATGAAAGTAGAGATAATCCCCGCAGGCGATTCTGACAACGAGAAGAGATGGTATAATCAATGGTGGGTATATGCAGCGGGCGGAACGCTTACGGTGGCAATTCTGACCTCGATAATCATTATTAATACAGGAGACAAATCCTCCGAATCCTTCAGGGACAGGGTTTTGGTAAAGTAGAATGAGAAACGAACAGAATCAGGATAAGTATCAAAAGACAGTCGCTTCGCTGTACGAGATTACAAAGGTAATCAATTCTGGCAACGACCTCGAATATGTCCTGAAATTCGTATCGAGAGAGATAGTTTCGCTCTTGAGTGCAGAGACCGCGTCTGTTATGCTGCTGGACGAGAGCGGGACAGAGCTTCTGAGCAAGGCCTCTTTTGGGCTGACGCCAGAGGAGGAGAAGAATATAACCTTCAAGGTGGGCGAGGGAGTGGCGGGTTGGGTCGTACAGAACGGTTCGAGTGCCAGAATCGGGGATGTAGATCAGGACCCCCGCTTCAAGGTCTCGGAGCATCAGGTAAACAAGATACTCTCATTGCTTGCAGTTCCGTTGAAGGTACACAACAGTATCATTGGTGTACTGACTGCTACACATAGTTCCAGGGATGCCTTCGACATAAGTGATGAGACGATACTTACTCTGCTTGGGAATTCCATTGTTCTGGATATAGAGAACGCAAGACTGTACAGATTGTCTATTACCGACCCGCTCACAAAGGTTTACAATAGACAGTTTATGTTCACTAAACTACCCGAGGAGATAAGTCGTTCATCGAGGTACGGTACACCGCTTTCGATTATTCTCTTCGATGTAGATTTCTTCAAAAAATTCAACGATACATATGGACACAATGCGGGTGATTATGTCTTGAAACAACTTGCGAGTTTTGTAAAGGATAGGATTCGTAGCCCCGATATGTTGATTAGATATGGAGGTGAGGAGTTTCTGATAGTCGCACCGGAGGCGGGTCTTCAGGATGCGTATGTAATGGCTGAAAGAATCAGGCAGGAGGTCGAAAAGGCAGAATTCTCCTATGAAGGGCAGGATCTGAGGGTTACTATATCACTCGGAGTTGTCCAATATACGGGTGGTTTGAGACCGGAGGATTTTATAAGACTCGCCGACAACGCCTTGTATCTTGCCAAACAGAATGGGAGAAACAGAGCCGAAAAAGCATAGTATGAGATCGCTATTCAAACTACACCCAGCTGTAATATTCCTTGGGATTGCGTCACTCCTAAACGACCTCTCCTCTGAGATACTCTATCCTCTCCTACCCATCTTTCTCACGACATATCTGGGTGCCTCTGTGGCATCTGTCGGCATCATCGAGGGGATTGCAGAGACTACGGCGAGTCTCTTGAAACTCTACTCCGGATATCTCTCCGACAAGATTGGAAAGAAGAAGGCTCTCACGGTAATAGGTTATTCCATATCCAATCTCACGCGACCGCTAATTGGGCTGGTAAACTCCTGGGCACTTGTCCTGCTTTTCAGATTTACCGACAGGGTTGGGAAGGGTATAAGGACATCGCCGAGAGACGCAATAGTTGCATCCGTCAGCGACGAGAGCACGCGCGGTAAGGCGTTTGGATTTCACCGATCTATGGACAACCTCGGTTCTCTCCTTGGTGCACTCACCGGATTCCTGCTGCTCAAGGTTGCAGGACTGGATATCAGAACGATATTCCTGCTTGTTCTTATCCCGGGAATCCTCGCAGTCCTTTCGGTAGTATTGGGAGTAAAGAATGTAGATAAAGGGATACCGGATTCCAATAAGAAGATATCGCTCTCATTCAAGCCATTCGATGCAAAGTTCAAGAAATACATCCTCATACTGGGGCTGTTTACACTCGGTAACTCATCAGATGCCTTCTTGCTCTTGAAGGCAAAGGAGTGTGGATTGGCAGATGCCTATATCCCGCTCGTGTGGATGGCACTGAGTCTTATAAGAACCGTATTCTCTACCCCTGCGGGGATGCTCTCTGATAGAGTGAGCAGAAAGAGGATAATAGTGGTGGGTTGGTTAATCTATTCGATTGTCTACATATTGTTTGCATATAGTACAAAAGTGTGGCATATATGGGCTCTGTTCTGCATTTATGGTTTCTACTACGCCTTGACAGAGGGAGTAGAAAAGGCACTCGTTGCCGATATGGTTAGAGAGGAGTTGAGAGGAACGGCTTATGGTATCTATAACTTTGTCGTTGGAATCGTTGCGCTCCCGTCTTCTGTCATCTGTGGCTTTCTGTGGCAGAAATTCGGTTCTATTTATGCCCTTGGCTTTGGTGCGTTGCTTGCGTTTGCCGCATCTGTCCTCCTCCTGGGTTTGAGATATGAAAAGAATCAGAATTGATGAGAGATTTGCAGGAAAACGACTCGATGTCTTTGTAGCCGAGAATCTCACAGAGCGTTCGAGGTCTCTATCAGAATTTCTGATAGAGAACGGCTATGTAAAGGTAAATGGTTACACGGTCAAGAAGGGTTATCCACTCAACAGAGGCGAGGAGGTTGAGTTTGGCTTCGAAGAGGAGGAACTCCTCAAGGTTTATCCCGATGAGAATGTGAAGTTCGAGGTAGTCCTGAAGAAGGAAGATTATGTTATTGTGAATAAGCCCGAGGGAGTAAAGACACACCCTATATTGCCGTTCGAGAAAGGGACTCTGCTAAACGGAATAGTCCACAAGTTTCCAACAGCGGGAGAGCTCTATGCAAAGAGATTCGAGGGAGGGCTGCTTCATCGTCTGGACAACGACACATCGGGTTTGATTCTGTGTGCCCTCAATCAGAGGTCATTCAAGAGGCTGAAAAATATCTTTAGAACAGGCTCTATCAAGAAGCGATACTACGCCGTTGTGAATGGAATATTGAAGAAGGGTGGGGCACTCTCTTCGAAGATAGTCAGTCCGTTCAAGGGTTCTTATAGGATGTTTGTGGACCCGAATACAGAGGACCCTGAGTATGTAACCCTTTTCGAACCAATCAAATCCAGCAGAAAATATACGCTTCTGGACATAGAACTCATAGGTGGAAAGATGCACCAGATAAGGGCTCACCTCTCCTTCTTTGGATTTCCAATACTTGGAGACAGACTATACAACCGCGACAGGAGTTTTTCGGGCAGGATGATGCTACACGCCTACAGATTGACCCTCTCGGGTGAATTCGATGTGAAGACCGACATCCCGAAGGAGTTTCTGTCTATATTGGAATAAACGAAAACAAAATCAGAATATTCGGATAGCTTACTCTTTGCCCGATTGTTGATATTTTGTGTTGCATTTTTCTATCTGTTGGGATACTATTTTTCAGGCACATTAGAAAGGAAAGAGGTCCGATATGCGTAAATTATGGCTCTTTTTGGTATTCATATCATTTGGTAGTCTGTTGTATGGTGGTGAGTTGTCCCTTAGATTGAATCAAAAAGATGTAGACATATCCGGCAAATCCGAGAAATTCTATGTCCTGTTTTCTGAACCTGTTATAGATAGCAAGGTGTCTGGTCCTTCGAAGTATAAGATTACCATAAGGAAGATTATAGACCGGAAGAATCCTCTCACAAAACTGCCTGTCACCTTTACTCTCAATCTCGATGGCAAGAAGGTAAAGGAGATAACCATAAATGACAGGGATGGGAGCGCTGTAATAAAAGATGCTACTATGTTTGCCGCAGGAAATCCATCGACAATCGATGTAGATGTGCCATCAGGTGAACACACTCTGCAATTCGTGGTCTCCAAATCTGCAATAAAGGGGTTGCTCCTGAGAGTAGAGACCGAGGAGGCAAAGGCAAAGGAGGAGCCGCCTGTGAAGATGGCAGGACAGGCACAGAAGCAGGAGACTCCAAAGGAGAAGGAGTTTGTACCCCCCATAATTCCTCCCCTCGAACCACTCGTTACTCCAAAGCCGGGCAAGGTCGATGTAACACCTGCCCCTCCAGCACAAAAGGTCGAGGCACAAGTGGAGAAGAAGGAGGAGAAGATTGAACAGCAACAGAAGGCAGAACAGATACCCAAACCCGCTATTAAGGAGACGCCAAAGGAGGTAAAACCAGAGCCAGTTCAGGAGAAGATATCTCCTCCTGCTGTTACCTCCAGGACGGATGAAGGCAAGAAAGGGTCTTTTGGAGATATTGTGATCTTCTCCGCAAAGGGAGGGGTTATTCTTCCACTCGTGTATGGAAATCCCGGAGGTTATGGAGAGTTCAGCACAGCATTCAATCTCTATAGAGGTGTTTTTATCGGGGCGTCGATCGCCTCATTCAATATCAACAGAGACTATCTTGTAAATGACGCATTTACAGGGAACTCCATAGCAAAGTACCATCTGCACGGGGTTCCGATATCCGGCCTGATAGGTTACAAATATCAGATGCAGAACATTCTGACCCGCTTGGACATTGGACTCGGTGTGAATATGTCAGACATCGATGTCAGGAGAGAGCACACCGCTACGAATCTGGACACAATAAACTCGTTACAAGTAAATTTTGGCGGTGAGATATCGTACATAACAAAATTTGGTTCGGCCGGTTTGGGTCTGAGGTATATGTATTCTAATGCAAACAATATCGAAGGGAAGAGTGGTTTTGTGCAGGATGTAAATAGTGGTGGGCTGATTCTCTCGATAGGTTATCAATACGGTTTTTGAGAGGAGGATTATCAATGGGTAGCGTAAACAAGGTAATTCTGATTGGGAATCTTGGTAGAGATCCTGAAATGAGATATACGCAGGACAAGAAGCCTGTAGTAAATTTCTCCCTTGCGACTCAGGAGGTCTGGACAGGCAAGGATGGGCAGAGGATGGAAAAGACCGAATGGCACTCGATAGTTGTGTGGGGCAAACTTGCCGAGATATGTCGTGATTACCTGACTACGGGGAGACAGATATATGTAGAGGGAAGGCTTGCAACCCGCTCGTATGTGGACAAGAGTGGGCAGAAGAGATACAAGACTGAGATTGTTGCCTCTCAGGTCGTATTTCTGGGTTCAGCACCAGCAGGAGAACTCCCGAAGACTCCTCCGGTTCAGGAGGATAAGGAGGCTGTTGTAGAAGAGGTTGAGGCACCTATAGATGAAGAAGATGTACCATTTTAATCGGCTGCTGAATTCTTTATCCTTCACGGGAGGGGTTTTCTCGACACATCGTTCTGAAGCCAAATTGCTCTTCGAGGCTGTGAATGAGTGATTTCGATTACAAATCATTATTCGACAATGCCGGAGTGGCAATCTGCCTGACCGACAACAGGGGAAATGTCCTGCTTGCAAATCACACATTCGATGGACTGTTTACACAATACAATGTGAAGAACATTATCGATATTCCCGAGGAGGGATATAAAATCCCCATAATGAAGGTGCTGGAAACAGCAAGCGAGGGGCACGCAGGTGTTCCATATCCCTTTTCCTTCTGGACGGAGATAGGTGGCGGTTCGAGGAGGAAATACGAGGCGTATGTTTCGAGACAACCGGGCACCGACTATTTTATAATAACCGCCTCGGATGTTACGAGACGAGCAGAGGCATATGATGAACTGAACAGGCGCAACCGGGAACTTACCTGTCTGATCAAGATACACCAGCTCACCAGCAGCTCGATAAATCTCGACGACATTACCCGAACAACTATCGTCGAGAGCTGTAAGATATTCGATTTCCCGGTAGGATTCATACTTATGCCGGACTCTACAAAATTACTCAGGGTAGTATCCTATTATTCTGTCAAGGCGATCGAAGAAGGGACTATTTGTCATATAGAAGAGATTTTGAATACAGGCAGGATACTGCAGTGGGCAAGGGACAAGTTCAAGACAATAGATGTTGGAGAGCGCGCTATACAAGAAATTACCGAAGGTGAGAGAGAGCTTCTAAACCTCTTCGAGGTATCATCTGTCGTAGCGGTACCGATGGTTGTCAAGAAAGAGATAAACGGATTCATAATATTTGGCAGGAAGGACGCTGTTCCTCTTGTATTCGATCAGTTGTCTGTCCTCGAGACTCTCGCACATCAGATCGGAATATCTATCAACAACGCAATGCTTTTTACTGCCTCTGAGCAGATAAAACGCCGAATCGTCAGGCAAAACGAAGGACTGAGTCTACTCCATAAAATAGGATTGCTCTTTTTACAACAAACCGAGTTTTCGGATGTGCTGAAAGAAATAAGCAAGGATATATTTCGCACTACTGGTTTCGATGGGTTGACTATTATATTCAGACAGGGTGAGACGATCAATAAACATCACTTCTTCGATTCTCGAGACACAAAAGATGGTTTTGACTGCCATGGGAATATAACCCCCAGCCAGTTTATCGAGGTTATTCAAGAGACACTGAGTGGAAAACAGATGATGTTCTTCGAGGATATTAATAATGCAAAGGGTTTGAATCAACAACTGATGGACTCTCTCAAAAAGTGCAGTATACATTCTCTGTTTATTGCACCGATAAGATTAGAAGGTGCCTTCAATGGCCTATTTTCGCTTTATACTTTCGACAAGAAAGTCTCTCCATCGGAAGAGGACATATCCATATTTACATCTATATATGTGTTGATTGAGTCTGTACTCGGCAACTATGAGTACAAAAAGATGCTCGAATTGAGAAAGGAGGAACTCTCCCGACTCTCCAAGAAGCTCATAAGTGCCCAAGAGGAGGAGAAGAAGAGAATCTCCAAGGATGTTCACGACTCATTGGGACAGCTTGCTTACTCTCTAAATCTAAGTCTCTCGACTCTATCAAAGAATCCCGAGTTGCAGTCGAGTCCGATATTTAAAAAGGCACAGGAGATCATTCAGCAGATGCAGGAGGATATAAGGAAGATATCCTATGACCTGAGACCGCCGACACTGGAAGAGATGGGGTTGGTTTCTGCCCTCAGGTGGCTCGTCGAGCATTCACAAAAGGAGGGAACCAAGATAGGTCTCGGTGTGAGATTGAGTTCCCGAATAGACTTTCCGTATTCGGTTCAGGTCCAGATATTCAGAATCGCACAGGAGGCTATCAAGAATATTCTGAAACACTCACAGGCAACAGAGGCAAACATATTTCTCTACGAGAATTCGGATAGTTTCTATATGGAGATTTCGGATAATGGGAGAGGCTTTTTAGGTGATTCGAGTCAGTCTGATGGGATTGGACTCATCAGTATGAAGGAGCGGGCTGAATCCATTGGTGGTAATCTCAAGATAGTGTCTGCTCAAAATGAAGGTACGACCATTCTTCTGGAGATAAAGAAATGAACAAAATTAGAGTGATGTTGGTCGACGACCACACAATACTCAGGGAGGGATTGAGACTTCTCCTCTCCAAACAGGAGAATATTCGCATCATTGGTGAGGCATCGAAAGGAGAGGATGCCTTGCGTATGGCAAAGGAGTTGAGCCCAGACCTTATAATTATGGATATATCCCTTCCAGATATTAATGGGATTTCCCTGACAAGGATGATTACACAGGCAGACCCTCGGATAGCGGTTCTCGTTCTTACAATGTATAACGAAAAGGAGTACCTGATCTCAGCGCTAAAGGCTGGTGCTCTGGGCTATCTCATCAAAGAGGGGACGATCGAGGAGATGATAAAGGCGATAAATACGGTTTACAGACACCAGATCTATATCGACCGAAAATTCCCCTCCAGTGTCGTGAATGAGGCACTCCTCAGAATGAAGGACGAAAACGCAGACGAGAGCGACGACATACTCACGCCGAGGGAGAAGGATGTCCTGTCGCTCATTGCCGAAGGCAAGAGCAATAAGGAGATTGCGGCCATCCTGAATCTATCCGCAAAGACGGTAGATGTCCACCGCTCGAATATTATGAGGAAAATGGATGTCCACGATGCGGTCTCGCTCGTCAAGAAGGCGTATCAGAAGGGCTTTATAAAGATAAAATAACAAGACTTCGAGGGAGTTCGATATGTATAATGATAAGTTGGAGAAGTATGGGAAGAATGAGAGATTTATTGTATATTCTGCATCTGCCGGAACCGGAAAGACGCACAATATTACCAAGAGAGAATTGATTCACCTCTTCGAGAAAGGATCTCCCAACTTCATATCTATTACATTCACAAACAAGGCTGCAAAGGAGATGAAGGAGAGGCTTGTAGAATACCTGCTTAGGATGGCAAGTAGTAGAGATATAAGAAGTTTGAAAGACAAAGACAGGGCTATCTCTGATATTATAGATACACTAAAGTTAGAGTCGCCGCAAGAGGCGGAGAGGATACTGCTTACCCTCCTCGACAACTACTCCTCCCTCTTAATGGGAACAATCGATTCATTTACAGTAAAGTTATTACGGGCGTATCAGGACAAAACCGACTATCCGCTTGGGTTCAATGTGTTGATAGATTCAGAAGAGTTTGAGACCGATATTTTAAAAGACACAATCAATGAAATTTACAAGGAGGTCTATCAAGAAGATGAAGAAGAATTCAAGGACTTTTTCAAGGAACTGATTCTACTAAATGTTAAAGATAAGATAAATATCGATATATTTGACAAGCTGCTCACATTTATCTCCAATATGAATAAGCTCCTCATAAGAAACTCGTTAAGCATATCAGATTTAGGAGATATTCCGAATAAGAAACTGGGCGAAATTAAGGAAATTAAGAACAAATTAAAAAACAAAGTTGAGATCTTGCTTGGTTTTGGTATAAATGATACAATTAAAAAATATTTAGACAAGTGTATGCAATATATAGAGGATGACCTTACACATTTTATTGAGATTAAATCTCCGTATAAAAAAGGCTTACCCGATGATGAAAAAGAGCTGGAGGAATTTAAGAATGGGTTTGTTGAGTTTGAGTGTTTACTGATGAGATACAAGATTTATTACTCTATAAATAAGCTGTCGCATATCCTGGATCTGTTCAAAAAGTATAATCAACATATGCAGAAAAACAAGAATTCGATTTTAGAAATTCCGCTAACATATATCTATTCGGAGCTGAGCTCTATTATCCAGAATGGGACTGAGATTGCCGAGAGATTGGGTAAGGACATTGATCTTCTACTTGTAGACGAATTTCAGGATACCTCTCCCGAGCAAATCAATGTCATCAGAAACATATTCGATTATTTACTGGATAATGAGAAATCTGATGGAGAAGTGGTTGTGGTGGGGGATACAAAGCAGGCGATATACGGCTTCAGAGGTGCTGACTATAGTGCATTATCAGAATTAATTGCCAGGAAAAAGTTATCGGATTCGAATTCATTAATAAGTTTAAAAACCAATTATAGAAGTAAGAAGGAACTAATCAAATTTGTAACGAATCTCTTTCCAAAGAAGGATGGGATAAAGGGTATATGTGAACATCTGGACTTTAAAAAGGCTGAAGCAGATAAAGAAATAAGGCATTCATATGAAAAGGCATTCATTGAAACGGGGTTGTACAATTTGGGGAATATTAATTCGAGGGAGGATGAGGGATATTTAGAGATAAACTCATTCGGAATTGATTTCGAAGAGTTGATAAAGAATGATGGTAATGGAAAACAAGAGTTCTTTGGAAAGGATGAAATCGAATCAATATACCCCAATGTTCTAAAAAACATAGAAGATGCAAAGAAGCGCGGATACCAGTATAGAGATATGTGCATTATCGCTCATAAGAACGATATTATAATAGATGTATCCCATTTCTTGTCGCAAAACTCTATACCATTCAAATCCTTCTCTACTATGGATGCGAGAGAGAGGCCCATATCAAAAGAGATAATATCCCTTATGAAGTATATTCAGAACGAGGACAACAGCATTTCATTATATATGTTCCTACAGGGAGAGATATTCGAAAACTTCATAAGAAAAAACTCGTCTTATAAGGAAGAGTTCTCAGATTTTGTTGGCGACTTTGAAAGAAATAGAGACAAACACCGTCTTGACAGAAAGAGTCGTCTATACAAAGACATATTCGAGAGCATATTCAAGAAGGCAAAGAGTATGTCGGCATACGATACGCTCTTAGAGATATACAGGGTCTTTGGAATAACAGAGGGTGCATTTGCATCAGAACAGGCAGCCTATATGACCTTACTAAATGCGGCATTGAAAATAGAGAGTTCACAGGACAATACAATCCAGACTTTTATTGAGGAATTCGAAAAGGAAAACGCTGATCAGGATTATGAGACTGGTGATGTCTGGACTATGAATATTTCCGAGACTATTGATGCAATAACACTCTCTACGATTCACAAGGTCAAAGGACTCGAATTCCCGATCGTCTTCTACCTTTATAAGAGGGAGCAAGGTGATACTACTTATCCATACGCAGATATTGATATAGATGGTAAAAGATACATTCTCAAAACCGAATCTGAATACTTCAAATTTTCCGATTATTTGGTCGCTGATCTAAAGGATATCAGTAACAAGGTGAGCGAACATAAAAAAAGGGAGTATTCAGACATTCTGAACGCCCATTATGTAGCCCTTACAAGGGCAAAGGATGAGATGTATTTATATATTGTAAACGGAGGATCAAAGGATGGAACAAAATCTATACTCGTCGCAATATTATATAATTACATCAAAAACAATCCGAATCCACAATATCTTATGGATAAATCAAGATTCGTTTATAAAATCGAACTCGGTGAGAAGAAGCCAATCGAAACCAAAAAGGCGGGCGACGATCTCCCAAAATATTTCCTCGAACCTACAACCATTCCGCAATCCAGGAATATTTATATTCAGAGTTTTTTGAACAGAGATGAGCAGGCGGAATACGGAACCCAGATTCACAATGTCTTATCGAAGATAGAGTTTATCGATGAGGATATTTCTGAGACAGCGATAAAAAATGCCATTGAGGAGGTAAGAAAAGATGGCATTGTTATATCGGATACAGAAGAAATCAGAAAAGACATAACGGCGATCATCAAGAATAAAGATATGAAGTGGATATTCGATAGAAAACCGGAGAGGGTAATAAAGAATGAGGTAGAGTTCGTAGACGAGAGCGGGAGTCTCTACAGGATCGACAGACTGATATTAGACAAGGAAAACGCATATGTAATAGATTACAAAAGCGGTAAACCCACGGAGAGCGAACGGGTAGAATATAGAAAGCAGGTCAAGAAATACAGGGAGATTATTAGCAAGTTCTATAAAAAAGATACGAAGGGATTTCTGTTCTTCATCAATAAAAACGAGGTAGAAGAGGTATGAACTACAGGATTATAAAACAGACAGAGGATGTAATAGATTACATAATATCAAACATTGGCGACGGGGACCTGAGCAGGTACCTGATAGTCTTTCCTGGACATCGTCCCAAGATGTTTCTCCTGAAAAGGCTTGCAGAGGTAAAAAAATCTCCATTTGTACCTCCGGTAATCCTCTCTTTCGAGGACTTTATCCTTTTTATTGGACGGAAAATATCTCCCGATTTTCGATTGATATCCAGTCAGGAGATTATTAAGGCTTGCTATGAAATTGATTTACCCAAGAACAATACACTCAAAAAACATAGAAATTCTCTTGCAGCATTTCTGCCATTCTTAGATAAGTTGTATAGCGATTACGAGACCATATCCAAGTCTAAGAGCATAAGAGATGCGAAGCAGCTAATAACTAAATACACATCGCAAAAGGGAGAGCTGAGCTCCTCTGTAAAAGAGTACTTCGAGATAATGGAAGCCTTGGATAAGAGTTTAGACGAGATGAAAAGATCCACTATCGGAAATATTTATAATATGGTCTCTCGGATCGATACTACTAAATTACAAGAGTATTTGGGCTGTTTCGAGAGGGTGATTTTCGTCGATATAATACCACTATATAAATCAGAGGAGAATATCGTACTGAATCTGTCGGGGCTAAAGAATACGGAATTTCTATTTCAGGAGAGCGAGTATCTCTACAAGTTTCAAGGCATCAGAAATTTGATAAAGATTCCCGAAAAATTCTCGGATAACTGGAGTAAAGAGATAGAGATATATGAGTCTCCGGATGTTCACGCAGAGGTATTGAAATTGAGGGAGAGATTAAGAGAGAAGAATAAAGACTTGAAATTTGATGTGCCAGATACCCTGATTATGTTGCCCGAGAGTTCTACACTCAAGGCTCTCCACAACCTGTTATTATCCGAACTCGATGAGGAGGATTTCAATGTCTCTATTGGGATCCCTGTCGCGACACTTCCCTTATCTGCCTTTATCAATGAGATAATAGATGGGGTATCTCTTTCAAACCTCAAAGCGGGCGAGGTTAAAACCGAAAATTACTATAATGTAATGACCCACAATTATGTAATTGCATTACATAAGGAGGAGACGGAGATAAACAAGTGTGTCAGGATAATAAAACAGGAGACGACCAACCGGGTTTATGAGTTTATAACTACTTCGGATATAGAGAAAGAAATTGCTAATAACCATATTAATATTGAGTTTATTCGGGATGTCCATAGACTATTCTTCGAAGATATCTTTTCAGTAAAAGATGTGGGTGATTTTGCAAAATGGGTCTGCGGTGTAATAGATTACATATCACAAAAACAGAATGGGTCACTCAACTATGGTACATTTCATATAGAGGCGGCTTATGTGCATAATAAGTTTAAGGAGATCTCCAGCTCACCAATAAAAAACATCCCTGTCAAGAGATCTGAGCTGAGGGCTATATTCAACAACTTTCTAAGCTCCGAAAAGATTATGCCTACGGGCTCACCGCTCAGGGGTCTGCAGGTACTTGGGATATATGAATCGCGGGGTATAAGATTCAAGAATGTATATATTCTCGACTTCAACGATGAAAATGTATATGATTACACATTCGAGGACTCTTTTTTGCCATACAAATTGAGGCAGACATTGCAAATCCCATCGAAAAGCGAAATGGACAACTATATAGTCTACTTCTTGGACATACTGATTAAGCAGGCTGATAGTATAAAACTCTTCTACAGGAGCGAGGAGAGGCTCACAAAGAATAGATACCTTCTCAGATATATATTTGAGAATAAGAAGTTAAAGCAGGAGGTGCCAGTTACACCGATTGCCTATCAAATTGTGATGACACCCACAATGCCCAGAATTCACGAGAAGACGGAGAAGATAATAAACAGGCTCAAGAGTATTAAATACACAGCAACCAAACTGAATACATACTTGAACTGTCCGGCAAAATTCTACTATTCGGCGTATCTCGACCTCGAAGAAGAGGAGGAGGTAATAGAGGAACCCGAAATAAGGGAGTTGGGTATAGTAATACACGAATCCTTGAAAGATTTCTTCGATGATTTTATTGAACAAGAATTGACAGCAGAAAAGCTTAAAAAAGGAAAGAAAACTCTTATAGATAAACTTGAAAGGCATTATAAGGAGAAGATTGTTCACAAGAGTCCCATATATCTGGTCAAAGAGGCAACGCTCGAATTGTTGCTCGAGAACTTTCTGGAAAAACAGATAGAAATGCTCAAGGAAAATGGGAAGACAATAGTGCTCGAAACAGAACAGACCCATTCAGCACAGGTAAATATAGATAGAGTAACGCTTAATCTCGCAGGTAAATTCGACAGGGTAGATAGAATAGAGAGGAATGGAGAAGTTATTTGTCATATAATAGATTACAAAACAGGCTCTTCTGATAATGCCAAACTGCTCTCTGAACCAATTACCTTAGATGAAAATATGCTGAAAGATCTTAAAGAAGATGAAAGAATAGATGCTATGATTTATATGCGTTCAGAATTAATTAAGAGCGGCAATAATGTCCAATTGCCATTTTATGCTTATCTGACAATGAACGAGGAAAAGCCTGTGGTAAAAAAACCTAATGAAATTAAGGCCTCTTTCTTGTTTTTGAAGCAGAGAGAATTGGATAAGTTTTTGAAAAGTATTACATTTGTAAGCAAAAAGAAAAACCCTAAGGGGAAGGAGAAGAAAGAACAAGAGCCTAAGGAATTTGATAAATGCAGAGAGACAATAGAGTCAGTATTGAGAGAGATACTAAATCCAGATGTTCCTTTCTTTGCCCTGGACGGGAAGGGTTGTGATTATTGCGAATATTATTCTCTATGTCACAAAAATGAAACCCGAAAAATTTAGTTGTTAGAATACAAAATATGATTTAGTTATGCTCGGGACTTATGCCTTTTAGTGTAATTGTAATTATCCTCGTATTCCTGCTCATTGCCGTAAGGAAGATTGGCAATGTAAGACTCGAACTATACCAGATTATGCTCCTTGGGGCGGCGTTGGTTCTTGTGTCGGGTTCTATTTCTATAAAGGACGCAATTCTTGCCATAGATCTGGATGTTATACTCTTTCTATTCGGGATGTTCATTATAGGTTCCGCTATGGAGGAGAGTGGGCTCATAGAACTCTTATCATACAGGGCATTGAACAGGTTCAAAAATGTGGATTTACTGGTAGTTGCCATTCTGTTGTTGTCGGGATTCTCCTCTGCACTACTACTCAACGATACAATCGCCGTGATCGGTGTCCCGCTGATTCTCTCTATATCCAAAAGGAACAACATCTCCTTGAAACTGCTCACTATGACACTCGCGGTAGGTGTAACAACCGGTTCTGTTTTGAGTCCCATAGGAAATCCACAGAATCTCCTGATAGCGGTAAGGTCCGAGATGGAAAATCCGTTTGTGGTTTTTCTGAGATACCTCTTCTTTCCTACTATGATTTCAATGCTCGCATCATATCTTGTGCTACGCATCTTCTTCAAAAGGGAATTCCACAGGAGAATAGAGCGCATAGAAACCATAAGACTCAGGGATCCCCCTCTCGCACGGTTGTGCAATTTCTCAATCGGAATAGTGATAGGGCTCATAACACTGAAGAGCATTCTCTTTCTCACGCCGCTACACATCAACCTGAGACTCACATTCATCTCTATCGGGGCGGCGATTCCCATTCTGATGTTCAGCCCAAAACGGACGCAGATAATGAGAAAGACAGACTATAAGACGCTCATATTCTTTGCATCTATGTTCATTGTTATGCAGGCCGTTTGGAACTCCAACTTCATTCAGTCTATCCTCCAGAGAGGCGGCTTCGATCTTATGAACAAGGATACCATAGTCGTTATAAGTGTAGTTCTGAGCCAGATACTCTCCAATGTCCCGCTCGTTGCCCTGATTCTGCCCGCAATACTGATAAAAGAGCCGTCTTATTCACTCCTCTGTGCACTCGCAGCGGGCTCCACCATCGCGGGTAACCTGTTGTTACTCGGGGCGGCAAGCAATATCATCATAGTTCAGAACCTCGAGCAGCGGAAAGAGGAGGCAATAAGCTTCCTGGAGTTTGCAAAGATAGGAATACCGCTGACCCTTGTGCAGGTTTTTATATACATAATCTTTATATAGGTTCTATTCGACCCGACTTCACTCGATGACAATCTGTCTTCGAAAACGGGTCTATTGCAGTCTATTTGCCGAGTATATATCTATTCATCTCTTCATCTGTGCCAAATCTGGTTGATAACACGAGCTCGTTCATCGAATCGGATTCCATACACAGATATATTCGGACATTCTTACCGATATAATCCCGAATGATTCGGTTGATTCTCCTGTAGATATCTTTTCTGAGTACAAACGGGTATCTGTATTTCTTCTCGGCGTCCAGTATATATTCGCCGAACAACAAGGGGGATTCGAATTCGTCTATTAGAGACGGGGTGAACCTGATTGTGCCAAGGGAGATCCAACCGATTGCCTCTTCGGGGATATTCTTCGAGATAGATTCTATCGTGGATTCATAATCCTTTTCGTATGATTCGTAAAATATTATCGGGTCAAAGTGAAATCCAACCCTATAATTCTTCTCGACGAGTCTCTTTGCTGCAAGTATTCTCTGTTCTATGTTGGGTGTTCCTCCCTCGAGTGAGCGATGAATATAATTAGTGGATAGAGAGAACGAGATTGTTGTATTTGGGTTGTGTGGCAGGTCCAGAAGCGAAAGTATCTCTGTGCTCTTCGTCTTGAATTCGAGGAAGATATTCTTCGATCCTCTTGTCTCTGCAATCAATATTGGGGCATAAGGCGCTATCCATTCGAGGGCGAGTGAATCGCTCAACTCTCCCGTACCAATCCTTATGAATTTGTCCTTTTGGGTAATCATCTCCTCGAATCTTCTCACCTCCTGGATCATCTCGTCGATATCTACCTTGATAAGTATCCGTGTTCTGTCTATGAATGTCTTGAGGGCGCAGTATTCGCAGTCGTATATACAGCCCTCGATTGTATCAATTGTAAAGTAGTTGCAACACCTATATCTTCTGCTACAGGGACAGGGTCTCAAGAATCCCTTCTGGTTGGACAGATATAGTAAAGTAGTATTCTCTGTACGCTTGCTATGATCTCCCTCGGTAATTTCTATGTTGTGTTTCTGTGCCCTTCTCAAAATCTCGTTTGTAAGCGAATTTCGAGGTATGTCTTCGGCGATTACTATTTTAATATTGGGTTTGTCTTCCATTTCTTGATTAGATCCGTCAACTCTCTGGATATACCGACCAAATCCTCTTCGGTTCTGAATCTGCAGGAGATTCTGTAGTAATCCCCTTCGAAGTTCTGTGGTGGTTGGAGTTCGATATTCTTGAATCCACTACTGAAAGAATAGAAATCGGATTCCATCCTGCTGATAATGGGATTCATAGATGATTTTAGATATCTTTTGGTTTCATCGAAGGAGAGGTTGTATATATCTGATATAATCCTGTCCAAATCCATCTCTCTCATAAACCCGAGATAGATACTTTCGATGAATTCCCTCGTCTGCTGATGGGTAAGATTGTTTTTCTCGATAATCTCGATGATTCTATTGGATAGTGAAGTGCCCATCCTCTGCAGTTTCTCGACGAGGTTGGTGGTCGTGTCTCTCTTGACGAGAGTGAGTCTTTTGTTTTCTTCTATGCTCTCGATAAATTCGTAGAGATCGCTATTCTTCTGAATGTTGCCAAGTTGGGCGGAGTTCAGTATACTATTCGGAACAGTGATCTCATTCTGAACAATGAATCTGCAGATCCTGACCTTTTCTACAATATTGAACCTGCGAATGCTCGAATTCTCGACAAGATAAACAATAAAAGCCCGCTCGAGCGGGACCTCGGGAATTTCGAAGAATACGGGATCGATATTGTTTCTACTCAATATGGAAAATCTCCTATATCCATTGATGATCGCCTTCTTACCCGATATCGATGATGTTACAATAGGTGTCATCTGTCCAAAACTCATAATAGAGTTGGCAAGCCCTTCGGTTATCACGGGGAAGGAGAACCCAAAGATTATGTTCAGATTGTCGTTATTGGCAGCTTCCATTTACACAGGTGGTTGGTTCGGTACACTTCTGACCACAGTCGTGACAATTGTTTGGATCTCTATTCAAATCCGCCTCACAGCCGTTATCAGGTTTGCCATCGCAGTCTGCAAACCCGAGTTTACAGGATTGAATCTTGCATTTCGATTGTTCACAAACCGAATCAGCGTTGTCTAATAAACAAACAATACCACAGTCTCCACAGTTTAGTTTGTCCTTGGTTATATCTGCCTCACATCCATCAGATGCCTTATTGTTACAATCTTTGAAGCCGGGTTTACAATTGTTGATTTCACATTTGCCAGAGACACATTTGGGGTCGGCATTTGGTGTGGTGCACTTCTGAGTACATAGACCACAATTGTTTATATCGGCTGAGAGGTCCTTTTCGCATCCGTCGTCGTATTTGCTATTACAATCCCCGAAGAGTGTTTTACACTCACAGTTATGTGCTGGTGTACAGGTCATATTGGGTTTGCAGTCAGATTCCTTGTTGCAGCAATTCGGTCCGGGCGTACAACAGTTGTAGTTTACACAAATCTTTCCAGACAAACAACCTATGGACGGATGGCAGGTACCCTTGGTACACTTTTTATCTTCACAGATATATCCCAAACCGCACAACAGGTCATCCACCACATCTATGCAGGTTTCACAGGTTCCAATAGACTTCCCAATATCCTTTTTGCACACCATCTCGGAGGAGCAATCCTCCTTCTTTGCACAACAGTTGGTACAGCACTTGTTCGATACGCAGATTCCGTTCTGGCAATCCGAATTCTGATGACAATCCCCCTCTATACAGGAGCTGTTTACACATATCTTGTTTGTTCCACAGAGATTGTCGTCTGTCACATCCGTACAGGAGACACAGTTCTGGTTCTTACAAATCTTTCCTATTGGGCATTCTTCGTTCTTGCTACAGGGCTTGTTTATACACTTTCCATTTACACATATCTCGAGTGTTTGACAGATTTCCCCTTCGTCGATGACTCCATTGCAGTTATTGTCCTTGTTGTCGCAGGTCTCATTGCTCAGCGTAAACGGATCGCTGTATTTGCTACCGTCACAAATCCTGCATCTGTTCTCACACCTTATAACCTTACCGTTCTTCGAGGAGTCGCACTTTATATCAGACTCTTTTGTCCAGCCGAAATCTGCCCCATTGAATGAGACACAGATGTATTTTTCTCCATTCAGGATGAAGCATCTGTCGCAATTGGTAGATTCGTTGCAGGGTTCTGATATTGAATCCGTCAGTTCACAACTCCCACAGACATAGTCTTCATCGGTCCTTCCATCGCAATTGTTGTCTATACCATCACAGACCTCGACCCCGTTATTGGTTGGGGTACAGCCGGCATCTGTTTCTATGTCTGAAGATTCGGTATCCTTGATTCCTGTTATATCCTTTACTGTATCCTCTATCGACTGAATATCTCTGGGTTCGACAGTGCCGAGTTTTATGCAGGTCATTGTGCCTTTGTCGCATTCATAGCCGGGCAGGCATTTCCCTTCACTGTCGCATCTCCTGTTTTCCAATAGGGAGTAATCGATAGAGCAGGAGAAGAACAAAAGAGCCAAAAAGGCAGACACGAATATGTAGTGTAAGTCTCTCTTCATAACCATTTATTATATCATTTATAGTGACTAAATCAAAGAAAAATATGCCTTCATTTTTCTGCTGTGAGGTGATATACTATATGTCGCTATTATGAAATACATATCCTTGACAGTCCTTCTACTATTTCTGTTATATTGTAGTGAAGAGGTGTCGGTAAACAGGGATATTTCGATAAATTTTCCACCCTTTGATATAAAGGCAAGAAGCAGTATAGAAGTAGAAGGTATTTTGGATATTGTGCAGTATGATGCAAACGATGTGGATTCCAACGACGAGATGGAAGAGGTTGGTAGGGATTTTTCTGATAATGAGATAGATGTGGGAGAGTCCGATCTCGTCGGCGATATAACTTTGAATGATGGATCTTCGGATGCCGATGAGATCGAGTGCCCCGAGGATATTGTTGCCTCGGCAAGATATATAAAAGACCTCCGTTTGCTCGAGACGGAGAGCTCGTCTTTGAAGGGGAGGTGTGATGCGGTCAGATATTCTGTTGTAATGTCCGCAAATCAGGAGTTTTCGTTTTATATCAGAGGAGATTACCTGAAACCAATGGTTATAATAAGTGGTCCGGGTAGGAATAGGGATGATAAGGTCTTTGTAAAGGACTCGTATGGATTACCACTGATATTCTCATTCAAGGCAGAGAGGAGCGGAGAATACTTTCTCACACTCACTCAGGTAGACAGAAAGAGGGCATCTCCTTACTCTATAATGATGTCCTGTGATTCGATGTGTGAGAGAGTTGCTACGAGATATCCGGTAGTTATGGTGCACGGTTTTTCGGGGTTCAAGAACATCGGACCCATAGAGTATTTCTACAAGGTGCCAGAGACTCTCTCTGCGATGGGATACGATATTCATATAGCAAAGCTGGATCCATATAATTCTACAGAGGTCAGGGGTCCTCAGCTGAAGAGTTTCATCGAGGAGGTCCTGACAGAGACCAGTGCCTATAAAGTAAACATCATTGCCCACAGTCAGGGCGGACTGGATTCGAGGTATGTGATATCCGGTCTTATGATGGGAGAGAGCGTGGGGGCGCTCATTACTGTGGCTACTCCTCACTATGGTACACCACTTGCAGATTTTATCCTTTCGGACCCGACAGGGGCGGGGAAGGCGGCGCTCGATGCCCTCCTCCTTGTTATGGGGGCGGCACTCGATTCTCAGTCGCGGGCAAATGCAATGGCTTCGCTGCACTCCCTCTCAGTCGCATATGTTACAGGGGAATTCAATGAAAGATACCCCGATGATAAAAGGGTGAGATATTTTAGTTATTCCGGTAAGACCTGCCGAGCCTGGGAGAATTGTGGTGATGTGGTCGATACCGAGATAGCGCTTA
>Ga0078972_1007894_pt1 | contig 23033 bp, 21 predicted proteins | sample YelNatPaOPGAMG01_FD_67568 | JGI IMG/M metagenome (GOLD analysis project Ga0078972, IMG submission 67568) | Hot spring thermophilic microbial communities from Obsidian Pool, Yellowstone National Park, USA - OP-RAMG-01 (SPADES assembly) (version 2) | ecosystem: Environmental > Aquatic > Thermal...
TGGCTTTTACTGCAGGCAGCAACGACTTTGAGTTGGCTATTGCCGTGGCGGTGGCCGTGTTTGGCATCAACTCGCAAGCTGCTTTTGCAACGGTGATTGGCCCGTTGATCGAAGTGCCGGTTCTGATTCTTTTGGTGAATGTGGCGTTGCGATTCAAAAAAAGGTTTGCACACTAACTAATCTTGACACATTCATTTATTAATTTGTTTAACAGCAAATTACAAAAACAAGAACTGCAATAAATCAAGAAAGAAACTTAAATAAATTTGACTTGCAAGGAATCCGAACAACGAGCGCTTATCTTTGTTATCCATTAATCCCCTAACCAATACATGACATGAATTCCTTCCATCAAGCAGCTTCCACATGGGATGACCGACCGGTTCACTGGGAACGTTCCGAAGCAATTGCAAAACTCATTAAAGAAAAAACAGTATTGAAACCTGAAATGACCGCACTTGAATTTGGAGCGGGAACAGGTATTTTGAGTTATCTCTTAAAAGATGAGTTCAGCCATATCGTGTTGATGGATAACACGCCGGAGATGTTGACCATGATTGATGAAAAAATTGAAAATCTTGGGATTACCAATTTTGAGACCCTTTTATTTGATCTCGAAAAAAAACCGTATCACTATCGGTTGTTTGATGTTATTTTCACACAAATGGCTATGCATCATGTAACCAACATTCCTTTAGTGATAGAACGATTTGCGGAGATGTTGAAACCTGAAGGCTATCTGGCCATTGCCGATTTGTATCCAGAAGATGGCTCTTTCCATGCAGGTGGCATTCCGGCTGTTCACAACGGTATCGACACCACCCAATTATGCGAAGACATCAAGCAGGCAGGCTTTATTCATTGCCATTCCGAATGGTGTTTCACAGTGAAACGAACCATGGAAGACGGCTCTGTGAAAGAATTCCCCATTTTTTTGACCATAGCTCAGAAAAAATAGTTTTTCTTACACCCCAACCAACCTCTTACAAAAAAAAGCAGAAAGAACATCAACCGGAGAAGCAGGTATCTTATCTCGCGAAAGTAAATTAAACCTATTGGCAAACAGTAGGTTTAATTTTTTTTATGGATAAAAACAGACGCAAGAAACAAAAATCAACTCGAATTTTTGATAAAAAGAAGTAACTTTGAAGTCAAGTTCGTCTCTTCTTATCAATTCATTCCAACATGAGCAATAAATACAATTTGCGGGGTGCTTCGGCCACCAAAGAAGAAGTTCATCAAGCCATCCAACATTTAAACAAAGGGATCTTTCCAAAAGCTTTTTGTAAGATCGTTCCTGACGTTTTAGGCGGCGATCCGGCTTATTGTAACATCATGCACGCCGACGGAGCCGGCACTAAATCGTCTTTGGCTTATCTGTATTGGCGTGAAACCGGCGACATAAGCGTTTGGAAAGGCATTGCACAAGATGCGTTAATCATGAATATTGACGATTTGTTGTGCGTAGGAGCCACCAATAACATTTTAGTATCATCCACCATTGGGCGAAACAAAAAACTCATTCCGGGCGAAGTCATCGGCGAAATCATTACAGGAACAGAATCCTTTCTTGAAATGCTGCGAGGTTTAGGAATAAATGCCTTTTTGACAGGAGGTGAAACTGCTGACGTAGGCGATTTGGTACGTACCATCATTGTGGACAGCACCGTTGTAGCCAGAATGAAGCGCAGCGAAGTCATTTCAAATGATCGAATTCAGGACGGAGATGTCATTATCGGACTGTCATCCAGCGGAAAAGCAATTTACGAAGATGGATACAACAGCGGAATGGGCAGCAACGGGCTAACTTCTGCGCGTCATGATCTGTTTGCTTATTATTTGGCAGAGAAATATCCGGAAAGTTATGATAACAATATCCCGTCCGATTTGGCTTACACCGGCACTAAAAAGCTGACGGACACCATTTCTGAATTAGGCATCGATGCAGGCAAACTGGTCCTTTCGCCCACACGCACGTATGCCCCCATTATTCGTGAAATTCTTTCAAAATACCGTCATTTGATACACGGCATGGTACATTGTTCGGGTGGCGGCCAGACCAAAGTATTGCATTTTATTGATAATCTGCACATCATCAAAGATCATCTATTCCCTCTTCCACCGCTTTTTGAAATGATCCAATCAGAATCAAAAACCGATTGGAAAGAAATGTTTCAGGTTTTTAACATGGGACATCGCATGGAACTTTATGTTTCACCCGAATGGGCCGAAGAAATGATTATCATCAGTGAGAAATTCAACGTAGATGCTCAAATCATTGGCCGAGTACAAAAGTCGGATCATGCCCATCTCACCATCCGCAGCGATCAAGGTACTTTTGAATACGCCAAAACAACATAGAACAGCACAACGAAGCATGGCAAGAGTTATCTCTTTCACAGGTGATAAAATCGCTGTCAGCCACCCTTTTTGACATGGAAGCAATGGAATTAACTATTTTAGGATGCAATTCAGCACTTCCTTCCATCAACCGATTTCAAACTTCACAAATTGTCCGATTTCGAGAAAAAAAATTCATGATTGATTGTGGCGAAGGGGCTCAAATCCGAATGAGAGAGCAAAACATCAAACCGACACGATTAAATCATATTTTTATCTCGCATCTTCATGGTGATCATGTTTTTGGACTGATAGGACTCATCTCTTCGCTTGGAATGCTTGGTCGAACAATGGATCTTGAGATCCATGCCCATCCCGACTTAGAAGCGCTCCTTCAACCACAAATTGATTATTATTGCTCAGAAATCACTTTTAAAGTAATTTTTCACCCGATCAATCCCCGAAAACATGCGCTAATTTACGAAGACAGATCGTTGAAAGTGTATTCATTGCCTTTGAAACACCGCGTTCCAACCTGTGGATTTTTGTTTGAAGAGAAAGAAAAACCCCGCCACATGATCAAGGCCATGATTGATCGTTATCAAATTCCCTTGAACAAAATACCCGACATCAAACAAGGAGCCGATTTCATCGCACAGGACGGGAGCGTGATTCCCAACGATCAGTTAACACAACCGGCTGAAAAACCAAAAAAATATGCCTATTGCTCCGACACTGCTTTTAGTAAACGATTGATTCCATGGATTAAAGAAGTAGATGTCTTATATCACGAAGCCACTTTTCTGCATGCTGATATTGTCCGTGCTAAAGCCACGGGACACTCATCTGCTTTGCAGGCAGCTGAAATTGCCCGTGACGCCAATGTGCGAAAACTAATCATCGGCCACTATTCAGCCCGTTACCAAAAAATCGAAGAGCTCTTAGCAGAAGCACAAACTATTTTTCCGAATACCCTGTTAGCGTACGACGGATTAACCCTAACCATTTAAAAAATTATGGAGAAAAAACCTTATCACTCCCAACGTAATCCTCTTTTGCATCCATCGAATGAACCAAAACGATTTTATGATCCCAAACCGTCGGAAAAAGAGATGATCTTTGGCATTCGGTCGGTGTTGGAAGCCTTAAACGCCGGAAAAGAGTTAGACAAAATTTTAATTAAGAAAGAATTGCAAAGCGATTTATCCAAAGAATTATTTGAAGCGCTTCAAGGAAAAAATTTACCCATTCAGCGTGTTCCCGTTGAAAAACTAAATCGATTAACCCAGAAAAATCATCAGGGAGTGATTGCATTTAAGTCATCTATTGAATATCAACACATCACTGACATCATCCCCATGCTTTACGAGCAAGGTAAAACCCCGTTTATTGTCGTTTTAGACGGCATTACCGATGTGCGTAATTTTGGAGCCATTGTTCGAACCTGCGAATGTGCCGGAGTAGATGCTATTGTGGTGCCATCAAGAGGCAGTGCGGCAGCCAATGCCGATGCGGTAAAAACATCTGCAGGAGCGTTGCATCACGTGCCTATTTGTCGCGAAAACCATTTGAGCGAAGCGGTTCAATTCTTGAAAAATTCCGGATTAACCATTGTCGGAGCTACCGAGAAAGCAGCCAATCACTATTTGGATCTTCAATACACGGATCCGGTCGCTTTGGTAATGGGATCGGAAGATACAGGCATTTCTCCTGACATCAGGCAATGGTGTGACGCCACGGTAGCCATACCGGTTTTGGGAAAAATTGACTCATTAAATGTATCCGTGGCTGCGGGTATCTTGCTGTACGAAATAGTCAGACAACGCCAACAACCACAAGGGAAAAGCATAACATGATTGAAAGAAATTGATCTAACCAACGTTGGAATGCTTTTCACCTGAAGGAGATGAATCTGATGGGCATGGTGAATGAAAATACAGTTTACGTGAGAGTTGGCATTTTTCTCAAGCAAATTCAGATCATTGAAAAAAATACCAACTCTTTTTTAACGAATCACTTCAGCAATGAACATGGCTGAAACAACGAGAAGTGGTTAAAAACTGCTTCAACATTCCGATTTCCCTGTTTTAAAGATGCTTACGAAACGAATCCGCTTTCGCAGCCTGTTTTCGAAGAAGATACATAAAATAACCGGCTGTTCGTACAGTATCTATCTTTTCTCGAAACGTTTGTTGGTGTAAGGCTGTATTTTGCATTTTGTTGTTCGGTACTAGAGAACGCCCGAAGACTCTTTTGGGGTTTAAATACACTCTCTGATAAGCCTTTGTCAAAAGTTTCCCTAATTGTTTTGGGGTGATATGATCAAGTTGAATGACCGGATGTAAGGCATCATACCAAGTCCAATTTTTGTGAAGAAACCGATTTTCTCGTTCAATGTCAGCATACAAAGCCGTGCCGGGATAAGGTGTCAGAATGGAAAATTGTGTAGTTTCGGCATTCACTCGTCTTGCCCATTCGATGGTTTGTTCAACCATGGGCACAGTTTCTTTGATGTCGCCCATGATGTAGCTTCCATGAATGTGAATGCCATATTTTCTCAATAATTCAATGGCCTGCTGTTGCTGGTTGTTTCCGATATGTTTATTGTAAGTTTCCAGCATAACTTCGTTATTGCTTTCGAGACCCAGAAAAACCTGATAAGCGCCCACTTCGGCCATGCGCTTTACCATTGGTTCGTTTTTCACCAAAATATCTACTCGGGAAAAACACCACCAAGAAATATCCTGCAAATTTCTCCGTTCAAGTTCGTCAGCAAATTCAAAGATTCGTTTAGGACTTAACGTAAAATTGTCGTCCATAAACGAGAAAGCTCTAAACCCATAGGTTTTGCGCAAGTGTTCAATTTCGTCAACAATTGATTTGGCACTGCGAGATCTCCATTTTAATCCTCCAAATCGGGATGAAGAGCAGAAATAACAATTGAACGGACAACCTCTGCTGGTAATCATATTTGTGAATGGCATTCCGTTCATGGTGTTTTTATATGCCTTCATATTCAATAGATCTCTGGCAGGAAAAGGCAATTCGTCTAAATTTTCCGGCGGTGCAGCATCAGCATTTCGCTTATATACACCCTCATTCAAGAAAGAAATTCCCTCAACCTCTGACAAGTTTCGTTTGTTTTCAATGGCATCTACCAGGTTGGAAAAAATGTATTCTCCTTCACCACGCACAACAACATCGACCATGCCACTGCCGAGCGCTTCCTGATCCAGAAAGGTAACATGATATCCGCCCATGACAACAATTTTACCGGCACTTTTTGCCATCTTAGCAATTTCAAGCGCTTCGGGATAGCTCGGAGTGTCAGCTGAAATACCAACCAAATCAAATGATTGAAGATCATCCTTCAACAGATCGGGTGGTTCAACACCCAAATCGTTGATTTTTACAACATGTCCGTTTTGTCGGAGCATAGCCGCCAGATAGGCCAAACTCAAGGGAGGAATCATGACGCCCATTTTTGCATAAAAATTCGAACCTCTGGGATTAATGAGTAGTACATTCATTTTTATTACTTTTAAAGAATAAAGAAACAAAATAAAAGCACATCAGTGTTCGTATGAAATTGGCACAAATGATTCTTTGTTGATCCCGTGCAATTCCTTTGACTGCAAAAAATGGAATAAAGGCTTATGCTAATGCCATAGATGGATGTTTATGATCTTTTTTAACTAAAATACCACGCATAAAAGCATTAATAATAAAGCGTTTATTATACTTCATACGATCGCTTAACTTATTGCTGACGTAAGGCGCTTCAATGCCGCGGAGCGCATAATGAAACAATTGAGCGGACAATTCCGTATCGTGCAAGTTAAAATAGCCGTTTTGTTTGCCTTCTTCAAAAATTTGTTGAAGCATTTGAATATCTTTAACGTCAAAACGACGACGTACCCGTTCCACTTCCTGAATGTCACGAAAAAAATCGGCTTTCAAGGAACCATTACGAGTAATCGATTCTTTTACAGCATCTAATCGAGTGAAAATATATTCTGCTAATTTTTGATCGGCAGGTATGTTTTGTGCAACCACTTGCTGCAACTTTTCATCCAACAAGTGAAGTTCCTGCTCAATCACAGCCGAATAAATCTCATCCTTGCTTTGAAAATAGGAGTATAAAGTTCGTCGCCCTTTGCTTGATGCATTGGCAATGTCATTCATCGTCGTTTTATCTTTTCCCCATTGAACAAACAACATCCGTGCTACTTCTACCAACATGTCACGTGTGCGTTGCCCAGTGATTGAAACAATTGATGCCATATTTCTATAATTTATTGCACAAAGTTATTCAATTCATGCAAAAATCGCCTTTAATAAGATTTAATTATGTTGAATTAAACAGAATATAGTAGCGTAATAAACAATTCATTATATTAACGTGAGATTCCTTTCAAAAATACTTTTTGAGAAGGATTTTCTTCCCTTTTTATTCAGAAATTGTTACCTTTGCAATATAAAATAAGTTTTTTGGGGCAAAACAGTTACAACATCAATTGTCAAGCCATTCCGGACTCATTTTACCCTATCTCAACCACATCAACAAAAACACTTTGTGCAGCACGATGGGACAAGGTGTTGACGAAAGAAATTCTCAAAGGAGAACATCTCTTAAACTTATAAAAGACAAACATCATGAACACCAACTATGAAATAAGACATGCCGTTCATCCCGATGACTTCAAACTTTATCACACAGAACGACTGCGAAAAGAGTTTTTAATCACATCACTCTTTACGGACAATAGCGTGAAAATGGTCTATTCAATGAATGATCGATTGATCATCGGCGGGGCAATGCCCAAAGAGCTTGTCCTCCCATTAGAAGCTATTGATCCGTTAAAAATGCCTTATTTTTTATCACGCCGCGAAATAGGAATATTTAATGTTGGCGGAAAAGGGAAAATAACTGTTTCTGGAACAACGTACGAATTGAATTTCAAAGAAGCGCTTTACATTGGCATGGGAGACAAAGAAGTGATTTTTGAAAGCATTGATCCGGCTCATCCAGCCAAATTTTATTTCAATTCGGCTCCGGCACATCAACCCTATCCTGACAAAAAAATAACCAAACAAGAGGCCATCGTGGTCGAAATGGGATCCATGGAGGAAGCCAATCATCGCGTTATCAACAAAATGATCGTCAACCAGATACTTTCTACCTGTCAGTTACAAATGGGAATGACTGAATTAAAACCCGGCAGTGTATGGAATACGATGCCGGCTCATACCCATTCAAGACGCATGGAAGCCTATTTTTATTTTGAAGTTCCTGAAAAAAACGCCATTTGTCATTTCATGGGCGAACCAAACGAAACAAGGCATTTATGGATGCACAATGAAGAAGCGGTCATTTCTCCGTCATGGTCTATTCATGCCGGAACAGCCACATCAAATTACACTTTCATTTGGGGCATGGGAGGCGAAAATTTAGATTACGGTGATCAGGATTTCATTCCAACAACTGAATTAAAATAATCAATCGAACATCAAAAATATCTTATCATGTTGAACAGATTTTCATTAGAAGGCAAAATAGCACTCATCACAGGAGCTTCCTACGGCATAGGAATGGCCATTGCCAAAGCATTAGCCTCCGTTGGAGCAACCATCGTTTTCAACGACATCAATGCCGAATTGGTTGAAAAAGGAATGCAGGAATATACAGCCCATGGCATTAATGCACATGGCTACGTATTTGATGTCACCCATGAAGAACAGGTGAAACAAGCTATTGCCACCATCGAAAAAGAAGTAGGAATCATTGATATCTTAGTCAACAATGCGGGCATTATCAAACGAATTCCCGCCATTGAGATGAGTGCCGAAGATTTTCGGCAGGTGATTGACATTGACCTAAACGGCCCTTTCATCATGTCCAAAACAGTAGCTCCGGGCATGATCAAAAAAGGTGGAGGCAAAATTATCAACATCTGCTCCATGATGAGCGAATTGGGGCGTGAAACAGTATCAGCCTATGCAGCAGCTAAAGGCGGATTAAAAATGCTTACACGCAATTTAGCTTGCGAATGGGGCATCTACAACATTCAGGTGAACGGCATTGGCCCTGGCTACATTGAAACCCCACAAACAGCACCATTGCGTGAAGAAGGACATCCTTTCAACACGTTCATCATCGGACGAACCCCAGCAGGACGTTGGGGCACCGTGGAAGACTTGCAAGGACCGGCCATCTTTTTAGCCTCTTCTGCATCCGATTTCGTAAACGGTCATGTCCTTTACGTTGACGGCGGAATTCTGGCTTACATTGGCAAGCAACCAAATTAAGTTTTCAAACATCATCTCACTATCTACAAGGCAACCCTTAAAAAAACAAATGTTTTTGACTTAACATTCAGTAATTTCCATAATGATTAGCAACAAATAAGAAAAAACGCATGAAACGAGCCATAAAATAGCTCATGCTTAAGAGAATGGTTATTAGGCGAGTTCCATACAACCTTTAACAATAAATTATTCACGTATGAGAAAAATAGTATATTTAATGATGCTGACCTTTGCACTTGCATCGTGCAGCAAATCCATGAGGGTCACGGTGACCAATCCAATCAATATCGATCGAACCGGCGAAATCGTAGCAGTTCCCTATCAAAACATTTTACAGCAGTTGAAGTTGAACGGCAATGAATCGTTCATCATTGTGAATCAAAAAGGAGAACAAGTCCCTTATCAAATTGAATCAGACAGTGTTAATGTTCTTTTCCCCGCAACGGTCAAGGCAAACGGCACGTCCCATTATTCCATTAAAATTGGGAAGCCCATTGCATTTCCGCCCATGACGTTCGGTCGTTTTGTCCCTGAACGAAAAGATGATTTTGCATGGGAAAATAACAAAATTGCCTTCCGAATGTACGGACCTGCATTAGCTGCCGAAAATCCAAGCAACGGTGTTGATGTTTGGCTCAAACGAACAGATTCGATGATTGTAAATAAATTTTATCGAGATGATGCCAATGGCAAACCTTATCACATTGATCACGGGCAAGGATTGGATTGTTACAAAGTGGCTCACACGTTGGGTGCAGGAGGCGTTGCTCCTTACACAGACACAACGCTTTGGATTCAAAACCATTATTCAAGTTGGAAACTGATCGAAAATGGACCTCTTCGCACCAAATTTACTTTAACGTATGATTCAGTATATGCCAACGGAGCTTATTTAAAGGAGATTTTAACCATATCCTTAGATGCCGGATCTCAACTGAACAAAGCAGTGGTTACCTACGAAGGCACCTTGCCTCCCAATTTCCAAATTGCCGAAGGAATCACACTGCATGATGGAACCGGCGTCATGTCTGTTGATCAGAAAAACGGATACATTGCATATGCCGAGAAAGCCACTTCCGATGATGGCGTTCCCGAGGGAACCGATTACATCGGCGTGGTGGTGCCTTCACCGATTTCATCAATTAAAATTCAATATAATCATCTTTTAGCCATTGAAGCATATCAACCTCAACAACAATTTACTTATTATTTCGGAGCCGGTTGGAGTCAATGGGGTTTTACCACCGATAAAGCATGGTTTGATTACATACAACAATTTGCCCAAAAGATTCAACATCCGCTTGAAATCAGTTTTTAATGAGATTGAAAGGTCACCATACCATCCAAAATAGAAAAAATTAAGATAAACGTATGAAACGAGCCATAAAATAGCTCATGCTCAAGAGAATGTTTATTAGGCGAGTTACATACATCCTTAATGTTAAAAATAAAAATAAACGTATGAAACCAAAGGTAAGCATCATCATGGGGAGCACGTCTGATTTGGCCATCATGAAAAAAGCAGCTGATCTTTTGAATGACTTTCAGATTCCGTTTGAAATGCAGGCATTATCGGCACACCGCACGCCAAAAGAAGTAGAACAGTTTGCCACCTTAGCAGAAAGTCGTGGCGTCAAAATCATCATTGCCGCAGCCGGCATGGCGGCTCATTTGCCCGGAGTAATTGCATCCATGACGACCCTTCCTGTCATTGGTGTACCCATTGATGCCTCATTGAACGGGCTGGATGCATTACTGGCAATCGTTCAAATGCCTCCCGGCATTCCCGTTGCCACGGTTGGTATCAATGCATCCTTAAATGCTGCATTGTTGGCCGTTGAAATGCTTGCCTTGGAAGATCAGTCAGTGAAACAAAAGCTAACTCAATACAAAGACAATTTGAAAAACAAAATCATTCAGGCTAACAATGAGTTACAAGAGGTAAAATATCCTTTTAAAACAAATTGATCCGTCACGCATTTTGCGTCATCTCCCACGCGTTGGTGGAGGGAGTCCGACCCAAAGTCATAAGAACCATGATCAGCCGATCGCCGGCATTGATTCATGACGTTATCGAACAGGTTGATCCAATTTATTTCACTCAATCATTGACTATGTCCGTTCAAGAACAAATAGAACAACTCCGAAAAGAACTTCATGAACATAATTATCGGTATTATGTTTTGTCGCAACCGGTCATTAGTGATGTTGAATTCGATCAGAAATTAAAGACACTCGAAGCGTTGGAAAAAGCGCATCCGCAATACGATGACCCCAATTCTCCGACACACCGTGTGGGAAGCGATTTAACGAAAACATTTGCCAAAGTAACCCATGCCTATCCGATGCTTTCGCTCAGCAACACGTATTCGGAAACAGAAATCAATGAATTCTTCGATCGTGCAGCACGCTTGCTGAATGAGCCGTTCGAAATCGTGTGCGAGTTAAAATTTGACGGCGTTTCCATTGCACTGCACTATCTGAACGGGAAATTGGAGCGTGCTGTGACGCGTGGTGACGGAACAGTGGGAGATGACGTGACCGCAAATGTTCGAACCATTCGTTCCATTCCGTTACAGTTAATTGGGGATGATTATCCTCCACAATTTGAGATTAGAGGTGAAATTCTGTTGCCGTGGAAAGCGTTTGACGAAATCAATCGCGAACGAGAAAAAGAAGAAGAACCACTTTTTGCCAATCCACGCAATGCCGCCTCGGGCACCATCAAACTACAGAACCCAAAGGAAGTTGCCAAAAGACAATTGGATGTTTATCTTTATTACTTGTTAGGAGAAACACTGCCCTATGATGGCCATTATGAAAATTTAATGAAAGCCCGATCATGGGGATTCAAAATTTCGGATGCCATCAAAAAATGTCATTCCATGGACGAAGTGTTTCAGTTTATCCATTATTGGGAACATGAACGGCATTCGCTGCCTTTTGCAACTGACGGAATAGTCTTAAAAATCAATTCATTAAGACAACAGGAACTGTTAGGCAGCACGGCTAAAAATCCTCGTTGGGCTGTTGCATTTAAGTACCAAGCGGAACAAGCCACCACCACTCTACGAAGTATTGATTTTCAGGTGGGCAGAACCGGAGTCATCACGCCCGTAGCCAATTTAGCTCCGGTAACTTTAGCAGGCACCGTAGTAAAAAGAGCAACACTTCATAATGCCGATGTAATGGCATCCTTTCATCTCCACGAAGGCGATCAGGTTGTCATTGAAAAAGGAGGAGAAATCATTCCGAAAATTGTCAGCATCGCTCATTCTAACAATGAAAAACCTGAAATTCAATTTATTGACAAATGCCCTGCTTGTGGCACTCCGTTAGTCAGGATCGAAGGGGAAGCCGGATTTTATTGCCCGAACGAAGCCCATTGTGCTCCGCAAATCAAAGGGAAAATTGAACACTTCATTCATCGTAAAGCAATGAACATGGACGGCATTGGAAGTGAAACCGTTGACTTGTTGTTTCAAAAGAATCTGATTCATTCCATTGCCGATCTTTACACCCTTCAGCCTTCACAACTCACTGGAATTGAAAGGTTAGGAACGAAATCGATCCAAAACATCCTGAATGCCGTCGAAAAATCCAAAAAAGTACCTTTCGAACGTGTCTTATTTGCTCTTGGCATTCGATATGTAGGCGAAAAAGTGGCGAAAGCATTAGCCTACGCATTTAAAAACATTGACGCACTTGCCGAGGCATCCGAAGCAGAACTGGCTGCCGTCAATGACATTGGCGTTAAAATTGCGCAAAGCGTAGCTACTTATTTTTCCGTGCCCGAAAATCAGCAATTGATTAACCAATTGAAAAAAGCCGGATTGCAGTTTTCTATTGCAGAAAACACGAACCATGAACAGAAAAGCGACAAATTAAAAGGAAAAATCATTGTCATCAGCGGTGTCTTCACCCATCACACCAGAGATGAATACAAACAGATGATTGAACAGCATGGAGGAAAAGAAGTCAGTTCCGTCTCAGCACGAACATCCTTTTTGCTGGCAGGTGAAGATCCCGGCCCGGCAAAAATTGCCAAAGCAAAAGAGCTCTCCATCCCCGTCATGTCTGAAAATGAATTTTTGAAACTGATTGACCTGACATCGGAAACGCCTCCAACAGCACAAGCAACTTTATTTGATTAGCATCAACGCAATAATCATGGCCAATGATTAAAAATTTGCTTTTGGCAATCAAAGAGTGTAACTTTGCAAATAATAAGTCATAAAATAGCTTCCATCCAAGCGGATGTTGAATAAACAAGTTCCATACATCCTTAAGTGTTAAAAATAAAATTAAACGTACGATACAAGTCCCGACGTTCGGGACGAGTTCCATACGACCTTTAAAAACAAATTATTCACGTATGAAAACGATCAAACGATTTGTGACACTGCTTTTTGTATCGATGCTGTTTCTGCCGATGCAGGCTCAAAATGCCGAAACCATCACCAAAAAGATTGCATCAGCTTTCGAGACACAAAACATAGACCTTCTTGCTCAACAATTTTCAAACGACATCGAGTTATCGCTTCCCAACGGAAGCAGCTGTTCAAACAAAAATCAGGTAAAAAGCATGTTAGCTGCTTTTATGCAACAAAAGCAAGTGAATGGATTTGAAGAACTTCATCAAGGCGAAAAAGCCAATCGCATGTTTGTCATTGGCAACTTAAAAACAGCTTCCGGCTCTTACCGAATCAATTTGTTTCTGAAAACTGACGGAAATAACTTCTTAATCAATCAAATCAGGATTGAATAAATCGGCAGCACGCTAACCGACAGAAAAAGAAAGCTTTTCCCTTGCTCCATTCGCAGAAAATGAATGTGTAAAATGAGCCATCTAACGCCCATGTTCAGACTTATCAATGGTCGAATGAGCTCCATAAGCCGTGGGTGAAACTGAATGAAGATGAATGTATAACAAAACATGATCAATGATATTTTATGGACAAAACACTTGAACAACAAATACAATCATGGTTGCAGGAGGATATTGGCGACGGTGACCATACATCGCTTGCCTGCATACCCGAAAATGCCATCGGGAAATCCCGTTTAATCATCAAAGAGAAAGGTGTTTTAGCGGGTGTTGAGATAGCACAAAAAATTTTCGCCACCCATGATCCGTCGTTAAAAATGAACATTTTCATCCATGACGGACAAGAAGTGAACATCGGTGATGTGGCTTTTGAAGTGGAAGGAAAGGTGCAATCGCTTTTACAGACAGAACGGGTTATGCTCAACGTCATGCAACGCATGAGCGGCATTGCCACCACAACACGTCATTATGTGAAACAATTGGAAGGACTCAAGACAAAAATTCTTGATACCAGAAAGACAACGCCCGGTTTGCGCCTTTTGGAGAAAGAAGCAGTTCGAATTGGAGGCGGTGTCAATCATCGATTAGGATTATATGACATGATCCTGATTAAAGACAACCATGTTGACTTTGCCGGAGGCATTCGCAATGCCATTGAACTGACCAAACAATACCTTCAGGCGCACCATAAGAAACTTCGCATTGAAATCGAAGTCCGAAACTTCAAAGAAATCGAAGAGGTATTGAAAGTTGGCGGTGTAGATCGAATCATGTTCGATAATTTTTCAGTAGAACAAACCCGCAAAGCCGTATTAATGATCCAAAAACGCTACGAAACAGAATCGTCGGGAGGAATTATTTTTGAAACCTTAAGAGCGTACGCCGAATGTGGTGTCGATTTTATTTCTGTAGGAGCGCTCACGCATTCGGTCAATGGCTTGGACATGAGCTTTAAAGCTGTCAAATAAAGAGTGATCCGATCGCGCCGGGAGAAACTTACCTGGCGCGAACATTCCATCGCGTGCCAAGCAAAAAAACGCCAATCACACTAAAAAAATAGACCACATCCCTACTGTCAAGCACTCCGCGGCTCATGGCTTTGTAATGATCATTTAAACCCAACGACTGCACAAACAACTGCTTCTCACCCGATAAGATGAGCGAAGCAATCAAATCAAAGCCAAAATACAGCACAAAAGAGAGCGAAACAGATAAGATAAAAGCCGTAATTTGATTATCGGTCAATGACGAAGCATAAACCCCAATGCCAACATAGACCGAAGCCAACAAAAAAAGCCCGATAAAAGACCCCCAAAAGCCTCCGCTATCCACATTTCCAATGGGTTCGGCCATCAACGAAACCGAAATAAAATAAACAATGGTCGGCAGCAACGAAACCAGTACTAAAATTAAGCCAGCCAGATATTTGGCAAAAACGATCTGCCATTTTGAAAGGGGACGCGTAAACAGCAACTCCAGTGTTCCATTCCGTTTTTCTTCAGCAAACAAACGCATGGTGATGGCCGGAATTAAAAATAAATACAGAAAAGGAGCCAACGAAAACAAACCGTCAACCTGAGCATAACCGGAATCTATGATGTTATAATTTCCAGGAAAAACCCACAACAACAAACCCGTAAGCGTTAGAAAAACGCCTACGACGAGATAACCGATCGCCGAACTGAAAAAATTGGCGATTTCTTTTTTCAACAATGCCATCATAAATACATCGATTGATTGATGTTGCAAAGATAATGAATTATGAACAGATCAAAAGCAGCCGCAAAAGATCGATTCCTTCCATTCTGCCAGCCTTTACTGTTTTGGCAAAAAACCGACAAAAAGCATTTCCTCCATTGATAACAACCACAAAAGGTCAGCCTTGCTTGCAAATCGAACTAAAAAAGTGTAACTTTGTAGTTTGATAATTTTATCTTTATGACTCGATTCTACTATCTATTTTTGATATTATTTATCTATATTTCAATAAATTACACTCAGGCACAAAAATCAACGGTCAATTTCTCTATTTGGGATCCTGCCGCTACCATGCCTGTTTCTCACAAAGTTCCTGTGTGGTTTTCCATGGGACTTCCCGAATCCAAGACGTATTCACTGAAAGGCCTTTCAATAAACCTCTTGAACGGCATCGATTATGGCAGAATGAACGGAATTCAGATTGCCGGTATCTACTCACGAATTGACAGTGTCGGGCATGGACTGTCAATGGCAGGATTTTACAATGTGCAACGCAATGCTTTTTCAGGAATCGCGCTGAGCGGATTAATGAACATCAACAGAGGTCTGTTTGAAGGCATCCAAGCTTCAGCGGTTCAAAATATTGAAATAACCAATTTTCAAGGACTTCAAGCTGCAGGCTTTATGAATGTCACCGGCGGCACGATGAAAGGCGCTCAAGTTACCGCCGGCATCAACATTGCCCAATCGCTTCAATCATCATTTCAAATGGCTGCCTTAGTCAATTTTAGTCTTCATGAATCAACCGGTGCTCAATTGGCAGGACTGTTCAACGTAGCAACCGACTTAAAGGGCATTCAGATTGGGTTAATCAATGTATCACAACGCTTAAATGGCGTTCAAATCGGACTCTTAAACTATTCAGCCGATACCGGTGCCGTCAAAATCGGCCTTATTGACGTCAACCCGCACACAAAAATACGCCCGATGGTTTTTTGGAGCAATTACGCCACGTATAACGTCGGCATCCGATTCATGAATCGATTAACTTACAGCATCATAGGATTTGGAACTCCTTACGATCCGGTACATTATGCCTCTTCGGGGTTGCTTTTTTATCGCTTTGGTGTCTATCATGCATGGCATCGATTGACACTAAGCAGCGACGTCGGAGCAAGCTATCTGTTGTTTTTCAACACATTACACGGCAATAACGGCCTATCACTCGAAGGCAGAATCAATGCCGAATTTGCTTTCACAAAATGGATTTCATTGTATGCTTCAACCGGTTTTGCTGACCGTAAATATTATTTCGGAGACCATGCATTTCACGGAAAATCCATGTATGAAATAGGCGTGATACTTCCGGGCATTTTAACCCGTTAAAGAAACAACGTATGCATCGAACCATTTTACTTTTGTCTTTTCTTTCCATTTTTCTTGTTGTCACCGCACAACGGCCGGACACACTTTCATATCGGTTGCCTTCCTACGAAGACTCCATTCAACATACCGTTGAAAAGCTCAAAAAGAAACCACTCCTTGCTGCAGCCGAAGTGTTTGGATTGAACATGATGGTTTGGGGAGTTGACTATGCCGGAGGACAGGATTTTGCCAAAATCAACTGGTCTACCATGAGAAATAACCTACGCACCGGATTTTTGTGGGACAACGACAACATGTCCACCAACTTGTTTCTGCATCCTTACTCAGGCTCTTTATCCTTCACCAGCGCACGTGCCAACGGAATGAATTTTTGGCAATCCATGTTGTTTTCAGCGGGTGGCAGCCTGATGTGGGAAGGTTTCATGGAAAATCAACCGCCTTCCACCAATGATTTTTTAGCTACCACTTTCGGAGGAGCTATGGTTGGTGAAATGTTGTATCATATTTCAAATTCCATTTACGACGACAGCCGACGAGGAGCATCGAGGGTACTCACAGAATTGGCCGGCTTTGTTTTCACTCCAATGGTTGAATTCAACCGCTTAATTTCAGGCGAAGCTTTCAGGGTTAAACACCGTCCATCCAATGACCTTCCTCAACTACCTCCGTTGCATTTGGCTCTCAATTGGGGCGGTTACTACATTTCCGAACGAAGTCATCTTTTTCAAGGAACCTATGGACTGGCTTTTGGCATAAAAGCCGACTACGGCGATCCTTTTGACGAATCCAATTTCAAACCGTATGATTGGTTTTCGTTCAATCTTGAACTAAACGTCGGAGGAGATCAGCCGGTTCTTAACACTGCCAATGCCAATGCTTTATTATGGGGAACTCACATTAATCTACCTAAAAATCAAGATGTCGTACTCGGGGTTTATCAAAATTTCAACTATTACGACTCCGATCCGATTGCCGTAAGCGGTTCACAAATAAAACCTTATGAAGTAGCCGAAACAGTATCTTTTGGACCCGGGCTCCTCTACAAACTGAACACGGAAAACAAACAATTGCATTTTGTTGTCAGAAGCATCACCGGATTGGTTTTGCTCGGAGCCGCCTACACAGACCACTTGAAGCTGCCGGATCGACAGTACAATATGGCTCAAGGAATCAGCGTGAACCTCGATGCCAACATGATAGCCGACAACATCGGCAGTTTTAGCATTAAACTGTACAACTTAAATTTATACACCTGGAAAGGCTATCCTTTGAATGTAGATTACATGCACCGAACCGAAGAAGAAAACAATTACCTGAACACGGAAGGAGACAAAGGACACACCAATTTTTTCATCATTACTCCGACGGCAACGCTCCAACTATCTCCTGCGCTCAGCTTAGTAGTACAACAACGACGATTTATTCGATTATCTCATTACAAATACTATCCCAACACGACGTATGCCACCTTTGACTCGCGCGTCACTCTCCAATTCAAATTTTAATGCAAGCAAAGATCATTTCCTCATGAATTTGTGCTAATTTTGTTCGGTGTTCTGATCAAAGAACCAATCGCTTTGTCATCAATCCAATGCCTAACAATCGATCCGATGAAGATTCTAATCGCATTATTCTCCATGTCTGTCGTACTGCTCGGAAGTTGCTCTTCTACGGCAAAATCGAAACAGACAGCCACACCCGAAACAGTCATATCCGTTCCGCTTTTCAATGCCGATTCTGCTTATTTGTACGTAAAAACACAAGTAGCATTCGGTCCTCGTGTGCCCAATACCAAAGCACATGACGAGTGTGCCGCTTATCTGGTCGCACAAATGGAACGATTTGGTGCGGTGGTTACACAACAAAAAGCCGATTTAAAAATGTACAACGGCACGCTGCTCCATTCCGACAACATCATTTGCAGCTTTAATCCAACCGTTAAAAAACGCATTTTGCTTTGTGCTCATTGGGATAGCCGTCCCTATTGCGATCACGACCCAAATCCCGCTAATTATCATCGACCCGTGTTGGGTGCTAATGACGGCGCCAGCGGTGTGGGTGTCCTGATGGAAATCGCACGTCAAATCGGGAAACAAAAACCGGCAGTAGGCGTGGACATTATCTTTTTTGATTCGGAAGATGTGGGAGAACCCGATTTCTCACACGGACCGCATGACGACAATGGATGGTGTTTAGGAACCCAATATTGGGCTACTCATCTTGTCCCTGCCAATGATCATGATGCTTACGGCGTTCTGCTCGATATGGTTGGCGCTCCTAATGCCATGTTTTACAAAGAACAATTTTCGATGGATCATGCCCCGCAAATTGTAGATAAAGTATGGAATCAGGCTAAAGAATATGGATTCTCCAACTATTTTGTCGATCAAACGGGAGGCGCCATCACCGACGATCACTTGTTTGTGAATCGTTTAGCGGGGATTCCGTGCATTGACATCATTCAGCAAGACTTAAACAGCCCTACCGGATTTGCTCCTTATTGGCACACCACCAACGACACAATGGCCAACATCGATCGAAATACATTATTAGCCGTAGGACAAACCTTGCTGGGCGTCATTTACAACGAAAAACCGTGATTTTCTTTGGAGTCATGCATCATGGTGGCAACTGGCTCCAAACGAAACAAAGTAAAAATCCATTTCATCGTGCCATCTCCCAAAAAGCAGATCATTGACAAAAACAGACGGATTTATTGCTGCATCAAAGAAGAATAAACCTGCATCATATTGTATGCCACCTTTTCATCGGCAAATAAATCAGCATGTTGCAAACCCTTATCGATCATTTCCCGTCTTAAGCGGACATCAGTCAAAACACGCTGAATAGCATCGGCAACCTCGTCGGCATTCATCGGATCAACATATAGCGCTGCATCACCTCCTGTCTCTTCAAAACACCCGCCTTTGGAAGTAACCACCGGCGTGCCGGTACAAAGTGCCTCCAAAATGGGCAATCCGAATCCTTCAAACAAAGAAGGATAAATCATACATTGTGCGGCATGATAGATGGCTGGAAAGTCTTCAAAATGCGCCTGATGAAGAAAGAGTACGCGATTTTCAAAAGCATAATCGGTTATTTTCGCCGTCAACTCTTTCAGGTAAGAAGTAGCACCACCCACAATCACCAACGGCAAGTCAATGTGACCACTTTTCATTGCATCCAAAATGATTCCCATGTTTTTTCGCCGTTCAATGGCGCCCACTGACAGCAAAAACTCATCAGGCAAACCATATTTCTTTTTGACCGATTCAACCTGCATGGGCGAAACAGATTGACGAAAAATAGCATTGCACCCCTGATAAACCACCTCCACTTTCTGTTCATCCGCACCAAAGAATTCGATGCAATCGCGTTTAGTCTGTTCACTGATAGCCACAATACGATCCGCCACACGGCAACTGTATCGATTTTTTTGCAAAAAAACCCTCCGATAAGCCGCATCGTAAAGCTCCGGATACCGCACGAAAATAGCATCGTGGATGGTTACTACCGTTTTTACACCAACTGATTGAATAGCCAACGGCAATTCTTGACTTAATCCATGATAAAGATCCAACTTTTGTTTTCTGATGTCGCGAACAATGCCGTACGAACGCCACAAAGCAGGCATCAACCGATCTAAAGGCGATGATGGAGTAACGACTGTGGCACCATTGCGCTCTGGATGAAACGGTGCATTCTGTTGATTGGGCGTATATAACACATACTGATTGTCAGGATAGTAGGTTTCCATTAAACGAATCAAGTCGCGACTGAAATTACCCAACCCTCTACGATTCAAAAAAGCGCGTTTAGCGTCGTACCCGATAATCATTTCTTAACCAATTTATTAAAATAGGGCAACTTAGACAATGGCAAGTCATGACGTTCGGCGTACCAAATGAAAATAGCAAGCAAAATGGTGCGGTAAAGCAAATTCACCAGCGTGATGTGAAAAGTCACAAACCAACCTAACGCAAACAAGACGGCAGCCAAAGCAAAATATTTGCCAATCACTTTGAGCTGATAATTGATCGGAAAATATTTTTGACCATAAAAATAAGATAGCAACACAATGACAAAATAGGCTATAAAAGCTGACCAGGCTGATCCGAAATAATTCAAGGTCGGCACCAACACAATGTTCAATATTAAGGTAATGACAAACCCAATGCTCGAAAAAATTGCTCCCCAAATGGTTTTATCTATCAATTTGTACCACAGTGAAAGATTAAAATAGATGCCTTGAAACAAATATGAAACCAACACAATGGGAACGACGGTCAATCCCTTTCGATATTCCGGCCCAATGATATATTTCAAAATATCAATGTAATACGTCATCGAAAGCACCAAGATTAACGAAAAAATGACAAAAAACTTCATCGCATCCGAATAAGCCGCCTTGCTGTTTGAATCTTTGTGTTGAGCAAAAACAAACGGTTCGTAAGCAAACCGAAATGCCTGCGTAAACATCATCATCACCATGGCAATCTTTGAGTTGGCCCCGTAAATACCCAAGAGCTTCATGGCTTCGGTATGATTTGGATAAATCACCGGAAATAAGATTTTATCGATCGTCTGATTCATGATGCCCGCAATACCCAACAAAAGCAACGGAAACGAATAATGCAGAATTTGTTTCAACAAAGGCCAATTCCATTTAAACTTCACATGCACGACAAAAGGCAACAAACACAAAATGCCAATGACGGTCGAAATCAAATTAGCCACAAAAATGTAGCCCACCCCATAATCAGGCCGATAAAACCATTGAATCGTTTGCGGTGCATGATGGGCTAACCACGGACAAGCCAACAAGAAAAAAAGGTTGAAAAAGATATTGACAAAAATCATCACCATTTTAAGTCCAGCAAACATGTACGGACGATTTTTGTAACGAAGGTAAGCAAAGGGAATGGCGCTGAAAGCATCCAATGCCACCACCACACCCAACATGGCGATGTATTCAGGATGCTGATGATAATCCATCATGTTTGCCCACGAACGGGCAAAAATTACCGAAAGCAAAGCAAACAAAAGAGAAGTAGCGCCAACGCTCATCAAAGCCGAGCCGTACACTTCATCGGCATCATGTTCTTTTTTATTGGCAAAACGGAAAAATCCGGTTTCCATGCCATAGGTCAAAACGACCAACAACAAAGCAGTCCACCCGTATAAATTTGTTACAATGCCATAGTCGGCTGTGTTGGTCAACACATACGCATACAACGGAACCAATAACCAGTTTAACACTTTTCCGGCAATACTGCTGACCCCGTAAATGGCCGTCTCCTTTGCCAATTTTACTAACTTACTCATAAATAATGATTTCGCCGACTAAGCATCGTGCCGATTGATTAGAATAATGTGGTCTGATCGTTCCTTTTTCGCCCCAAATGCTGATATGCCAGCTCAGTCACTTCACGTCCGCGGGGCGTTCGTTTCAAAAAACCTTCTTTAATCAAAAAGGGTTCATACACCTCTTCAATCGTTCCCTGATCTTCACTCAGCGCTGTGGCTATGGTTGAAAGGCCGACAGGACCTCCCTGAAATTTATCAATGATGGTGAGCAAAATTTTATTATCCACTTCATCCAAACCATATTGATCAATATTGAGCGCTTCCAAAGCAAAAACAGCAATAGAACGATCAATCGTACCATCGCCCTTTACTTGCGCAAAATCGCGGACACGACGAAGCAACGCATTGGCAATACGGGGTGTTCCTCGGCTGCGCGAAGCGATTTCGGAAGCAGCCTCATGAGAACAATTAACATGTAAGAGATGAGCCGAACGTTGTATAATCGACACTAACACAGCATCATCATAATATTCCAGATGAAAATTAATGCCAAAACGCGCTCTGAGAGGACTGGTCAACAACCCGCTGCGCGTGGTAGCCCCAACCAAAGTGAAAGGATTGATTTTTAATTGAATAGAACGTGCGCTTGGTCCCTTGTCGATCATGATATCAATGCGATAATCCTCCATGGCAGAATACAAGTACTCTTCGACGATAGGACTTAATCGATGAATCTCATCAATAAACAAGACTTCATTCGGTTCCAATGAAGTCAACAAGCCGGCTAAATCGCCCGGTTTGTCAAGCACCGGTCCTGACGTCATTTTCAGTCCAACCCCTAACTCATTGGCAATAATATTGGAAAGAGTCGTTTTCCCTAATCCCGGAGGTCCATGCAACAAAACATGATCCAGCGATTCACCCCGCAATCGGGCTGCCTGAACAAACACCGATAAGTTCTCAATGATTTTACTCTGCCCGTTAAAATCGGAAAAAGTGAGCGGACGCAAAGCCATTTCATATTCTTTGTCCGTATCATTACGCAACTGTGAATCACGTATATCAAAACGATCCATGAAGTGATATTTTCAAAATGCAAAGATAACCATTTGTGTTGAATCTTTTTGTTTATTCGCTCTTCATCCTATTTATCTCCGTACCTTAA
>Ga0078972_1007897_pt1 | contig 23020 bp, 21 predicted proteins | sample YelNatPaOPGAMG01_FD_67568 | JGI IMG/M metagenome (GOLD analysis project Ga0078972, IMG submission 67568) | Hot spring thermophilic microbial communities from Obsidian Pool, Yellowstone National Park, USA - OP-RAMG-01 (SPADES assembly) (version 2) | ecosystem: Environmental > Aquatic > Thermal...
AATGCGCTCTCCCGCCATCCAAAATCACCAAATCGGGGAAGGGCCACTCTGAATGAAAAAATCTTCTTTCCAAAATTTCTTTGGTCATTAAAATATCGTTCGGTTCTTCTTTTCCTTTAATTTTAAACCTCCGATAATCTTTAAAAGAAGGTTTTCCCTTCTCAAAAACAACCATGGAGCCAACAGCTTCTTTTCCTTGAATATTGGAAACATCAAAAGCTTCGATCCTCTTGAAATTGGACCGCGCCCGAAAAAATTCTTGAAGGTCGCCTTTAATCCTCTGCCACTTTGCCTCATCATCTTCGTTTATCAAACGGATGTTTAAAAGAATTTTTTTGAAATTAAAAATTTGTTCTTTAACTCTTTGCGCTTTCTCGAATTCCTCTTTTTTAGCAAAAGAAAACATCTCTTTTTCCATTTTTTCTAAAATATTGCTTGTCTTTCCTCGAAAAAAAGAGATGATTGATTTAATGTTTTTTTGATATTCCTTTCTATCGGGAAAGGAACCCGGACAATATCCCAAATGGCACCAAGCGCATTTTTGGGCCGGATGTTTTTTTTGAGAATAAAAAGGAAAAACTTTTCTCAAAGAAAACAAAACTTTTTTTAACGCCTTTCCTTCAACAAAGGGACCAAAATGGAGAGCGTTTTTTTCTTTTTTTTGATGGGTTATAAACACGCGAGGAAATTCTTCTTTTGTAATACAAACAAAAAAATAGTTTTTATCGTCTTTCCAAACAACATTAAAAGGAGGATGATATTTTTTAATCAGTTGCGATTCCAACAACAAGGCCGACCATTCGTTGTCAGTAAGAATCACTCCGATTTTCCCGCTTTCTTTCAAAAAATGAAAATTTTTAAAAGAGGAAGATTTAAAATGATTTTTTATTCTTTCTCTTAAGTTCTTTGATTTGCCAATGTAAAAAATTTTTCTTTTTCCCGCAAAGCAATAGACCCCACAAGAAGAAGGAATAAGGTTAATTTCCTCCCTGGAGAAAAAATCAAACTTCATTATTCTTGGTGTAAAAATCGTTAATTGTTTTTTTTAAATTGTTCAATGCTCGATGAAGCAAAACCCGAACTGCCTCTGGAGAACGCCCCATCAATTGAGAAATCTCTTCAATGCTCAAATCGTTTAAATAATGCCAAATAATAACATTTTGATAATCATCTTTCAAAAATTTTAAAGCATCTTGAATATCTTCCATTTCTAAATTTTTAATAATCTCTTTTTCCAAATTTATCTCTTCGTCTTTTAAAAGCGGATCGTTTAAAGCAACCGTCGCTTCCCTTCCTTTCTTTCGATAATAATCTGTGATTTTGTCTCGGGCAACCTTGTACAAAAAGGCACGCGGATTTTCAACTGTTTCGATCTTTTCCCAAAATTTTAAAAAAACATCCTGAGTAAAATCATCGGCCAATTGTTGAGAATTAACTTTTAAAAAAATAAAGCGGAAAATATTATCGATTTCCTTATCAAAAACCTTCTCGAAATTTTTCTTTTTTTTATCCATTCTTTGTTAAAATTAAAAAATTAAGAAACCTCGCTTAATTTTTTTATTTTATACTAAAAATCAAATTTTGGCAAGTAATTGTCAAAACCCATAACACCCGAAGGATCTGATGGTTAAATAATTGTTTTTTATCTTTGAAAAAGCAACTGCGTATTTTAAATAACCAAAAAAACAGATTCCCTATTGACTCGCCTTGACCATTATGTTATCATTTATTAATAAAGATATTTTAAAAGCACTTTCAAAAAATCAGAACATTATATCATCATTCGTCCCTATACGTTTCTCGATCGTTCCTCCATGTCTGGGTTAGGCGTGGGCAAGGATGCCCACTTTTTTTTATGAATTCAAAATTTATTAATTCTTTTTTTAATTTTTCCCCCGGTCTCGTATAAAAAATTGTAATTCGAATTTTTACCATAAAGATTATTCCCAACACTCTTGTTCAGTGGGGACGAAAAAATTATTTTTATTGTTTAAAAAAGAAACATTCTCTAAAATTATTGCTTCTTTTGCTTTTTGACAATTCTCAATCTCAAAAAAAATGGCAAAGTCATTATTTTCAAAAATTGTCTCTTTTAAGGAAGCTATTTTTTGATTATTTTCTATTAAGGGAAACGAAACAAAAAAAGACCTTGTATTATCAGAAAAAAATGAATTTTTAACTGACAAAAAAAGATTTTCTTTTTCATCTTCTTTTAAAATTAAAACCCCAGCGCTTTTAAAATCATCAATGTCTTTTGTTTTTTCAATTTTTAAATTTTCAATCGAGGTTGATGCGTTCCAAATCCTTATACCATAAGGAAAGGCGTTTGAAATTTCCAAATTTTTAAAAGAAACTTCGCTCTCTCGAATATCGATCGCAGGTAAAAACAAAGAATCTTCTTTTAAAAAAATACCTCCTTGAGAAATCTTTAAATTTTCCAAAAAAGACCCCTTGCTTTGATAAAAATAAATAGTAAAAAATTTTTCTTGGGCAAAAGGAGAAAAAACAATTTTTTCTTCTGAAATTTCTTGTGAATCCGTTTTTAAAACTCCCTGAACCTCCAAAATAGAATTTTCCCCAAAATAAACCTCGATTCCCTTTTCAAGAATTAAGATAGTGCTTGAAGGAATAACTTGGGATTTTGAAATCAAATAAGGAGAAAAATCTTTTGAAAATTTAATTTCTCCAAAAGTTTCCAATGGCTTTTCCAAGGGGTTTGCCTCAGAAATCACGGTCATTTTTCTTTCCTCAAAAACAGAATTTTCAGATAAGGGTGTGCCAAAAATTTCATTTTTATCTGCATCCTTGCCATTCCTTTTTAAAAGATTGTTGTATTTCCAGTTATCTTCTAAGGCGCCAGGTAATCGAGGATCAACCCTTTCAAGAGAAATGGGAATCTTTTTTCCTGAAAGAGAGTTTTTTTGACCTCCATCCGGCCACTTTTCTGAAAAATCAAAAAAATCAACAAGATTATCATCATTATCTCTTAATTCAAATCTCATTCCATCGTTTAAAATTGAACTCGTAAAAAATTGATTTGCAAGAATGTCAGAAACAGATTTATCATCGCTTCTTTCCAAAAGAAAATATTCTCTGGACAATATCTCTTTTGAAAGAGAAATATTTAAAGAGGGCTTTGTCTCCCCTTTTTTAAAACCCTGAATTTTCCAACCATTTAAAGAAATTGTTGAAGTTGTATTGTTTTTTAATTCTATCCATTCATCACCAACAGAAGCTATTGTTCCAGCCCAAGAAACCTCGTTTAAAACAACATCGTTTTTTGTAATAATTCCTTTCAACTTTAAAGAAATTTTCTCTTGATTGCCATCTGGTTTTGAATAAAAAAAAGAAACTTCTCTTTCATAAACATCTGGTTTTAAATCCTTTGTTAAAAAAGAAACTTTTATTGTTGAAAAAGAATTTTTTTCCAAAATACCTTCTTTAACTGAAAAAGAAAAAAGAGGATTTTCATCCTCATCTTTTAAAAACCAGTTTGTGCTCGTATTTCCTTTGTTTGAAATAATAATCTCTTTTGAGGGTTCTTTCTCTTCTTGATAAAGAGAAAGAGAAAAATTGATATTTTGAGGAATTTCCAAAGAAACATATGGCGGCAAACTCTGGTTTTTTTCTTTTGGTGTCGGAATCTGTTCTTCTAACTCATCTAAAATTAAATTATTTTCCTTCTCGTTCCATTTGCGACCAAAAGAATTTTGACCTGAAATTTCTTGCCAGGAAAAAGTGTCAATGATTATCCTTTCCGGATTTTTCAACTGCAAGGTATTGTTTCCACTTAGGGTCAAATCGCTCTTTTCAATATCTTTTCCTTCTTGAAATTGAGGAAAATTTTCTTTGTTTCTAACAATGATTAAAAAAGATTTGGGCCCGATCTTTTTTCCTTGAAAATAAGAAGAAGAAATAAAAGATGAAAAATCGCCATTGCCCACCTTCCTCTGTAAATAATATCCTGTTAAATCAACCTCAAAATCATTAGGGTTGAAAATCTCAATGTATCTTTCTTCGATGGGTGAAATTCTTACTTCTGAAATATAAATTTTGGTGAAATCGTTTGAAGCAACATTTCCCGAAGTCTGAAATTTTTCTGTTTTTAAAACAATCACCAAACCTTCGGTATTTTCTTTTTTGGGCGTGCCTCCCAAAATAGCGCTCGATCTCCAAGAAAGATCCTTCATTCTTTCAGCTGTTCTTTTTTCTCCTTTTTGAGAGACGCCAGCTGGCCAATCAGGATTAGCAAAAACAACATCTTGTAAATTACAATCTTTGTCAAAAAGATACAGCGCTTCTTCCTGATTTAAAATCGACCCAGAAAAAATCAAATCTGCCTTGATATCAGGCAAAGTATCATCAGAACTCCTTTCTAAAAGATAAAGGCCATCGGGAGATAGCTTTCCTTTTAAAACAACCTTAATCGTTCCTTTTTGATTTTGAAATTGCCAACCTGTCAAATCAATTTCTTTGTCTGAAAGATTCTTTAATTCCAACCATTCATCGAAAGAAGATTTTTCAGTTCCCATCCAAGCAATTTCGTTAAAAATAACTTCTCTTTTGGGAAAAACAGAAAAAGAATATTGACACCAAGAAGTTTCTTCTTTTTTTGTTTTCTCTTCTGTATTCTCTGCGTTTTCGTTTTTACTTTCTTCGATAATTTCAATGCTTTCATTTAAAACATTATCTTTTTCTTGAGATAGGGGTTCGTTTTCTTTTTCTTCTTTATTTTCTTTATTTGTTTCTTTAAAATCGTTTGAAGGTTTTTCATTAAAAAGAATCTTTTCTTTTGTTTCATTCTTTTTCTCTTTTGGTTTTTCAAAAGAAAAAAAGCCAGCAAGTTTTAATTTTTTAAAAAATTTTTCATTCAAAAAAGAAAAAAAATTTTTTATTTTCTGGTTAAATATGAAAACAAAAAGAAAAAATAATATACGTTTTTAACATTCATTTTTAATTCATTCGGTAATTTCTCAAAGAATTTCCAGTCACTTCAAAAATGCATTCAAAAGGCTACCTCACATTAAAAATTGCCATCTTGAAAATTGAATTAAATTACGATATGCTTTATTTAATGAAAAATGTAAATCGCGAAATTGAAATCAAATTTGAGATTAAAAATCCTAATCTTATTCGAAAAGTTCTCAAAAACCTGAAAGCCAAATTTTTTGGAAAAGTTTTTGAAAAAACGATTCGTTTTGATACGCCAAATGATGATTTGGCAAAAATTGGAAAATTTTTACGGATAAAGACCGGATTTAAAAATGTAATAACTCTTAAGAGAAAAATTGAGAGCAAAAAATTTAAAGAAAGAGAAGAGATTGAATTGGAAATTTCCGATCCTAAAAAAACGGAAATCATTTTAAAAAATTTAGGTTTTACAAAAGTGAAAATTATGGAAAAGTATCGAGAAAAGTGGAAATTAAACGGTACTGAAATTGTTATCGATAAACTGCCGATGGGAAATTTTATAGAAATTGAAGGAAGGGAAAAATCAATTAAGAAAGTAGTAAATCTCTTAGGATTGGATTTTAAAAACCGCTTAGTTTGCACTTATTGGGATTTGTGGAAAGATTTTACAAGAAAAAAAGGAATTAAAAATGAAAATATAGTTTTTTCTGCAATTAAGCGACACAAAAATGGATTTTAACCGATATTTCAAAACACCTACTCAATCTCCTGTAATAAATTCTAAACTTCTTCTTTTAACGAAAGGATTAATTGTCAAATTTCAAAAAAAATCCGGAAACGGTGTTTAATTGAAACAATAAATATGATCTATCGAGGTTGAACTTCGATAATTAAAAGGCTTTGAATTTTTAATTTTTTTGATAAAATAAAAAAATGATATTAAAAGACAAGGAAAAAATCAGAGATATTCTTGAAAGAAATGTTGTTGAAATTATCGAGAGAAAAAGTTTAGAAAAAAAACTTTTATCAGGGAAAAAACTCAATGTTAAACTCGGCATCGATCCCACAGGCCCCAATATCCATATTGGCCAAATGGGACATCTTTTGAGATTAAAAGATTTTCAAGATTTAGGCCATCAAATCTTTTTTATTGTTGGTGATTTCACTGCTCAAATTGGTGATACTTCTGACAAAGAATCAGAAAGACCAATGCTTTTAAAATCCCAGGTTCAAAAAAATATGGAAAATTATTTCTCTCAAGCAGGAAAAATTTTAGATTTAAAAAAAACAAAAGTTCTCTACAATTCTCAATGGTTGGAAAAACTGGGCTACGAAGAAATCGGAAAACAAGCAGACCAATTCTCTTTGGCAGAATTTATCAATCGAGAAAACATCAAGAAAAGATTGAACGAAGGAAAAAGGATTTCTTTAAGAGAAGTCCTTTATCCCTTAATGCAAGCTTACGATAGCGTCCAAATTAAAGCAGATGTCGAGATTGGCGGAAAAGACCAAAGATTCAATCTTTTAGCTGGCAGAATTCTCCAGCGATATTATCATCAAGAATCCCAAGATATCTTGATGACAGAACTCATTCCTGGAACCAACGGTCAAAAAATGAGCAAAAGCTTGGGAAACACTATTAATCTTTTAGACCCTCCGAATGAAATTTTTGGAAAAGTAATGAGTATTCCTGATGAAATCATAGTTATTTATTTTGAACATTGCACCCGGCTTCCATTAAATGAAGTTAGAAAAATCGAAAAATTGTTAAAAGAGAAAAAAATCAACCCAAAAGAGGTAAAAAAGAGATTGGCTTTTGAAATCACAAAGATTTGCTGGAATGAAAAGGAGGCAAAAAAAGCCCAGGAATTTTTCTCAAAAGCGTTTGAAAAAAAAGAAATTCCCGAAGAAATAAAAACAATAAAAATGGCAGGAAAAAAAATCGATGAAATTCTTTTAAAATCAGGCCTCGCTAAAAGCAAGAGCGAAATAAAAAGACTGATTAAAGAAAAAGCGATTAAAGTTAATAATCAAGTTGTCAGGGATCTCAATTGGGTCGTTGAAAAAGAAAGCGTGATTAAAAAAGGAAAAAGGCATTTCTTTAAGGTGATTTAGTTTTCAAAAAAATTTTTGCTGTTTTTGCTTTTAAAAAATTAAAAATTCTCTGATAAAAATCAAAATCGTTTTTTGTCGGCAAAAATACTTCTTTTAAAGAACTCTTTGAAATTTTCAAATAATAAAAAAGCGCAAAAAAGAACATAAGACAATAAGAAAAAGAACTTGAAATCGCAGCGCCGACCAAACCATAAAGAGGAATGAGAATTAAATTCAAAAAAACGTTCAAACAAAAAGCAAAAAAAGAAATTTTTACATTCAGCATGGGAAAACCGCGGGCGAAAATATCTTGGCTCAATATTCGCCACAGAGAAATAAAAAAGGTTCCAAAAAGCAAAATTCTTAGGGGCAAAATCGAGGGCAAATAATTGCGCGAGAAAAAAATTTCAATAACAAGTGGTGAAAGAAAATAAAGAATAAAACAAAAAAAGAAAAAAAGAATGATCGATTGACGTAAAACCAAGGGCGTGAATTTTTTTTTAAAACTGTCTTTTTGGGAAACGATCGTCGGGAAAAAAACAGTAATCAACGCATAAGAAAAAAGCCAAAAACCTTCAGCAACTCTTGTTGAAATCGCATAAAAACCAACAGCCAAAGGATTAAGAAAAAAATTAATAAAAAGATGATCGACCCGGTATTGCAAAAAGGCGAAAATCGCAGACAAATGGGACTTAATCCCATAAAAGAAAACATCTTTTAGGTAATCTTTGGGAAATTTTAAAGAAATCTCTTTAAACTCTTTCCTCAAAAGATAGATTAAAAGAATGATAGAAAATAAAAGAGCAAAAAATTCGGCCAAAATCGCTGCTTTAACCTTAAAAGAAAGCAAAAAAATCAAGAAAAAAACAAAAAGAAAACGAAGAAAATCAAGAAAAAATGATAAAAGAGCAAAATCCTTTATCTTTTTTAAAGCCAATAAAATCCCAGAAAAATAATCTAAAAAACAAGAAGGAAAAATAATTAAAAAAGAAAGATAGAAAAAATTTTTTGGAACGCCGGGAAAAATTTTCTCACCCCAAAAGAAAATCACTAAAAAAGAAAAAAACAAGGCAAAAAGAGAAAAGAAAAAAGAAAAAAAGAGATTACCAGCCATTGCTTCTCTTAAAGAATATTTTTTTCTTCCCAAATAAAAAACAGTACCAAAACTAATACCGCCAGTGAGCAAAATCAAAAAGAGAGAAGTGGGAAGCATTGACATTGTAAAAAGCCCTTGGTTTTCAGGTCCCAATTTTCTGGCAAGAATAATTGTGATCAAAACCTTAAAAACCGAGCTAAAAATCTGCTGTAAAATGTTGAAAAAAGTGTTTTTAGTAAAATCGCCGATCATCTTTAAATCTTATTCAAAAAATCAAAAAAAACAAGTTTGCAAAAAGAAAAAGAAAATGTTATCATATAAAATATGATTGAAAAAATATTCAATTCGCTTCTTTTGAGTCAACCCCCCTCTCTTTTTTCTTTTCAATTTTTAATGATGGTTTTGTTTTTGACCTGGAACCTTTTCTGGAAGGGTTGGGCCCTGTGGAAAGCGGCAAAAAGAAGTGATAAAAAATGGTTTATTTTTTTGATGATTTTTCAAAGTATGGGAATTTTAGATATTATTTATATTTTTTTAATTACTAGAAAAAATAAGGCGGGCGTCGTATAGTGGCTATTACCCGGCCCTTCCAAGGCCGTGACGTGGGTTCGATTCCCATCGCCCGCTCAAAATAAAAAAGCCAGGGTTTTTCCTGGCTTTTTTCTTCTCTTTTCTTTCTTTTTATAAAACTGCTTGTTTCAAATCTTTACTCGCTCGGAATTTGATTGTTTTCTTTGCAGGAATCTGAATTGTCTCACCAGTCTTTGGATTTCTTCCCATTCTTGCTTTTCTTTCAGCAACTCTTAAAACACCCAATCCAGCTAAATTTACTTTTTTTCCTGATTTTAAAGCGGATTTAATTTCTTCAACAAGCGTTTCTAACACTCGTCCTGCCTGAGCTTTGGGTAACTCATTTTTTTGAGAAATCGCTTCTGTTAATTCTTTTTTTCCAATTTTTTCTGCCATTTTTAAAAGTTTAAATTTCCGACCTTTTTATCTCCCTCTTAATTTTTCTCTATTTTACAAAACTTGTCAAGAAAGGCCTTTTTTATCGAGCATATTCAATAACCCTTTTTTCCCTAATTAAAACAACTTTAACATCCCAAGGAAAATGTAATTCTGACGCTATTTTTTGCGCGATTTCCCGAGCTAACTTTTCAGCGGTTAAATCATCAATTTCTTCGGCCTTGACAAAAACCCTAATTTCTCGTCCTGCCTGAAGGGCCCAAGCCTTGTCAATACCTGAAAAAGAAAGAACCAGTTTTTCTAACTCTCCGATTCTTTTTAGATAATCTTCTACTGTATCTTTTCTGGCGCCGGGCCTCGCTCCAGAAATCTGATCTGCTGTTTTAACAATCACTGCTTCCAGGGTTTCTGCTGGATAATCTTCGTGGTGACTTTTCATCGCCAAAATCACCTCTTTTTCAATACCATATTTTTCCAGAATTTTTATTCCTGCTTCCACATGAGAACCCTCTGTTTCTTCAATGACTTTACCTATATCATGGAAAAGCCCTGCTTTTTTGGCAACAACTGGATCAGCGCCAATCTCGCGAGCCAAGGCTTCGGACAAATAAGCAACTTCCATTGAGTGCAAAAGAGCGTTCTGGCCATAACTCGTTCTAAATTTCAATTTCCCCAAAAGAAAAATAAGTTCTTTGGGAAGGTCAACTAAATTCATTTCAAAAGCAACATTCTCTCCAATTTCTTCGATTTCTTTCTCAACTTCCTTTTCTGTTTCTTTGACTATTTCTTCAATCCTGGCAGGCTGAATCCTTCCGTCTTGAATTAATTTTTCCAGGGCTCTTTTGGCAATATGTCTTCTCAAGGGATTAAAAGAAGAAATGACAACAGTTTCTGGCGTTTCGTCCAAAATAAGATTCACCCCTGTCAGGTTTTCAAAAGTTCGAATATTCCTTCCTTCTTTTCCAATAATCCTTCCTTTAATCTCTTCTGAGGGCAAGGGCAAAACCGTGGTTGTTAAATTTTGAACCTGAAAAAGCGCTAACCTTTCAATGCATGTTGCCAAAATCTCCTTTGCTTTTTTTTCGTATTGATCTTGGTATTGTTTCTTTAAACGATTGATTCTTTCAAGAAAATCCTGTTGATACATCTTTTCGATCATTCCAAAGAGTTGTTCTTTTGCTTCTTTTTCAGAAAGACGAGAAATCTCTTCTAAATATTTTTTCTTTTCCTCTTCGATTTTTTTCAAACCTTCTTCTCTTTCCTTTAAAAAACCTTCTTTTTTCTGAAGCTCTTTTTCTCTTTCTTCTTGAAGGTTTTCCTTTTCTATTAATTTCTTTTCCCTTTCAACCAGAAGACCCTGCATCTCCAAAATCCTTTTTTCGCTCGTTTCTAATTCTTTTCTTTTTTCTTCCAAAAGCTCGTTTGCTTTTTGTCGGGCTTCGAGAAGAATCTTTTCAGCTTCCTCTTTTGCTTTTAAAAGTTTTTCTCTTGTCTTATTTTCAAGACTCTGAACGTTTCTTTTAACAATTTCTTGCCTTAAAACATAGCCTAAAATAAAAGAAAGGGCAACAAAAACAAAAAAATTTGTTTCCATTTTTTTTCAAGAGATTTTTATTTTTTTGTTTATTTTTTGGGTTCAAGGATTTCATCGATAATCCCGTATTCTTTGGCTTCTTGGCTTGAAAGATAAAACTCTCTGTCTGTATCTTTTTCAATTTTTTCTAATGGTTGGCCAGTATGTTTTGACAAAATATTATTTACTCTCTCTTTCAAGGTTTTTAACCATTTGGCAGCAATTTCAATTTCAATCGCCGGACCTGAAATTCCTCCTCCGACAGCCACTTGGTGAAGCATAATTTCAGAATTTGTCAAAGCAAACCTTTTTCCTTTTGTTCCCGCGGCCAAAATCACCGCGGCGCCAGATGCAGCCAAACCCAAACAAACTGTCGAAATCGGAGGAGAAATGTATTGCATCGTATCGTAAATCGCTAAAGCAGAACTCAAAATGCCACCGGGTGAATTGATATAAATCTGAATATCTTTCTTTGAATCCTGCGCTGATAAAAATAACAATTGAGCAATAACAGCATTCGCCGTCGCATCATTAATCGGTCCTCCTAAAAAAATAATTCGATCCTTTAAAAGCCTTGAATAAATATCATAAAACCTTTCCCCGTAAGGGGTTTTTTCAATAATGGTGGGAACCAGATAAGAAAAATTATTCGCTCTTTTTGGGTTCATTTTTTTCATTTTCTTTTTTTTCTTTTTTCTTTTTTTCTTCTTCTACCTTTATTCCGTCTTTTGCTTTTTCTTCTAATTCTTTTACTTCTTCCATTGATTTAACATCTATTTTCCATCCTGTCAACTTTGAAGCCATTCTCACGTTTTGACCTTCTTTTCCGATAGCCAAAGAAAGTTGTTCTTTATTAACAATAGCTAAGGCAACATTCTTTTCCAACAACCTTACTTCTAAAACCTTTGCTGGGGACAAGGCGTTCACGATATATTCTTTCGGATCTTGAGAATATTTAACAACATCGATTCTCTCTTGACCCAATTCTGAAATCACGGCATTAATCCTTACTCCCCTTTGACCAACAACGGCTCCCACAGGATCAATTTTGGGATCAAGGGATTCCACAGCCATTTTTGTTTTCACTCCGGGATCTCTAACCAAAGAAACAATCCTGACTAAACCCTGGGCAATCTCTGGCACCTCTAATTCAAAAAGTTTTGTCACAAATTTCGGAAAAGAACGAGAAACAACAATATTCAAACTTTTTTTATCTAGCTGAACGCTCAAAAGATAAACCCTCAATCTTTGACCAGGACGATAAAATTCACCTGGAATTTGCTCGCTCCTTGGTAAAATAGCAATCGTTTTTCCCACATCCAAAAAAACAAACTTTTCATCAACCCTTTGAACGATACCAGAAATCACCTCTCCTTCCTTAGATTTAAAATCGTTGTAAAGCGTGTCTTTTTCTTTTTCCTTTAATTTTTGTAAAATCACCTGTTTTGCTGTTTGGGCTGCGATCCTTCCAAAACCCTCTTTCGGCTCAAGAGGAATTAAAATTAAATCTCCTACTTTTGCTTCTTTGTTTTCTTTCAGGGCCTCGTTTAAATAAATGTATCTTTCTGGCGTAAATGGAATTTTGTGTTCTGTCAAATAAGCGTCGTCAACAACTATTTTTTCTAAAAAAAACAAAACCTTATCTTTTTCGGGTTCGATTTTTGCGACAATCTTTTGCTCTTTTTTTCCAAATTCTTTTCGGTAGGCACTCGCAAAAGCCGAAGCCAAAGATTCCCAGACGCTCTCCACATCCAACCCTCTTTCATAAGCAATCTCATTGATGATTTTTTTAACCTCTTTCCAGTTCAACATGTTGATTTTTAAATTTAACAAAATTTTTAATTTTTTTCAAGAATTTTTAAAAACTCTTTTCCCTTTCTCCAAATTTCTTCGTTTGTTTTTGCTTTAATACTCAATTTCCTTGCCAATCTGACAACCTCGCCGTTATAAAAATCAATTTCTCTTAATGATTTTTCTCTGTTTTCTCTCTTTTTTAAAACAAGAAATAAAATTATCCTTCTCAAAAAATAAAAAAATTTCAAGGGTAAAAAAGAAATTAAAAAAGAAAAAATTTTCAAGGGAAACCCAGGTAAATTTAAAATTTTACCCTTGCTTTTTTTTACAACCCAAAGATATTCTTTTAAGGCCAACATCTCTTTTTCTAAAATCTCTTTCTTTAAAAGACCTTCTTTTAAAGAAAGACCGAAGGCGGCGCTCGCCATACCAAAAAGATTTAAAAAGAGTTTTGAATACTCCAAATTCTTTTCTTCGCTTTGAGGAAAAAAATAAAAAGAAAACGAAATACCAAAAGAAAGAAAAAACTCTCTCTCTTCTTTCTCTCTTGCTAATAAAATTTTAAGGGGAAGAGAATACCTGATAATAATTTTCTCTTCTTTGTTTTTCTTTAAAAAAGGGTTTAACAATATTGCTCGAATAATTTTTTTTTCATCTTCCTTTTTAAAAAACAACTGAAAGACCCTTAAAATCTCTTCTCTTAAATTCAGACCATTTTGGATAAAAAACAAAAAAGGCAGTTCCTTCTTTTGCTGGGCTAATTTTTGAAAATAAAAAAAGAGGGAATCTTTTAGGGGTCGCGGGATGGCGAAAAACAAAAGGTCGCAATTTTCAATCTCTCTGAAAGCTTCTTTTTCTTCCAGAGAAAAGACCTTTAACTTTAAAACCTTTTTTTCTTGGAAAAAAGGATGCAAAAAAAATTTTTTTTCTCTGATTTTCTGGATTTCTTTTTCTTTGTCAATGCCAAAGACCTCATGGCCTGCTCTTTGAAACTCAAAAGCAAAAGTTGAGCCCACAGCGCCGCCAACACCAATAACTCCTATTTTCATCAATAATTAGAGAGGAATGTTTCCGTGTTTTTTGATGACCTTTTCGCCTTTTTTGTTTTCTAACATTTCAAAAAAATCGATTAAATTTTTTCTCGTGTCTTTAGGATGTAAAATCAAATCAATCTGGCCCAATTTCGCTGCCTCAAAAACAGACATTTTTTTCTCTAATTCCTTAATCTTTTGTTTTTCAAAATCCTCTGGTTTTTTTGCTTCAGCCAATTCTTTTTTAAAGATAATTTTCACTGCTTGCTCGGCCCCCATAACGCCGATCGTTGCTGAAGGCCAAGCTAAAATTTTATCAAAACCCAATTCCCTTGAACACAAAGCAATAAAAGCGCCGCCGAACGCTTTCCTTAAAATCAAACTAATTTTTGGAACTTGCGCCTCTGAAAAAGCATAAAGCACTTTGGCTCCGTGACGGATAATACCACCGTGCTCTTGGTCTTTGCCTGGCAAATAACCAGGGCAATCAACAAGAGTAATGAGGGGTATGTTAAAACAATCGCAAAATCTGACAAAACGAGCGATTTTATCGGAAGCATTAATGTCCAAAACACCAGCCAAAACCTTTGGTTGATTGGCAACGATTCCGACGACCCTTCCGAACAATCGAGCAAAGGCGCAAATGATGTTGGGCGCAAAATTTTTTTGAACCTCGAAAAAAGAATCCTTATCAAAAACTTCATTAATAACATCTTTCATTTCATAGGGTTTTGTTTTTTCTTCAGGAATAATCTCTTTCAATCGAGGATTTTCTTTTGTTTCAAAAATTTCAGCCAAAAATGCCTTTTGAACAGGTGGATCTTCTAAATGATTCTGAGGTAAAAAAGAAAGCAATTTTTTTACTGCCAAAACACAATCCAGTTCTGAAGAAAAAGAAAAATGACAATTCCCCGATAACTTTTGTTGAACATCAGAACCGCCTAAATTTTCAAAATCAATTTCTTCAGCAGTCACTTTTTTGATGACCTCAGGCCCCGTGATAAAAGCGAAGGAAATACCCTCGATCATAAAAACAAAATCTGCCAAAGCCAAAGAATAAGCAGCGCCGCCAGCGCAGGGCCCGGCTAAAATAATAATCTGAGGAATGACGCCCGAAGCGCGAATCTGTTCTCGAAAAATAGCGCCATAACCCTCGAGCGAAAAAACCCCTTCCTGAATTCGCGCTCCTCCCGAGTCCAAAACTCCAATAATTGGGCAACCCGTTTTTTGAGCTAACTGATAGATCTTTACAATTTTTTTGGCATGGTTCTCTCCTAAAGAGCCGCCCATCACAGAAAAATCCTGACTAAAAATAAAAACCCTTCTCCCTTGGATTTTTCCAAAACCAGTGACAACTCCATCGCCCGGCATCTTTTTTCGAAAAAGACCGAATTCAAAATGTCTTGTTTCGACAAAGGGGTCAATTTCTTGAAAGGTATCAGGATCGAGCAAAAGATCGATCCTTTCCCGAGCACTCAATTTGCCTTTTTCGTGTTGAGCGTCGATCAATTCCTTTTTCTTTAATTCTTCCCATCTCCTTTTTAGGTCTTGAATTTCTTTTTCAAAAGCCATATTTTTTAAGAAGAAATGATTTCTAATTGATTTTTAAGACCTTTAAGAATCTTTTCTAAAATTTTTTTGTTGGAAACTCTTTTTTTTGTTTCTAAAAAAACCGAAGTTGCTCTCTCTTTCAAATCAGGAGAGAACTCTTTTGTGTTAGTGTTCAAACCAATACCGACAATAGAAAACAATAATTCTTTTCCTTTAAAAAAATTTTCAGTCAAAATGCCGCAGATCTTTTTTGGGCCAATATAAATATCGTTGGGTAGTTTGATTAGGGGTTCCAAAGAAAAATCTTCTTTTAAAATGCGGGCAATGACAAAAGCAGCTAAAAAAGTTAAGGTCTGGACATCGTCCAAACAAGATTTTGGCAGTAAAACAGAAAAATAAAGACCGCCCTTTGGTGAAAACCAAAATCTTTTTCCCTTTCCTTTGCCTTCTTTTTGACTTTCCGACCAACAAACCAACCAATCCTTTCCTTTATTTTTATCTATCATCTCTTTTATCTTTTTTTGGGTCGAAGAAACTTCCTTGTATTTTAAAATCGTAAAACTCATGTTATTCAAATAAGATTAAAATGTCGTCCTTGGAGACGATCTGGCCTTTTTTTACTTTTATTTCTTTTATTTTGCCCTCGATCTCAGAGAGAATTTCGTTTTCCATTTTCATTGAAATGATCGTCAATAGCTTCTGATTTATTTTAACACAATCGCCCTCTTTTACAAAAACCCCTGAAACTTGACCCGATAAAGGACTTTTTAAAACCTTATCTGGAATATCTGAAGCCTTCTTTTTTTCTTTTAAAATATTCTCTTTTGAAAAAGAAATGATTTTTTCTATCTCTTCTTTGCTTAAAGATTGAGGGTCTTCGTTTTCTTTCAAAGAAAAATAGAATTCTTTATCGTTAACAACCACTTTTAAAAGATTGTCTTGGATTTTTAAGATTTCAATCTCGTAAATTTGATTTCCTAATTTTATTCTTCTTTTCATTTTTTAATCAAATTCTAAATTTTTCAACCTCCAAAAACTCTTCCATCCGTTTTTTTTCCCCTCTTCTTTTTTCTCTTCCTGAAAAAAAGAAGCCAACAAAAAAGCAATCTCTTTTTCTTCCAAGAACAAACCTTCACTCTTTTCCTTTTTTTTCATTCTTTCTTCAACCTTTGTTCTTTCTTTCAAAAAATCAATAATTCTTTCTTTTTTAATAAAGTCAGTATCTATTCTTCCTTCCCAAAAATTTTCATTTTTTAAAACCTCTTTGAAAAAAGGAATTAAGTTTTTTACTCCTTCGATTTCCATTTCTTCAAAAGCCATTTTGGCTCTTTTTAAGGCCTCTTTCCTTGTTTTTCCAAAAACGACTAATTTTAACAAAAGAGGATCAAAATAAGGAAAGACCTCTTGCCCTTGACGACAAAAAGTATGGATTTCAATCCTTTTGCCGCCCGGCATTTGAAATCGAGTAATTTTTCCATGAGAAGGTCTAAAATTATCAAAAGGATCCTCAGCATTGACCCTAAATTCAATCGCGTGGCCCCTTATCTGAATGTCGTCTTTTTTAAAAGAAATGCGCTCGCCCGATGCGATTAAAATTTGTTCTCGAACCAAATCAAGGCCTAAAATCGCTTCGGTTACCGGATGCTCAACCTGTAAACGAGGATTGACTTCGATGAAATAAAAATTCCTGTTTTGATCAACCAAAAACTCGACAGTCGCCAAGCCCTCGTAACCTAAGTATTTAATCAAGCGCGAGGCTAATTTTCCCATATTCCTTCTTGTTTTATCGTCGAGCAAGGGAGAAGGTGCTTCCTCAACCAATTTTTGATGTCTTCTTTGAATCGAACATTCTCTTTCAAAAAGATGAAAAAAATTTTTTCCATCGCCGATTGTTTGAAATTCAATATGACGGGGCGATTGTAAATATTTTTCGATAAAAATTCTTTCTGAAGCAAAAGCAGACTGAGAAATTCTTTTTAATTTTTCAAAAATTTCTTTTATTGCACGAAAATTTTCTTTGGTAATAATCTCAATACCCATGCCACCACCACCGTCAACAGCTTTCAAAACAACGGGCAACTTCAGTTCTTTAATCACGTTTTTTAATTCCTTTTCGGTTCTTACTTCTCTTTCAACGCTCGGAAGCACTGGCAACCCGCATTTTTTAGCAATTTTTTTCGCCTCGATTTTGTCCCCCAAAAGTCTTAATATCGGCCAACGAGGACCGATAAATTTGATCTGATTTTCCTCGCAAAGCTTGGCAAAGTCAGCATTTTCTGATAAAAAACCATAACCAGGATGCACGGCCTCTGCCTGGAAAAACTTGGCAATTTTTAAAATCTTTCTCTGATTTAAATACCCATAAACACCCTCTTCCTCTAAATATCCTATTTCGTCAGCCAATTCTGTTTCCCAAAAATTTTTCTCTTCTCCTTTTTTGGGACAAAGAGCAACAGTTTTAATTCCCATTTCTTTGCAAGCCCGGATAATCCGGATGGCAATCTCTCCTCGATTGGCAACTAAAATTTTTTTAAACATTTTTTAAATTTGTAAAAAGAGTGTTCGAATATTTTCTTCAACTTTCTTTGTAATTTTTTCGATTAAGGCTTCGTATTCTTTGCTCTCTGGGGATAAATTTTTACCTTTTTCAAATTCCTCTTGAAAATACAAGGATTTTCCCACCAAAATTTTTATTATCTTTTTAAATTTTGGAAAAATTTTTCCAGCTGGCATTAATTCAAAAGTTCCCTTAATAGCCACGGGCAAAATAGGAACGCCTGTTTTCAAAAAAATTTTAGCAATTCCGCATTTGGCAGAATGAAGTTTGCCGTCGCGCGATCTTGTTCCTTCGGGATAGATAATCAAAACGCGACCTTTTTTTAAAACGTTTATTGCTTTTTCCACTATTTTATTTTTGGAAACCTCATCTTTTCTATTAACACGCAAGGTTCCGGTTATAAAATAAATAAGGTACATTAAAAGTTTGACAATTCCATGATAACGATCTGTCTGGCCCACAAAATGAAAATTGTAATGTTTTGAAAAAACAGTAACCGCGCCGGCACAAAGTTCGTCCAAATGACTCTGGTGGTTGCAAGCCAAAATAAAATTTTCTTTCGGAACGTTTTCGAGTCCTTTAATCTCTTTCAAAAAAAATTTCAAAAAAATCGGCTTCAACAAAAATTCTGCGATTTTTGAAGTTAAAAAATTCATTTTTTAATTTTCTTTTGATTTTTTGTAAAGTTCTTCAATTTCCTTGAGAGCGCCAAAATAAATTTCTTCGATAATTTCTTTGCACGTTTTAATTTCGCTAATGCCTGCGGCAGAGAGCCCGGCTAACAAAGGAACTTTCTCGACATTACCAAAACCTAAACTGCCGGCAATCCTTTCCGCTTTAATTTCTTCGGGAAAAGCGCCCTCTTTTTCCAATTTCTCCATTTCTTGGGAAAATTCATTTTTAATGACCCTCAAAGGATGACCAGTAAAATTCAAAATCACTTGAACCTCGTCGCTTGTGGCAGTCAAAATCTTTTTTTTGTAATCTTCAGAAACCTTAGCTTCTTTTGAAGCCAAAAAACGAGTACCCATTTGAATTCCGTCAGCGCCCAACAAAAAAGCAGCGGCTGCTGTTTTACCATCATAAATACCGCCGGCGGCGACCAAAGGAATGTCTTTTACCAAACTCCTTGCTTGAGGCACAAGACAAAAGGTTGTGTTTTTTCCAACATGACCGCCAGATTCCCAACCTTCAACAACAACGCCATCAGCGCCGTTATCCTCCATTTTTTTTGCTAAACGAGGAGAAGGAACCACGCAAAAAATTTTAATTCCCGCTGCTTGCAAATAAGGAAATAAAGGAAGGGGATTTCCACCACCAGTAAACACAACCTCAACCCTTTCTTTAATGATCACTCTAACTAATTCCTCGATTTTTGGGTTTTGTAAAAAAAGATTGATACCAAAGGGTTTTTTTGTTAACCCCCTTGTTTTTTTAATTTGCGTTTCTAACCAAGAAGCAGGCAAAAGACCGCTTCCGATAACGCCTAATCCTCCCGCCTCAGAAACAGCGGAAACCAATTCTGCCTCAGAAATTCCAGCCATGCCCCCCTGAATAATCGGAAATTGAATGCCCAAAACTTTTTTTAATTTTTCTCCTAACATTTTTTATTTTTGGTATTTTTGATTAAAAAAACCTTTTTCAATGATAACAACCGAAAAACGCGCCTGGACGCAGAGTTCATTTTTTACCAAGGCCTGACCTTTTACTCTAGCGATCTTATAATTTTCATTATCATAAATTCCCAAAACCTCAGCTTTTAGATCAATTCTTTGCCCGGGAAAAATTGGCCTGAAAAATTGACAACCCTGCAGGTTATAAGCCAAAAAGTGATATTTTTTATCATCGGGAATTTTCTTTCTTAAAAGAATGGTTGAAAGTTGGGCCATGCCCTCAACAACTAAAACACCAGGCATGATCTTGAAATCAACAAAATGACCCTGAAAATAATAATCATCAGGCGATATCTGATAAAAACCAGAAATTTCATTTTCTTTTAAATCCTCAACGCCATGGACAAACAAAAAGGGTTCCTGATAAGGAATAATCTTTTTGATTTCCTCTTTATCCAGAATCATTTTTTATTTTACCATATTTTCTTATCTTTATAAACGTAAATTCTATTGTTTTAAATTTCTGTTTATGTTTTTTATTTACAAACTCAAACGCATAATGAACACATAATGAAAAGTTAAAAGATAGAAAAAAGACGATTTCTAAATCAAAATACATCTTGTCTCCTTTCACGATGTTATAAAATTTTGCACCCCCTTGACAAAAAGTGGTAGAATGTTTAAAAATAAAAAGATGGTTTTATTTCTAAAACCAAAAAATAAAATAAAAAAAATAGAAAAATCTCAGCGGGGCCAAAAACTTTTGTTTTTAAATTTTTTAAAATGTTAAATCAAGAAAATCAGTTAGAAGAAAAAATTGGCGCCCTTTTAAAAGAAACAAAAGAAAAAGTTGATCCCATTATCAAAAAAATCTTAAATTTTTATGTTGAACCAAAATATCGTCCGCTTGTCCAATATCAAATTTTTACGGGCGGAAAAAGATTGAGGCCCGCTCTCACGATTTTGAGCTATCATCTCTGCGGTGGTAAATCAAAAGAAATATTATATCCTGCTGCTGGCCTCGAAATTTTACACGTCTATAGCCTTATTATCGACGATATCATCGATGAAAGTAAAATAAGAAGGGGGCAACCCACCTTATGGAAAAAATACGGAAGATCGATTTCTGAATGCATTGCCATTGATTATGTTGCCTCTGCTTTTCAGGCAATCAATTTCTCTAAATTCTCAAAAAAACTTTGCGATCTTTTTATTAAAACCGCAAAAATATCAGTTAACGGAGAAATTTTAGATTTACTTTTGGAAACAAAGAGAAAAAAAGAAGAACCCTATATCAATCAAGAGAGATACTCTTTGGCAACATTAAAGGATTATCTTAAAATGATATCCTTAAAAACGTCGCTTTCAACTCAAACCTGTTGTGAGGTCGGAGGCGTTTGCGCTGGCGCCAGTCAGGATAAATTAGAAAAATTAAGAAAATTTGGCTTTTATCTGGGCATTGCCGGACAAATCAGGGATGATGTTTTAGACATTTTTGGGAAAAAAGAAAAATTTGGAAAAGAAATCGGCCACGATATTAAAGAAGGGAAATTGGGAAATATTTTAATCGTCTTGGCTTTGGAAAAATCAAAAAAAGAAGAAAGAGAAAAAATTTTAGAAATAATGAAAAAAAAAGAACCCACCCAAGAAGAAATTAAAAAAATAGTAGAATTTATCAAAAAAGAAAACGTCCTTCTTGTTGGCCAAAAAATCGGAGAAAATTTTATTAAAAAAGCGAAAAGTTTTTTAAAAGATTTTCCAGAAAACAAATGGAAAAAACTTTTATTTGACCTTGCTGATTTTATCATTAAAAGAGAGAAATAAAATAAAAAAATGAAAAATTTTTTAAAATTATTAAAAAACGAATTTATTTACGGAGGACATTTATTATCATTAGGAGCAGTTGCTCTTTTAATCTCAGGCAATTTTGTTTTTAAAACACCCATAAATTTTTTCTTAATATTACTCGTCTATTCAATAAATCAAATCGTTTACAATTATAACCATTTAAAAGAATCAGAAAAAGATTTTTTAACGAATCCCGATCGCGTCGAACACCTAAAAAAAACAGAAAGAATTAATCTCCTTTTATTTTTTGTATATCTTTTAATCTGCGCTATTTCTTTAATTTATCTGAAAAAATTAAACCTGACTATTTTGGTCTTATTTATTTTAATCGGCGGGATTCTTTTTACTGAATTTTTTAAAAAACTAACAAAAAAGATAGCTCTGTTTAAAGATATTTATGTTTCGCTTTTTTGGGCATTGGGTACCTTTTTAATCGTCTTTTTTTACAACATTAAAAATTGGCTCGCTATTTTTTTATTCTTCCTTTTTATTTTTTTAAGATTTTTGGTAAGCACAATTTTTTTTGATATTAAAGATATTGAATCTGACAAACAAGAAGGTTTAAAAACTCTTCCAGTAATCTGGGGAAAAAAAGGAACCGTTGATTTTCTTTATTTTTTAAATTTTTTTTCTTTCTTTCCGATAATTATCGGCGTTTACTATTATGTTTTTCCTCCTTTTTCTATTTTTTTATGCGTTTTCTATTTCTACACTCTTTATTACTTAAAAAAAGCTGATCAGGGAAACATTCTTAAATTATCTTATATAATAGTAGATGGAGAATATTTGTTTTGGCCCCTCCTTTTGTTTTTAGCAAAATTATTAAATTTATGAGAAGAATAGTTTTTTTAATTAATGAGATTTCCTTACTCTCAATAATTTTTTTGGGAATTTTTTTAAGTTTTGTGGTTTGGAGTGCTGACCGAAAAAAGAAAATAAATCGATGGTTTGTAATAATGACTCTTTTTGTTATTCTTTGGGTTGTTTTTGGATTTTTAGGAACCTGGGTAAAAAATTCTCTTCTTTCAATTTTTTTCTATAGATTAAATTTTGGAGCAGTAACCCTTTCTCTTCTTTCTGCTTTTTATTTTTATATCATTTATTTTTTAAATTACAAAGAAAAAAAGGAATATAAGATTGTCGAAAAGATAATTCTCTTTTTAAGTTTTTTTATTTTTTTCCTCTCGGTTTTTACAGACGCTGTAATTAAAAACACAATTGTTAAACCCTGGGGTTCAGAAATCATTTTTGGAAGAGCTAATATTCTTTTTAATCTTTATGCTATTTCAATAGGCTCTTTTATTGTTATTTTGTTAATAAAAAAATATTTTCATTTATCTCAAAAAGAAAAATTAAAAACCCAATATTTTCTCTTTGGAACACTTTTGGCTTTCTTGTTTAATGTTGTTTTCAATATCATCTTCCCGATGGTGTTTAAAATAAATCAATATCAATATTTGGGAGATTACTCTATGATTCTTCCCCTAATCTTTACTGCTTATGCGATCGTTAAGCGAAAATTGTTCGGTATCAAGGTTCTCTTAACTGATATTCTTGTCGGAGTAATGGGACTTATTCTTTTGGTCCAATTTATTTTTGCCAAGACGACAGAATGGAGAATTTCAAGCTTTATCAATCTATTCTTATTTCTTTTCTTTGCCTATTTTGTCATTCAATCTGTCTACAAAGAAGAAAAACTAAAAGAAGAAGCCATTGCTTTAGCCAAAAGAGAAAGAGAATTAAGGATTGGAGAACAAAGATTAAGACACGCCAGGGATCAATTCATTTTAAGTTCTCAACATTATTTCCGAACACCTATTTCTTCAATCATCGGATATTTACAACTTGTCTTTCAAGGTTTTTTTGGTAAAGTCTCTGAAAAAATGGAAGAAAAACTAAAAAACGTCTATCAATCTTCTTTAACTCTAAGAGATCGAATTGAAGAATGTTTAGAAATCGCTCTTTTACAATTAAAAAAAGCACCTC
>Ga0078972_1007898_pt1 | contig 23010 bp, 16 predicted proteins | sample YelNatPaOPGAMG01_FD_67568 | JGI IMG/M metagenome (GOLD analysis project Ga0078972, IMG submission 67568) | Hot spring thermophilic microbial communities from Obsidian Pool, Yellowstone National Park, USA - OP-RAMG-01 (SPADES assembly) (version 2) | ecosystem: Environmental > Aquatic > Thermal...
GTTCGCCACTGCTCAGGGCTATCCGAGCACCGCCAGCCCACCACCCACCGCCGATGCGGTGGTGCCGGTTTTCCCGGCCGTCGCCGCCCAGCTCCCACGCAGCAGCGCCCGCTCCGTCGCCGACGATCGCTGGGGTGGCCTGCCCGTCGCCGTCGAGCGTCCGGTGTCGTCGACGAGCGTCGCCGTCGAGCGTCCCGTGTCGTCGACGAGCGTCGCCGGTGGGGGCCAGCTCGACCCGATCGACGAGCTGTTCGCCAAGGTGACGTCCCACCCGCCGACACCTCCCGTCGATGGGAACCCCGCGCCGGTCTTCGACGAGGACGAGTGGTAAGGGTGCCCGACCGCACGCTCATCGACGACGAGGTCGTGCCCATCGCCGAGCTCCCGAGTGCCTGCACGACGCCGGGGCACACCGCGGCCGATCGCGTCGACCTGTTCTGGTCCGGCATCCGGTCGTCGGGCAACGGCCAGGTGGCGCTCACGTGGACCTCGCGCAAGTCGCTCGCCGCGTTGCAGCAGGCCGGCGTCGCACGCCGCAGCTCGCTCGACCGCTGGAGCCAGAAGGACGCCGTCGCGAAGGTCCGCCAGAGTCGCTCGCGCCTCGGTGCGCTCGCCGCGATCCACCTCTGGCGGACGATGACGAGCGAGCAGGTCGCCGCGGTCACCGGGTCTCGCCTGATGAGCTCGAGCCGCTCGATCGACCTGCCGCTGCTGACCGCCGCGGGGCTCACCCAGCGCGGCGCTGCATTCGCGAACGAGCGACGAGCGGTCGCCCCGATGCTCTGGCGCCCCGACATCTCGGCACGCTCGATGGGCTTCGAGGACACCCTCTCCTACGCCGAGTGGCTCGGCGTCTACGCCGGCCAAGAGTGGTCGTGGGGGTCCCAGGCGAGCCGACACAACCTGCTCACGACGGAGCTCTCCCTGCGGGTTGCGGAGTACACGCCGATCGGCACCGTCTTCGGCGAGCTACTCGCGACGGCCCGGCTCTTGTTCCCGACACTCACCGACCCACGGCAGGGCAAGCGCAGCGCCGACGCGGTCTGGATCCGCCCCGACGGTTTGCGGATCGTCGTCGAGGCGACGGCCAACGCCAGCGCGACCTTCCGACGCCGCGTCGACGACTGGGTCCGGCTGCTCCTCGACGACACCGAGCGGTCCACGGTCGTGCTGTTCGTCGACGTCTCCGATCCGTCCAACCACCACGGCGCGCTGCCGTCGCTCGTCCGGCGCGTGCTCGACGATGCGGCGACAGCGAACCCCGATCGCGTGCGTGCGCGCATCGCCGAGAGGCTCGCGTTCGCGCGCTGCCGAGACTGGTTCCCTGCCCCCGGCCTCGCGGCGAGGAGCTTCCTCGGGCTGCGCGCCACCCGGCCGACTGGTCCACCCAGCGAGCGCTTCGAGCCGGTCGATCTCCTCGACCCCTTCGCCGTGCCGTTCGACCCCGTCGACCGTGTCGCTGCACTGGCGCCGATCACCAACTCGGGGTCGCTCTGGGGCGTGCCGCACTGGCTCCGCCCGGCGCCGATCGACGTCGGTCGGGTCGTCTGCCACTTCGCCGGGCTGAGGCCGTCGTCGATGCCCGAGCAAAGGCGTGCTGAGCTGCTCCGTCGCCTGCAGCACCGACCCGATCTCGAGACAGGTGCACAGATCGGTCATGGCGACGACACGCGACAACGGTGCACTCCCGCAGACCCTCGGCGTACCGGGCTCATCGCTCACCGGTGAGCAGTCTTGGGCGGTCAACGACGAGGTGCGCAAGGCAGGCAAGCGCGGCGAGGAGAAGACGGCGCGGGTCCTCGCGCGCGTCTGCGTCCCCGGTGGCCCGACGGTGCTCCATAGCCTCCGACTGCCGATGCCGGGCGTCGACGCGGACATCGACCACATCGTCGTCGCGGGGCGGGACCTGTTCATCGTCGACTCGAAGACGTGGAAGCCCGCGCGCTACTGGACCTTCGCGCACACGACGCGACGCGGCCTCGAGCGCGTCCCGTTCGCCGACAAGCACACGAGCGAGATGGCGGTCCGTGCGCTGCGGAGTCTGTTCGCCGCGCGCCAAGTCGACGTGGTCATCCACGAGCCGCTGGTCGTCGTCTGGTCGTCGAACACGAGCAAGGCGATGAAGCTCGGGCTGTACCGGCCGCGCGGCGCACACGCCATCGCCGGCGAGGTCTTCGAGCACAGGGTCGGTAGCCTCTTTCGTCACTCCACCGCTGACCCGGCGGTCGTCAGCGCCCTCTACCCACTCCTCGGCACGGCACGGGGCGCACAGCCGTCAGCGTTCACGGTGACCCGACCGCCTCGCCCCGCCGCCCGGTCGACGTTCGTCGCCGATGAGTTCTGAGAGCGGCACCCGTGGCCACACGTAGTCGGTCGAAGCAGCCGACGAACTCGGTCGCCCCGATCCTCGTCGTCGCTGCAGCCTGTCTCTCCGCCTCCTCGGCCTGGTTCGGCCTGCCGTCGGTCGCGGTCTTCTGGGCCTGCTTGATCTTCATCGCCATCCTCGAACAGCCGGCGGTCTTGACCGGGAAGAAGGACGACCACGGCTATCCGACGCCGGCGAACCCCGCCGAGGAGGCGCGGCTCGCGAGCTGGCGCCGGTGGCAGCGTCTCCGCACGTCTCTCGTCCCGGTCCCGGGCCTCGCACCGCTCGCACCCGGGTGGCCGGTGCTCGCCTCGTGGCTCGCCGGCGTCTGGGCCGCCGTCGTCGCTGCATGGCTGCCCGTCGTCGGGGACGAGTACCTCACTCCCGCCGACGGCCACCTCCTCGACGCCGTCTTCGCGTTCGTCGTCGTCGTCGCCGTCGCAGACGCACGGCGCTTCGTCGGTCCACCCGACCACCCCGGCACCCGACTCGACGCGCTCGTGCCGACACTGCGCCGTGCGCCGGTGCAGATGGGTGCGCGCATGGCGGTCGGGGCCGTCGTCGGGCTCGTCGTCGCCGTCGCCTGGAGGACCGCCGCACACGTCGACGGGGCGCGCTTTGGCTGGCACGGTCTCGTCGCACAGCTCCACCTCGACCCGGCCTTGGCGCACCCCGGTCTCGGAGCGACGCCGACGTGGGTGCTCTACCCGCTGCTCGCCGGCGGTGGTGCCCTCATCGCGATCGCTCGGCCCTGGCAGAAGGTCGCACTCGAGGTCTGGACCGAGCTCGTCGAGACGCGCGCGTCCTGGGGACCGCGCTGGGCGGGGCTCAAGCTCGACGCTCCGACGCTGCTCGAGCACCGCGCCGTCGGGGCCGCCGTCGTCGACACCTTCGAGGCGCCACCACACCTCGGGTCGATGGCCTTCCTGCCGCTCGCCCCGAAGCTCGCGCCCGCCCTCGGCGCCGGCGTCGTCGTGGCGATCCTCGAGCGCGCAGACGTCGTCGGCGGGATGCCCGCCCCCGGCACGGTCCACCCCCGACAGTTCGACATCGCCGTCTGGCCCGCCGCAGCGCTCCCCGACATGGCGAGCGAGCCCGACACCGAGGTCGCGACGCTCTTCGCTCACGCGTCGATGGCGCTGGCGATGGAAGGGCTTGGCTACGCGAGGCCGGTCCCGCTCGAGGTCGAGCTCATCAGCACGCCCGGGCCGAAGACCGTCTGGGCGTCACGCTGGGCGTGGCCCGGTGGTCCCGGGCTCGAGACGGTCTGCCAGGCCGAGGCCCCCGGAGGGGGAGCGCTCGTCAATATCTTCCCCAACCAGTTCCGCTGCCCCGTCGTCGCCGACGACAGGGTCGACGCCATCTACTTCGGGGCGCTCGAGGACGAGGACGTGGAGCTCGTCGAGGGGCACGAGGGGCTCGTGCAGCGCTTCGCCGAGCTGGCGCTCGACGCCACGTGGATGCAGATCTGGACGACGGTGCTGAAGAGGGGCGCCGCCAAGCCGCAGATCGAGCACGGTGTCACGGCCGAGCGCCCGCTGGCCGACGGCACGCCAATCCACCGCATGACCTTCTCGACGCGCTGGGGCATCGACCCGACCGACCACCTCGGGCTCGAGCCGAAGCTCGCGACCGCACTGTCGGGGGCACCGTTCGTCTCGATCACCGGGTGGACGTCGAAGGGCTCCGGCGAGCGCCATCCGCAGGCATTCGTCGTCTACTGGTCCGAGCGACCGGTGCCGCCCACGCCCGACAAGCTGGCCCCCGCCATCGCCGCGCCGTGGGTGCTCGGCGGTCAGGTCAACGCAGCGTTCGACGACGTGCACCTCGCCCGCCCCGAGATCGTGGAGGCGAAGGCGCTCACCGCTCCGTCCTCCAAGTTCCACCTCTGGAGGATCGCGCTCCAGCTCTACGGTGGCGTCACCTCCGCGGACGTCCGGTCGCGCTCGGAGCGGCTGCGCCGTGCGATGAAGGCGGGCTGGTTGCGGGTCGAGGACGCCGCGCACGGCTGCGTCGTGTACGTCGGCGCCGAGCCGAGCACCGTCGAGCTCACGTCGCCAGAGCGCGACACCCTGCGCCTGAGCGCCCTCGACTGGGACCGGGCCTGGCAAGACGCCGGCGTCGTCGGGGCAGACGGCGACGTGCCGCACCTGACGACCCTCGACAACCTGCCGCGCAACCCACAGGTCGAGGTGCGCGACTTCGCACTGCCGCCCGGCGTCGATCGGGCACGGGTCAAGGCAGCCATCGGCAAGCTGCGGTCTGCGACGGGGAACGACTTCGTCGAGGTCCGCGAGTCGCCGGATGGCGCCGGGGCTGTCCGGCTGCTCGTCTCCAAGCAGAACCCGCTGCCCACGATGGTGTCCTTCGACTTCGCTGCGGCCGACCGCGTCGCCGGCGTCACCTTCGGGACGGGCGTCGACGGCGAGCCCGTCGTATTCGACCCGATCGACTCGCCGCACCTGCTCGCCGCGGGCGTGACCGGAGCGGGCAAGTCGGCACTGATCCAAGCCATCCTCTACGGGTTCGTGGCATCGGGCGCCGAGCTCTACATCATCGACCCGGTGAAGGGCGGGGCCGACTTCGTCTTCCTGCGCGACTACGCCAGGGCGTTCGCCTCCGACGCCATCGAGGCCGCAGCGGTGATGAAGGCGGTCTACGGCGAGGTTCGCCGCCGCAAGGAGCTGAACGTCGAGTACGGCGTCGGGTCGGTCCTCGACCTGCCTGAGTCCGTCCGCCCGGCGCGCATCATCGTCGTCATCGACGAGTTCACGAGCCTCATCGGCCAGGATGTGGTCGCAAAGCAACCCTTCGACGATCCCGGGGAGGAGGCAGAGCGCCAGCTCCAGCTCGCCAGCAACCTCGCCAAGCAGCAGGTCGGCGTCTACGCGGGGCGGTTCGCTCGGGAGGCCAGATCGGCAGGAGTCACGCTGATCCTCGGGACCCAGAAGCTCATGGCGAAGATGCTGGACAGCCTGCCGGGTGGGTCCGACTTGAAGACGAACCTTGCACGCATCTTGTTGGGGAAGGCGTCGTCCGGCGACCGGATGTCGGCGCTTCGTGCGTTCGACGACGCCCCCGTGCTCGAGGGCGACATTCCGAAGGGCCGAGGTCTGTGGGAGCCGCTCAGCTCGGCGGCCGTCATCTTCCAGGCGTGGTACGCGCCACAGGACCAGTACCGGGCCGCACTCGAGGAGCGGGTCCCCGTGCTCGAGCCGGGTGAGCGTCTTGACCTCACGCCCTGGATGCCGAAGCTCGAGACGGACCCGTTCACCCCGACGCCTCGACGTGACGGTGGGGCCATCGCCGTCGTGGCCGAGGAGACGGTTGTCGATCTGGGTGAGATCGAGCTGTCCCTCGACGACCTGGAGCTCACCGATGACGTGGCCGGCGAGGACGGCGCTATGGCTGACATCGAGCTGGCGGCCGGTATCGACGAGCAGGATGATGCTGGACCTGATCCGGTCACCGGGTCGGGGCTCGACTGGAGTGAGCCCGAGCTCATCGACGCTGTGGAGACGGTCGACCATGCTGGCCTCGCCGAGGCGTCTGCCGCCGCGGCTTCGATGGGTGACGACCCACGGTGGGAGATCGACTGGGGCACGGGTGGTCGTGCTGGCCCGGCTGAGCCTGCATCGAATGCGATCCCGGAGCCGGACAGTGACGAGTGGGGGCTGGTGCCAGAGATCCGCCGGCGAGCAGCCGATGCAGGCGCCGCCGGTTCACCGCCAGTCGTCGACGAGTTTTAGCAGCGCAGGCCGTGTCTTGCGACCCGATCTCGGCGCCCCTGCACAGGTAGGTCATGCCGACCGAGAGGATCACGATCAAGCTGCCTGACGGCTTCGACCCCGCTCGCCATCTCGCCGCCCTCGAGAAGGTCGTCGCCGAGCGACATGGGGACGGCTTCGAGATCGACTCGATCGACCCTGCCGCCGGCGTGGCGTATGCCACCCGGCAGGTCGCCGTCACCGAGGTCACCGCCGGCGAGCAGGCTGGCGACCGCTTCGAGGTCCGACTGCCGCGCGGCACCAAGCCCGCCGATGGCGAGCGGATCGCCGCCAAGCTCGAGGACCAGCACACGGGTTTCGTCATGGCCGAGTTCGACCCGTTCCTCGGTCGCGCCACCCTCGCCAAGCTCACCCCGGCCGAGCAGCGCTGCCGTGGGGCCGTCGCCGTGGCGCTCGGCGTGAAGCCCTGGGACGTCCAGGTCTCCGCCCGCCCAGATGGCGGATTCAGCCTCGTGCTCCCGCGTACCTACGTGCCGTCCAAGCACGACGGCAGGCTCGAGGAGATCGCCACAGTCGTCGTCGGCGCCGAGGGCTGGTATCTCGAGACGGACCCCGGAGCGCTCACGGCGGGCATCATCCCCGGCGAGCCACCGACGTTCCCACCGGTGCTGCCATACCCGTTCACGCGGGCCGTGCCGAAGTTCGACCCGTCGAGCAGCAGTTGGTCGAAGATCCCCATCGGGAGGATCCTCGGGCGCACCGGTGGCGAGGATGGCCCCGAGCTCACGACCGACTTCGCCGCGGCGCCCCACGTCCAGACGAGCGGCCTGACGGGCGCGGGCAAAGGTGTCCTCCTCACGACCCTGATGGCCGGCGCACTCTCTCGTGGCTGGCAGGTCGCGATCGTCGACGCGATCAAGGGCGGCGTCGACTTCGTCGACCTCATGCCATTCGTGCGTCCAGGCGGGTGGGCGGACGATCTCCGGTCGGCCTGCGCCGTGCTCCAGATCGCCTACGAGGAGGGTCAGCGCCGCAAGGGCCTGATCCAGCGGGCCGGCGTGCAGAAGTGGACGCAGCTGGACGCAGGGGCGTCGCTACGACCGATCCTCGTCGTCGTCGACGAGCTCACCTCACTCGTCGCCCCCGAGCCGACCCCGAAGGGCGTGAGCAAGGACAACCCGCTCGCGATCGAGGTCGCCGAGCGGAACCTGTTCAAGGCCGTGATCCTGAACACGATCGCGAAGATCGCCCGAGAGCTGCGCTTCGCCGGCGTCTCCCTCGCGATCGGGACGCAGGTCGCCTCGACCTCGACGGGGATCCCGACCGAGCTCCGGGCGAACCTCGGCATGAAGCTCCTGCTCGGATCCAAGCCGACCGACAACAACCGCCGGCTCGCCCTCTCCGACCCCGACGCGGTGCCGCGCGTGCCGACCAACGTCGCCACGGACCCGAACGGCGCGGCCCGAGGGGTGGGCGTGTTCGAGATCGAGGGCGCCGAGCCCGGCGTCGTCAAGGTCTACTGGGGAGAGCCGGCGAACTACGCGACGTGGCTCCGTGCCGCAGGCGTGCCGACGACGGGTCGCCCCCGCCCGACGCCCGCCGAGATCGCCCGGTACACGCCATCCATCGACGCCGGGTCTGGCTCCGCGTCCGACTCCGACTCCGGGTCTGGCTCAGACGCCGGGTCAGACGTGGGGCGTGCCGGCGACCGTAGCCCGAGTGGCAAGCTCCGGCCCGAGCCCACCCGGGATCCGGTCACCGGCGAGGTCCTGCACGGATTCGAGGCCGCCAACGAGCAGCGGCGCCAGCTCGATGCGGCCGCCAGGCAGGCGAACGAGAGAGGCTGACCGCACCGGCGTCGGGCCGCTTGCTGCGGACTTCGAGCAGCACAGCGCCTCGGACCCGACCCGATCTGACGCCCCCTGCACAGGTAGGGGCATGACGACGATCAACATCCCACTTGCCGAAGTCGACATCACCCCACCGCCTCACCCCGAGGGAGGTGAATGGGTGTACCTGGTGATGTGGCCGACCGGCGACGTGAGCTACTCCGACAGACTCGGAGAGATCGTCGTCGACACGATCCAAGACGACCGGTACAAGGACCTGCTCGACGACGACTCCGACGAGGCGCACGACGCCTGCCTCGTGATGCGCTACGAGGAGCTCGTCCACGTCGCCGACAAGGTACAGGCGTGGCTCGTCGACGATGGCGCCAGCCGCGACGCGTTCGACCTCGTCCTCGCCGGCGAGGACGTCCTCACCGCGCTGTTCCAGGGACGGGACCAGCCGTTCGCCGGCGTCTGGCGTGACGGGGCGATGTCCTTCGAGTGGACCGAGGACGTCCCGCTCGTCGTCATCGCGACGGACTACGCGCCGTTCACCTCTCGTCCGGCGCCGACGGGGCGCGTGCTGACGCTCGACCCCTCGAGCGAGATGAGCTACTGCCTGTCGCTCGCCGCCCTCGGACTGCTCGAGTTCTACACAAAAGCCGAGGCCAGCGTCTCGGCGTAGCGCGCCATGCGGGGTAGCACCCCGCTTTGGCGCAGCAGTGTGCCAAGACGCATGCCGTCGTGCTGCTGGTGTTGGGCACACGTGTGCCAGCTGTATGGCAGGGGTGTGCGACGGAGTCGCCGCATGGTTATCGGTAGGAGTGGGGTGTCGTGCACGGCGCCCCCGGACAGAGGAGGAAGCACCTTGTCGCCACGCCAGCACGGACAGATACGGAAGGGGGGAGCAGCCCTCGCACGACCTGCCCTCGCGTTCCTCCTCGGGACGATGGGCCTGGGGGCGATCGGCGCTGCCGCCCTGCCCGCATCGGTGGCATCGGCAGCCACCGCCCCGGCGTGCGCTGGCACCCTCGACACGAGCGTGACCCCGGAGACGTGCACGATCGACTTCGGCTACACCGGCGCAGCGCAGACCTGGACGGTGCCCACTGCGGTCAACTCGATCTCGGTGACCATGGCCGGCGGCGCCGGCGCCGCCGGCGGGGCGGTTGGTGGTTATGGCGCCGAGCTCACGTTCCCATTAGCGGTGACACCCGGGTCGACTATCGAGGCCGAAGTGGCGGCCGACGGGGCGTCCGGCGGCGCCGGCGGCTATAGCGACGGCGGAGCTGCCGGACTCAGCGACGTTAGCTGGACTGGCAACGGCGGCGGAGCAACCGGTTTTTTGGTCAACGGCTCGATCGTTGCCGTTGCTGGCGGCGGTGGCGGCGGCGGGGAGAGCGGTACAGCCAGCGGGACCACGACAGTGCAGGCCGGTGGAGCGGGTGGCGATGGAGGTCTGGACGGGACAACCGGGGGGACCGGCGTTGCGGCTACATCGGGCGTCATCAGTACCGCTTACGGTGGCGATGGCGGGGTCGGGGCAACAACGACCGCCGCTGGCGCAGGCGGTCTCAATGGATCTGGTGAGTACAGCAATCATCCGGGGGTAGCAGGCGACGGGCAGGTGGGTGGAGTCGGCGGCGCCTACGGAGGCGCCGCCGACTCCACTAGCACCGGCGTCTACGGCGGCGCCGGTGGCGGAGGCGGGGGCGGCCGTTACGGGGGCGGGGGCGGGGGCGGGGGCGCCCCCGGCGCCCCCCCCCCCCCCCCCCCCCCCGCCACAAACGCGCTCCTGGTCGGCCCATCGTGGCCGTGCCAGCCGCCTGACTCTCCAGGTCAGGCGGCCCCCTGCTCTCGTGGCTGCCGGTACGTGCAGTCGGCTGCCAGCAGGATCTGCCGCACGTACTCGTGGCTGATGCGGTCTACAATCTGCTGTTTCTCGGCCTGCTCGGCCAAGCGGTGCAGGGTCCACTTGGTAAAGTTGAGGCCGAGATCCCGGGGCCGTTTCTGCGCCAGGGCGACGATGCGCCTCTTCTGGTCTTCGGTGAAGCGCGGCTTGGCGCCACCCGAGCGTGTGCTGACCAGCCCCTGACACCCGCTGCGATTGAAACGGTGGATCCACTTGCGCAGGTTGGCAGGGTGTGCCTTGACAATCTCGCCGATCTCGGGGATGCGATAGCCTTCGGTGGAGAGCAGAATGACGCGTGCCCGGTGCCTCAGATCTGGATCGTCGCCTTCCAACCATCTCTGGAGTTGCTCGCGTTCAGCGGCAGCCAACTCGCGCGTGTAGAGCACCATGTCCCTGGCCTCCCTTCGTGGACCCTTGGGAAACGGAGAAGCGGGCGTGCACCTGGAGCCCAACCGTGGGCTCGATCCGCAGGCATTATAGGGCGGCAAGATGAAGAATCAATGAATAGGAGTATGATGCCGGCTTACAATCCATTCATCGTTGAAGAAATGATTTGCGATTCTCCTTGTCGCAGGCCTGCAGTTGTGGCATAATCGCAGCCGAACTAAGCGGAGAGAAGGAGTGACGAAATGGCCAGAGGGAGTGGTTTGTTCTCTGAGGACCTTCTGGTCGTGGTGAAAAAGTCCTTTGTCGCAGGTTGCTTCGGTTGCCTGGGGGCAGGCACGATGGCGGTCCTGATCTTTCTGACGGTCTTTGTCGTGTTTCCGACCCAGTTCGTGGCCCTGGTGAAGACGCTGCCCATACCGGTGTTCCCCCAGGTTGCGCCGCTGGTCACCGCCACGGCGCCGGTGACCCAGTTGCCGGCCATCGAAATCTGGGTGAGCGCCGATAACCAGTGTGCCGGAGCGCACGTGACTCAGCTCAAGCTGCCCATCCAGCAGGCGCTCTTTATCTGTGCCCGCAACCCGGCGGGCGTCTCGGTGCACTTTACAGTGCAGATCACCCTGCCCGACGGGCGCACGGTGCCCATCGGTGCGGACCTGGTAACCGACCCGAGTGGGAAACCCTTCTCCATTGGCGCCTGGAGCCAGCCGCCGGTAACCCCCGGCGTCTACCGCATCGACGCCCTGGTTGGCTCGACCATCGTCGGAAGCACTGTGCTCACCGTTGTCGCCTAGCCACACGCTGGCAGCGCGGTTGCGCGCTGTACTGCCCTCCCGGCATCCGGGATGGACAAGGCCAGATCCTTCGATCTGGCCTTGGGCGGATAGAACTGTCGTCGGCCTTGAGTGCCTATCCGAGAAGCCGGGCAATCGAGGCCCGGCGACGTCCATGAGGGGCCATGCTCCGGCCTTGCGGGTAGGCCCTCAGTGCTGATACTCGGCTACTTGGGTTTCCTGTGCCTGGCGTCTGGCCTCCTCCTCTGGAAGCGGATGGGCCATGGCCGAGGGGACGGAAGGGCGGGCCTCGCCAGCGATCATGCCCGGCGCGGGCTCGAGGGGCATGAGGACGGCGAGGATCAGGTACGCCAGGATCCCGCTGCCGCCACCGGCCAGAGTCAGCGCGACGAACACCAGCCGGACCAGCGTCGGGTCGATGCCCAAGTATTGGCCGATGCCTCCGGCAACCCCCGCAATCATCCTGTCATCGCGTGAGCGATAGAGTCTCTTCATCTCATTCTCCTGCTAATCAGCGTTCCACGCCCAGCGGCCGTGCCGAAGGCCGGTCGCCGGCGGCTTTTCCCTGGCGCGCCTCTGCCTCTCTACGCAGATTCGGAAGGCAGGTTGCGCTCGCGGCGCACCCAGTCCTCTGCAGTCACTTCCATACGGTGAAAGAGCGTATAGGTGCGCCCATCTTCCTGGCGGTAGAAGGAACGGAGGTGCTGGTAGCGCGGCTCATCGAGAAACGCCAGCGATTCCCATTCCTCTACCGGCCGGTAATGCTGCCTGGTCACGTGGAAGCCGCACTTTTCGTAGGCCCTGCGGGCTCGGGCGTTGGTGGCGGCCACATCGAGGCGCACCGCGCGCAGGCGGCGGGTGAGGAATACATGGCGCAGCAGCGTGCGCAAGGCGTCGGTGCCCAGACCCTGCCCCACATAGTCGGCACCCAGGAAGATGCTGAGCGTGGGCGTCAGGCTGTCATCGGTAAGGACCAGGCCGATGACGCCGATGACCCGGCCCTGGCCGTCGAGCACCGCATAGCGCTCTGTCGCCGGGTCGATGGATTGTATCTCGTACCAGAGGTCCTTGCCCAGGCGATGCCAGGGGTAACGGTTCCAAGCGAGGTCGAGGGGGTGGGTGAAGGGGGTCCATGATTCGACTTCGTCGAGATCCTGGCGGGTCAGCGGCCTCAGGCTCACTCGCTTGCCCTGCAGGGTCATGCCTGCCCTCCGCACACGGCTCTGCCCGGCGGCTGCGCCATTCCAGGCATTCTTGTCGCGGAGTGTAGCACGGTGCGCCTGGGCCTGTCAAGGCTGGAGTGCAGAGACCGGGGCGCTCTCACTGTGGGCTCTTGGAGGCCCAGCGCCGCATGCTGCTCAGGATCGAGCCTGGGGCGGCAGCCAGCCGGCCCAGCGCTCTCCGCAAGGGTGAGGAAGCCGCCGGGTCCACAATCTCGACATCGCCCAACGGAATGGCATCACCCAGCTCCTGCCCGGCCGCATCGTACGCCTTCAAGGCATTGCCTGCCGGGTCCAGCACGCGCACCTGAAGGTGAAAACGCCCGGGAGGCGTGGCCGGGTTCAGGTTGACATCGACGCTCTCCACCATTACCGGGCCCTGGCTCCAGCGGCTCGTGGGCACCATGTGGAAGAGATCGGTCTGGCGCTCCAGGCTGGCACCCCACACGCCGCGGCTGTCAACCATCTGCACCGCAAGGTGGTAGTCGGCCGCAGGGGGAGTGCGGGCTTCCCAGTAGAGCGTGACGGGCAGCCAGGCACTCGGGGGATGCAAGGCGGCGTCGCGCGCGGCGCTTGCCGTGGGCCAGTCGGCTGCGACCAGGCGCAAGGGGCCGGCGCTCGCGCCAACGAGTTGGGCGCTGGCGGGCGGCGCACTGAGTTGGCTTCTGACGGTAAAGGCCCGCACTTGTACCCCCTGGGGATAGGCCTCGGTGGCCAGGGGATAGCGCTCAGCCAGCCATCGTCGCACCTGGTGCTGGGGATCGACCTGCTCCGCGTGCGACTCTACGAGCCAGACGACCCGCGCCTTGCTGACCACCCCTTCCAACCATGGGCCCGGGTCCTGGTGATCTCCGGTGAAGCCGAGCAAGCGTGCCGGCCCTGAACGGTAGTACTGGAACGGGAACCTTGCATACTCGGCCACGAAAAGGATCACGTCGTCGGCGCTGGCCGACTGGGCCACGCGCTGGGCAGCGGCCCGGAAGTTCTCTTTGCTGAAGGCGGGCTGGGTGTAGGCATGGATGCCCTGGGCGCACAAGACCAGCAGGGCCAGCGCGGCCACGGCTTCGATGCCCCGCAGCCAGCGCCCCAGGAACACGATGCCCAGGCTGAAGGCGATGTAGAGCGGCACCGCAATGATGATGATGTAGCGTTCGCTGAAGATCGGCTGGATGAGGGACAGAGCGTAACTGGCTGCCAGGGGCAGCGCCACAGCCACGCCCAGGAGCAGGCCTGCCCTCCAGCCCCGGCTCGCCAGGCCAATCGCGGCCACGACGAGGACCACGCCCACCACCGCGAGCGCCAGGGTTCGCCAGGCGAGGGTCCCGTTATGCACCACTGCGGCGAGCGCCCGGTCGAGCAACTGTGCGGCGCTGAGGGGAGCTCGCCAGTCGGCCGCAGGGTTGTTGTGCGCCAGCGTGGCTCGCAGCCAAGGGAGATACAGCAGCACCGGCACAGCGATGGCCAGGAGGAGCCACGGCCAGCGGCGGGGCAAGGCAACCAGGAGAAAGAGTGCGCAGGCGGCGACGGCGAAGGCACCATAGAGATGGGTGTACAAGACAAGGGTGGCCACGGCAGCCCAGAGCCCCAGGGCCAGCGCCGAAAAGCGCAGGGTCAACCGATAGGAAAGGAGGAGGAGCGTTGCGCCGAGCAGGCCGAGCAGCGCAAAGGCGCGGGCTTCCTGCGAGTACCAAAGCAGGTAGGGGCTGGTCGCTGTCGCCAGCGCGGCCAGCAACCCCGCACGCTCGTCAGCCAGCATGCGGGCCAGGGCATACGCCGGCAGCACACACAGCGCGCCTGCCACGGCCGAGAGGCCCCGCACCGCTGCTTCGCTCTGGCCAAACAGCGAGAGCCATGCCCAGTGCAGCAGGTGATAGAGTGGGGGGTTGGGTTCGACGCTGAAGGTGAGTTGCCAGATGCGCGCCGGGCCCAGGTTGGCGAAATAGACGCTCACCCCCTCGTCGAGCCACAGGCTCTGCGCCGTCAAACGCCACCCGCGGAGCGCCAACGCGCCCAGCGCGATGGCCGCCAGCGGCAACCATCGCCCCCGATCGAGCCGAGCCCAGCGCACGAACTCCCGCCAGCGGAAACGGAGCGATGGACTCGGAGCCACCACGTCCCTCCTCAGGAGGGCAGAGCATCCGGGGGACTGGGCGCCCCAAGGGGAGCGCGGTTCCGGATGCTCTGCCTGACACGCACGATCGCGCCGGGCCAGGGCCTCAGCGCTTGATGTTGTAGAACGCCTGCATGCCGGGGTAGAGCGCGGTATCCCCCAGTTGCTCCTCGATGCGCAGGAGTTGGTTGTACTTGGCGACCCGCTCGCTGCGGGCGGGCGCGCCGGTCTTGATCTGGCCGGTGTTGAGCGCCACGACCAGGTCGGCGATGGTGGTGTCTTCGGTCTCGCCGCTGCGGTGCGAAACGATGGCCGTCCAGCCGGCCCGCTGGGCCTTGGTGACGGCGGCGATGGCTTCGGTCAGGGTGCCAATCTGGTTGACCTTGGTCAGGAGGGCATTGGCTGCCTTCTGGTCGATGGCCTTCTGGACGCGCTCGGGGCTGGTGACCAGCAGGTCGTCGCCCACGATCTGCACGCGGTCGCCGAGGCGCTGCACGAGCCGGGTCCAGTGCTCCCAGTCGTCTTCGGCCAGGCCGTCTTCGATCGAGATGATGGGGTACTTGGACACCCAGTCGGCATAGAACTCGATCATCTCGTCGCCGCTGAGCGTCCTGCCCTCTTTGGCCAGGCGGTACTTGCCATCCTGGTACAACTCGCTGGCTGCCGGGTCGAGGGCGATGTAGATGTCGTGGCCCGGCTTGTAGCCGGCCTGCTCGATGGCGCGCAGGATCACCTCCACCGCCTCGGCGTTGGAGCCCAACGATGGCGCATAGCCGCCCTCATCGCCCACGTTGGTGTTGTAGCCGCGCTCGGCCAACACCTTCTTCAGGGTGTGGTACACTTCGGCACACCAGCGCAGCGCCTCCTGGAAGCTGCCTGCGCCCACCGGCATGATGAGGAACTCCTGGAGATCGGTGGAGTTGGCCGCATGCTTGCCACCGTTGAGGATGTTCATCATCGGCACGGGCAGGGTACGGGCCGAGACGCCGCCGAGGTAGCGGTAGAGGGGCAGCCCCACGGCATCGGCCGCCGCGTGGGCCACCGCCAATGAGACGCCGAGGATAGCGTTGGCGCCCAGGTTGCCCTTGTTCGGCGAGCCGTCAAGGCTGATCATCATCTCGTCGATGCCCACCTGGTCGAGGGCATCCCAGCCCAGCAGCTCCTCAGCGATGCGCACGTTGACATTCTCCACGGCCTTGAGGACGCCCTTGCCGCCGTAGCGCGACTTGTCGCCATCGCGCAGCTCCAGCGCCTCGTGTGCACCTGTCGAGGCGCCGGAGGGCACGATGGCCCGCCCGATGGAGCCGCCGGAGAGATGGACTTCCACCTCGATGGTAGGGTTACCTCGCGAGTCCAGAACCTCGCGGGCGACGATGTCTTCGATGAGGGTCATGCAGTTACTCCTTTACGTGCTGCGTATTGCGTACTGCGTGTTGCGTGATGCGCAACGCGAGGCCCTGCTCACAGCGGCCCGTGTCGCTCCCGACGGCCTGGCGCAGCACGTGTCACGCGTCACGCAGCTAGCTCTTCTGAACTCCCAGGTCGGCGTAGAGATTGGCAAAGTCCAGGTTCGTTTCGAGCAGGCGCTCAAAGCGCTGGATCTTCTTGGGCTGATGGAAGCGGGTCTTGCCGAAGAACTGCTCGATGATCTCGACGGTGGTCAGCGTGTCCTTGCGCACCAGCACTACCGGCACGCCCACCTCCTCAGCACGGCCCATGATGATGGGGCTGGGGTGCAGGTTGCCGGTGAGGATCAGCACCTTGGTCGAGGTCTCCAGAGCTGCGAGCTGGATGTCGGGCCGGTCGCCACCGGTGATCACGGCCTTGTTCGGCTTGCGCCGGAAGTAGCTGAGCGCCGAGTCGACGCTCATGGCGCCGACCATGAGGTTCTCAACCAGCTCGTCGAGCTGTTCATTGCAACAGAGGACCTCACCGCCCAGCACCTGGGCCAACTCGCGCACGCTGATGGAGAGCAGGATCCGCTCCTGGGGCAAGACGGCGTAGACCTTGATCCCCTGCTGCTCCAGGAAGGGCAGCACGGTGGACTCGACGAACTCGATCCTTGGCCGCGGCACGGCGTTGACCACGGCGCCGATCATCGAGTCGCCCAGGAGCGCCTTGGCACCCAGGATGTCATCGACGATGTGGGCGCTCGAGTACTTGACCACGACCAGCGCCTTGGCGCCGAGAAGGCGTGAAACCTCGTAGGGCGGCAGGCCCAGCATGAACCCCTCGGTGAGGCTGGAGCCACCCTCGAGGAGCATGATGTCCTTCTCGTCGGCGGCGCGGGCATAGGCTTCCCGGAGTTGCCGGGCAAAGTCGCCCTTCTCACCACGCAGGACCGCTTCGATGTCGCCAGGGTCGAGGCAGATGGGCGCCAGAGCTGTCGCCGGCTCGGCCAGGCCAAAGGTCTGCTTCATGAACTCGGCGTCTTCGTCGATGCACACGCCGCCAGAACGCCTGGCCGATGTGCTGACGGGCTTCATGTAGCCCACGCGGAAGCCGTCTTGGATGAAGCGCTTGCCCAGCCCTACGCAGAGAGCGCTCTTGCCCGAGAAGGTCTCCGGTGACGTGATGTACAGCGAGGCCATCCAGTCCTCCTCTCGAGTGACCCGGTTTGGGCCTATGACTGCCTGAGCAGCGGCGAGGCAGGTCGCTCCACCGCTGCCCGGCCCACGCCAGGGTGAGGTCCCCAGCCGGATAGAAGCAAGGCCCGCGTCTCGGCTCTTTGCCCCCGTTCCGGCCGACTGCTACGAACTCAACACCAACCGCATATCCACTGCGATCGCGCCCCCGCCAGCCTCGCGCACGAGCAGCGGGTTGATATCCAACTCGACGATCTCCGGAAAGTCGGTGACCAACTGCGAGATGCGCAGGATGCAATCGACAATCGCGTCGATATCTGCGGCGCGCTCGCCGCGCACGCCCTCCAGAAGGTGGTGAGAGCGGATCTCGCCCACCATCTCCCGCGCCTCCTGCGCCGTGACCGGGGCGATACGGAAGGTGACGTCCTTCAGCACCTCGACGTAGATGCCGCCCAAGCCAAACATGATCATCGGGCCGAACTGTGGGTCGCGGTTCATGCCGATGATGATCTCTTTGGCGCCGGTGACCATCTCCTGGACCTGTACGCCCCAGATCTGAGCGTCGGGCATGAAGCGCTGGGCGCGGTAGACGAGGAGGTCAAAGGCATCGCGCACGTTGCCCGCGCCGGTCACGCCCACTTTGATGCCGCCGATGTCAGACTTGTGCAGGATATCCGGCGAGGCGATCTTCATGACCACGGGGTAGCCGATCTCCTCGGCGAACTGCACCGCTTCCTCGGGCGTCGTGGCCAGCTTGGATTTGGGAACGCGCAGGCCATACGCCTCGGCAATGTTGCGTGCTTCGGCATCGCCCAGGGTGTTGCGGCCATCCTCGCGCACCCTGGCAAAGGTCGCGCGCACGCGCTCGCGGTCAACGTTGAACTGCTTGAGCTCCGGGGCCGGCCGCTCGAGCCACAGGCGGTAGTCGTACATCGCCCGCAGTGCGGCTGCCGCACGCTCTGGGAAGGGATAGTTGGGCACGCGCTCACGGGTGAGGATTTCGATGCCGGCGGAGACTTTGGCCTCGCCCATGAAGCAGCCGACCACCGGCTTGTCGTAGAGCCGCGACAGGCGGGCGATCTCCTGGGCAGTCTCCTCGATCTGCGTCATCACCTGCGGCGTCAGGATTACGATCAGGCCGTCGACGTTGGGGTCCTTGAGGGCGGTGTCAATGCCTACGGCGTAGCGGTCGGCCCGCGCATCGCCCAAGACGTCGATCGGGTTATAGGTGTTGGCAGCCGGCGGGAGCTGTGCCTGCAGGTGTTCGACCGTCTCTTTGCTCAAGGGTGCCAGCTTGAGGCCCGAGTTCTCCAGGGCGTCGGTCGCCATGATCGCCGGCCCCCCTGCATTGGTGACGATGGCGATGCGATTGCCGCGGAGCACCGGCTGGTAGGCAAAGGCGATGGCATAGTCGAACAGCTCCTGGATCGACGCGGCGCGGAGCACGCCGGTCTGGCGGAAGGCAGCGTCGTAGGCCCGGTTGGAGCCGGCCAGCGAGCCGGTGTGCGACGAGACGGCACGCGACCCCGCCTCGGTGTTGCCCGACTTGACTGCGATCACCGGCGTCCTGCGGGTGACCCGGCGCGCCACATCCATGAAGCGCCGCCCATCGCGCAGGCCCTCCACGTAGGCGATCATGACCTTGGCGTTGGGGTTCGCGTCCCATGCCTCCATCAGGTCTACTTCATCCACGTCCGACTTGTTGCCCAAGGAGACAAAGTACGAGAACCCGATGTTGTTGGCCAGGGCCCAGTCGAGGATGGCCGTGCAGAGGGCGCCCGACTGGGACATGAAGGCGATGTTGCCGCGTGGAGGGATGCCGACGGCGAAAGAGACATCCATGGGCTGCACGGTATCGATAATGCCCAGGCAGTTGGGGCCGACGATGCGCACGCCGTACTGCTTGGCGATGGCCACAACCTGGCGCTCGAGCTTGACGCCCTCAAGCCCGGCCTCCTTGAAGCCGGCCGAGATGATCACGGCCCCTTTGACGCCCTTTTCGCCGCACTGCTGAATCACATCGGGCACAAACCTGGCAGGGACGACGATGACTGCAAGGTCTACAGGACCCGGCACGTCGAGGACGGAGGGGTAGCTCTTCAGGCCCAGGATCTCGTCAGCTTTGGGGTTGATGGGGTAGACCTGGCCCTTGTAGCCGTACTGCAGCAGGTTGTTCAGCACGTCGTGGCCGAGTTTTCCTGGCTCGCGCCCTGCCCCCACGATGGCAACCGAACGCGGCGCGAAGAACATTTCCAGCATGGTGACTCTCCCAAGAAGAATAGGATGGCAAACCCTGCAATGATACATCAACAGGGCCGATTCGGCAAAGTGAAATCTTTCACGAATGGAGGCGGCTCGCCATCCTATCCTCTTCTAGCGTGCTGCCGCTGCCACGGCAGGATGGGTATAGCATGCCACAAGGGCCCGGATGTGTCAAGTGTTCGGAGAGTGCGGGCTCGGCCGGCGGCCTCAGGGCACGATCGGCTCCTCCTCGGTTTCGATGATTTCCTCCACGGCCTTGTCGGGGCCCACCTGGCGGCTGCGTTCCAGCACCCGCTTGTAGGTTTCCAGAACGTGGGCCGTCGGCTCATCGTTCTGGCGCCGGGCCTCCTGCACCAGGTCCTCCAAAGTGCTGATCGCTTCGGCGCTCATGAGGCTGGGGTTATTCTTCAATACCCGGGCCGACTCGGTCCACGTCGGCACCGCCATGAACTCTTGGAGGGCGCGCATCACCGGTGGCAGTTCGTAGAAGGTGCGCAAGAGTTCGTGGTATTCCCGCAGGTACCGGACCGCCTCGTCGGCGTGGGCGGCCTGTGCCTGCTGGATAAGGCTGTCCAGGTACTCCAGGGCGGATTGGTCGCGGGTCAATTCGAGGTGCTGCGACAGGACCTGATCCACTTTCTCGGGCGATTCGGCATCGAGCAGTTGCCAGACGGCGGCCTGCAGCGGCGTTGGCTGGGCCGGGCGCAGCGCATCCATCTGGCGGCGCCGCGCCTCCAAAGTCTCGCGGGCATGGGCCTCGGCCTCTGCGAAAGCTTTGGCAACGCCCACCTGACGGCTGCGTTCGAGGAGGGCGCGGTGCTCTTCCAGGTACTCTGCCACGTCATCGCGGTGGGTCGTGCGATAGTCAGAGATGTTCTCCGAAAGAAGTTGCAGCGCCTGATCGCTTAGCAACTCGGAGTTGCTCTCCACGATGCGCCGGGCCTCGTCCCAATCCTCCGAGTTTACGAACTGTTCCATCGCGTCGGCGAGTTTGTCGATGCTCATGTCCTTCCCTCTCACAGCTTGGATGGGGACCTGCTGCGACCGAGCAAGGGCTGGGCCACGAGTGCAGGTTGCGGCAGGCAAGCCGCAGGGCACGCGCCCAGCCCTCTCTTCCCTGCTCGCGGGCGCTGCCCGCCGGCCCGAAAGAGAACCCGCAAAGCCCGATTTGCCCGCCGAGAAGAAGTGTGTTATATTGGCCGCCGTAGGATGGTAGTCAGGCTCTGTTTCGCGCTCCACTTGACCGCTCGGGCCGACGCCCGAGCGGTTTTGTTTCCCGGAAGGCAGGCATCTCTCCTCTGAGCTGATGCCCTCGCCGTGGAACAGAGCCCAGATGGCAAGCCTCAGAGGGACGAAGGAGGACCAAGGTCGTGGCAGAGCGTATTACCGGCACCGTGAAATGGTTCAACACCACCAAGGGCTATGGCTTCATCTCGCGCGAAGGCGGCAAGGACGTCTTTGTGCACTACTCGGCCATCGTCGGCGAGGGCTTTCGCAACCTGGAGGAGGGCGAGCAGGTCGAGTTCGAGATCGAGGACACGCCGCGCGGCCCGCAGGCGGCGAATGTGACCAAGCTTTCTGCCGCTCAGTAGGAGCTGCACGTTCTCCAACAAGCCCCGGCCACCCGGCCGGGGCTTTCCCTATCTCCAGGCCTTATCCTCCTGGCCCGGGCTTTGCTGGGCAGTGGGCAACCAAGCCCTCAGCGATCCGCCGCCGGCCCGCCCTGGCTGGCTGAACGCTGAGCTGCAAATCCCATCTGGTGAGAGGAGGATGAGATGAGCGCTGCGCGTCGTTGGCGCAACTTGTTGACGACTCTGGGGGTGGGCTACCTGGGGTTGGCTGCCTGGAACGGCTATGTTTACCGGCGCACCCGCGAATTGCCACTGCCGCTGCCCCTGGAGGGCGAAGCCGGCACCTACGAGTGGCCCGGCGGACGCATCTTTTACACGCGGCGCGGCCAGGGCGAACCGCTGCTCCTGGTGCACGGCATCTACGCCGGGGCCGATAGCCACGAGTTCCAGTACGTCTTCCAGGCGCTGGCCGAGCACTATCAGGTCTACGCCTACGATCTCCTGGGTTTTGGCCACTCGGCGCGGCCGAACGTGCGCTACTCCGGGGCGCTCTGCGTGCGCCTGCTCACCGACTTTATCCGCGACGTGATCGGCCGGCCGACCAGCGTCGTGGCCACGTCGCTCTCAGGTGGGCACGCCATCGTGGCAGCGAGCCAGGAACGCGGGCTGATCCGCCGCCTCATTCTAGAGGCGCCCACAGGGCGCACGGCGGCCACCCGGCCCTCAGCAGTCGCCGACGCCGCGTACATTGCCCTGAACTTGTTGCCCGACCTGGCCGAGGGCCTGCTCAATGCCATCGCCTCGCGGGCGTCGATCCGCTGGTACCTGCGCAACATGGCGTTCTACGACCCCAGCAAGGTAACCGACGAGCTGGTGGAGTATGGGTATCGCTCGGCCCACCAGCCGGGTGCGCAGTACCCCTTTGTGGCCTTTCTCACGGGCCGCTTCGATGTGGCGCTGGAGGGGGCGCTCCGCTCGCTGCCGCAGCCGCTGGCGCTGATCTGGGGGCGCGAGGCAAGGTTCACACCGGTGCAGCAGGCCGAGTGGTTCCTACGGGCGCGGCCCGATGCGATGCTCAATGTGGTGGAACAGACCGGCATCGACGTGGTGCGCGAACGCCCCGACGAGTTTGTGCATGTGACGCTGGCGACCCTGGGCCACAGGCCGGCGGGCCCGGCGCCCAAAGAGATGGCCGAGAGGGCAGGAGCGCGCGCTTGAGAGGGCAGCGGGCGGACCCTTACGGCGACGCCTGGCCTGGCGACTGGCTCACCGCATTGCGGCCCAGGATGACGCGCATGTCGATGTCCGAGTTGGGGAGGCTCTGGCGGCTGACTTGCGCATCGGTCAGATGGAGCTGCGCCTTGAGGGAGTCGAGGGTGTAGCGCTTCTCGTTGTAGACGATGAGGACCGTCTGGGCATAGTCGAAGCGATCGGCATTGCCAAAGCGGACCACATTGTAGCCGGCCGAGCGCAGGTCCGCGGCCACCTGCGAGGCCAGCCCGGTGGTGGTGGTGCCGTTCTGCACCTCGATGCGTGCGGCTTCCTGCGCCAACTGGTCGGGGTTGCCGAGAGGGACGCTGGCTGCCGGCTTGGTGCGCACTGGGAACACCTCGGCCACGAGTTGGCGGATCCTGTCGCGCTGCGGCAGGAGGACCATCTTGCCGTCGGGCGTCGTCCAGTCGGCGACCATGGTCTCGTCGATGACGCCGCGCTTGATATCCTCGGTCGGCACCCGCTGGGCGGCCCGGGCGATGGAGAGGATCTGGCTGATGCTCAGATCGGTCTGCACGCTCTCGCCCAGCGTCTGGATCAGCCCCGGCAGCCGGTTGAGAGGGTAGTTGAGGCTGAGCGCTTTGTCGCGGACGGCCATGATGACCTGCTGCTGGCGCCGGGCGCGGTCGATATCCCCACCTTTGGTGGTGTGCCGGGTGCGCACGTACTTCAGGGCCAGGTCGCCATCCATGTGTTGAGGGCCGGCTTTGATGACCAGGCGCATAACGCCGCCATCGGGCGTGGGGTACTCGGGGTCGATGATCTCGTCGGCAACGTTGACGTCGATGCCGCCAATGGCGTCAATGGCCTTTTGGAAGGCGGCAAAGTCGATGCGGACGTAATAGTCGACGGGCACGCCCAGGTTGTACTGCACGGCCCGTTTGGCATAGGCGAGGCCACCCCCTGGGTAACCGAACATCTCGCCATAGACGGCGGCGGTGTTGATGCGGTCCTGCATGTTGTAGCCGGGCAACGGCA